>Ga0172380_10002937_pt1 | contig 24758 bp, 25 predicted proteins | sample Leawe162metaG_FD_119747 | JGI IMG/M metagenome (GOLD analysis project Ga0172380, IMG submission 119747) | Leachate microbial communities from a municipal landfill in Southern Ontario, Canada - Leachate well 162 metaG | ecosystem: Engineered > Solid waste > Landfill > Unclassified | place...
CAAAAGCGAATTAGAGAGCTGATTTCAGTACCTGACGTTAAAGCCGCTGAAATCACCCGTGTAATCCGACCAGGTCACGTCGATTTCAGAGACTGAAGCGCCTTCCGGACCCACTTTCAACTGCTTGAGCAATGCTTCCAGGTCTTCTCTGGCGCCCTCGGCCTGAACCTCGACATCTCCAGAGTGTGAGTTTTTCACCCAGCCACTGAGCGACAAACTCTTGGCTATGCGAAATGTGAAAGCCCGGTAATAAACTCCCTGTACTCTGCCGTGTACGACGGCTTGAAGCCGGGCCAGATCAGACATATGACGACCCCGAGGTACCGGATGCGGCCGCGACTATTAAAAGTGTCCGCCGACTATTCAGGGAACTCCTCTTTTTTCCCTTTCTTCCTGATCACTTCGACTTCGGACACCGGTTCAAAAATCGTAGCCGGCGCCGCTTTTTTTGCATCTTTCTTAGCCTTTTTGTGTTCCTTCTTGCCCTTATCTTTAGAACCCATAACAATTCTCCTTGAGTCGTATTATGCGCTCAGCTAAGTCTAACAAATAAATCGCGGGCAAGTAAAGATAGCGTGGGGTATTGATTTACCTTGACTTTTAGCTATGCCCCATCTATAATTCGTGTTTGTCGTCTGATTAAAGCACGGATAGGACGCCTTGTTGCCCGAGTGGCGCAATGGAAGCGCAACCGACTTGTAATCGGTAGGTTAGCGGGTTCGACTCCCCTCTCGGGCTAAGATCTGATGACCGGTATGGAGGGATGCCGGAGCGGCCAATCGGAGCAGACTGTAAATCTGCCGCCCTAAGGGCTACGTAGGTTCGAATCCTACTCCCTCCACCAGTATTCTTTTTTGAATTTTGTAGATTTAAAATGATTTATTGTATAATTTGTGGTCGCATCTGCGTGATGTGATATATAATATTATGGCAATTTGCCCACATAGCTCAGTCGGTAGAGCACGTTCTTGGTAAGAACGGGGTCATCAGTTCGAATCTGATTGTGGGCTCAGAAATGAAGGAGGTTTTACCATATGGCAAAGAAAGTATTTGAGCGAAAAAAGCCGCATTTGAATGTGGGCACAATAGGTCACGTGGATCATGGCAAGACCACATTGACCGCTGCTATCACATTAGTCTTATCCAAACAGGGCATCGGTGATACATCGTTCAGACCTTTCGATAGCATCGATAATGCTCCCGAGGAAAAGGCCAGGGGCGTTACCATCGCCATCGCCCATATCGAATATGAAACCAAGAAGAGGCATTACGCCCATGTGGACTGCCCCGGCCATGCCGACTATATCAAGAACATGATCACCGGCGCGGCCCAGATGGACGGCGCCATACTTGTCGTGAGTGCTCCCGACGGCCCCATGCCCCAGACGAGGGAGCACATCCTGCTGGCCAGGCAGGTAGAAGTACCCGCCATGGTTGTGGCGCTGAACAAGGTTGACGCAATGGAAGACGAGGAACTGCTTGAGCTGGTCGAAATGGAGCTGAGGGACCTGCTGACCAAATACAATTTCCCTGGAGACAAAATCCCCATCGTCCGCGTGAGCGCCCTGAAGGCGCTGGAATGCGGCTGCGGCAAACCCGATTGCAAGTGGTGCAGCGGCATAATAAAGCTTATGGATGCTGTGGATGATTATATTCCTCAGCCGACTCGTGCAGTTGACAAGCCGTTCCTGATGCCAATCGAAGACGTGTTCGGCATCAAAGGGCGCGGTACTGTGGTCACCGGCAGAATCGAGCGTGGCGTGGTTAAGATCGGCGACGAGGTTGAGATCGTCGGCATTAAAGAAACCAAGAAAACTGTAGTCACAGGCGTTGAGATGTTCCACAAACAGCTTGAAGCCGGAGAAGCAGGCGATGCGGTCGGCTGCCTTATCAGGGGCATCGAGCGCGAGGATGTGGAGAGAGGACAGGTGCTGGCCAAACCGGGTAGCATCAAACCGCAAACACATTTCGAGGGTGAAGTCTACGTTCTGACCAAGGAAGAGGGCGGCAGGCATACACCTTTCTTCAACGGATATAAACCGCAGTTCTTTATCAGGACACTGGATGTTACAGGCCAGACCGAGCTGCCGCAGGGCGTTGAGATGGTCATGCCGGGTGACAGTATTAAAATGAGTATCAAACTGATTTACCCCGTTGCACTCGAGCAGGGCATGCACTTTGCCATCCGCGAGGGCGGTAAGACGGTTGCATCAGGCGTGATCACGAAGATACTTGGATAAAAGATGGCAAAAAAAGGTGATGCGCGAGGCGTAGTCTATATGGCATGTACGACGTGCCAGGAGAGGAACTATACCTCAGAAAAAAATAAAAAGAATGACTCACAGCGTCTGGAACTGAAGAAATATTGTCCCCGTTGCCGAAGTCATCAGCTACACCGGGAGACCAAGTAACAAGGTGGCTAATAAAGAACAGGTAAAGGTTATACAACCTACCAAAACACGAGACCAGGCAGTTCAGGACAATAAAAGTCAGGCGCTGGCAAAGGCTAAGAAACCTCAGGTTCAGCCCTCTCAGCCCAAGAAACGCCGGTTTACTTTTTTCTCCGATGTAATCGGAGAGTTGAGGAAAGTAGTATGGCCCACCCGGCAGGAGACCATACGGCTGACCCTGATCGTTCTGGGCTTGTGCATTGTCATGGGCGTTATACTGGGCGCTGTTGACTACGGTTTTTCAGAGCTCGTGGCAAGAGTATTATTAGGTGGCAAATAGTGTGACCGTTGACGCCAATGCCAGATGGTATATCATACATACCTACGTAGGGCATGAGGAGAAAGTTAAGAATAAGCTGCTGCAGCGTATCAAATCAATGGACGCCGGCAACAAGATCCTCAATGTAGAGATACCTAAAGAGAACGAGATCGAAATAAGGTCCGGGCAACGCAGGACCGTTGAGAAAAAAATGTTCCCGGGTTACCTCCTGGTCCGAATGGCGATGGACCACGAGAGCTGGAAGGTAGTCAGGGAAACACCGGGGGTTACGGGCTTTGTAGGTGATGGAAAGGAAGCCACACCGCTGCAAGAGAACGAGGCCAACCGGATCCTCAAGCAGAAAGAGGAAGGCGTAGCACAGGTCAAGATCAGGTTTAAAAAAGGCGAGAACGTCCGGGTGGTCGACGGTCCATTCACGGATTTCATCGGCACCGTCGACGAAATAAATATGAGCAAAGGCAAAGTTAAAGTTATGCTGACCCTCTTCGGACGGGAGACTTCAGTAGAGCTGGACTTCCTGCAAGTGGAGAAACTATAAAATGGCCAAGAAAGTTAAAGCAATAGTCAAATTACAGATACAGGCCGGCAAGGCGACGCCTGCGCCGCCGGTCGGTCCTGCCCTGGGCCAGCACGGCGTCAATATCATGGGTTTCTGCAAGGACTACAACGACCGCACCAAATCATTTGAAGGCTCCATCGTACCGGTGGAGATCACGGTCTTTGAGGACAGGTCTTTCACCTTCATTACCAAGACACCGCCGGCCTCGGACCTCCTGAAAAAAGCCCTGAGCATTGAGAAAGGCAGCGGGGCTACGCCGACGCAGTTAGCCGGCACAATAACAAAAGCAAAAATCAACGAGATCGCCAAGGTCAAACAGAAAGACCTGAATGCGCTGGACCTGGATGGCGCAGCTCGTATTATTGAGGGAACCGCCCGGAGTATGGGCATAAAAGTGGAGTAATTACAATGGCTACCAGAGGTAAAAATTACAGAGAAGCAGCCAAACTGGTTGCAAGCAATAAGGTCTATGATCCCAGGGAGGCTGTTGCCATCGCTAAAAAGTCGGGCTACGCCAAGTTCGACGAGACGGTCGAACTGCATCTCAGGATGGGCGTCGATCCCCGCGCAGCCGACCAACAGGTACGAGGCACAGCTCTTTTACCCAACGGCCTGGGCAAGCAGGTGAGGGTTGTAGTATTTGCGCAGGGAGAAGGCGCCAGGCTCGCCTCAGAGGCCGGCGCGGAATACGTGGGCGCCGACGACCTGATGAAAAAGATCGAGGACGGCTGGCTGGATTTTGACGTGAGCATAGCTACACCGGATATGATGGGCAAAGTCGGTAAGTTGGGCAAAATATTGGGCAGGAAAGGGCTTATGCCCAATCCCAAGGCAGGAACCGTTGTCGGACCCGCCGATTTACCGCGCGCTATCAACGAGGTGCGGAAGGGCCGCGTGGAGTTCAGGCTCGATAGGACCGCCATCATACACGTTCCTGTGGGCAAGAAAAGCTTTGAAGAGGACAAGCTTTACGAGAATCTCATGTCGGTTATCGAAGCTATTACGCGTGCCAGGCCGAGCGGTGCAAAGGGACAGTATATAAAAACAGCATCGGTCTCGACAACTATGGGACCGGGTATCAGGCTTGATATCAAGTCCATAACGGATTTGGCTGTAAGCGCATAGTATTAAAAGAATAAAATCAGCCGTTGATAGCGGGCGCCGCAAGGCTTAATCTTATGCCCGCCGAGGTTAATTATCAGGGATAGCATCAGTTTGCTGCCTGAATAATCCTCGTGCAACGGCACGAGGATAGTTTTTTATAGGAGCATTGATATGTTACGTAAACAGAAAGAAGCGGTTATCAACGAACTTGCCGGCAGCCTCGGCAAATGCGTGGTTGCAGTCGCCACGGATTACCGCGGCCTGACCGCGAAAGAGATGGTACAGCTGCGCAAGCAAATGCATCAACAGGGTGTCGAGTACAAAGTAGTCAAAAATACTCTCATGCGTTTCGCTGCCGAGAAAGCGGGAATAAAAGGCCTGGACGAGTTCCTGACAGGGCCCATGGCCATAGCCTTCAGCTATGACGACGCCGTTAAGCCGGCTAAAATTCTGATCGAGCACATCAAGTCGGCCAACTCCGTGCTGAAAGTCAAAGGCGGCGTGCTGGGTGATAAGGTGCTTACACCCGCTGACGTGATCAGCCTGGCTGCGACACCATCGAAGGAGGTACTGATCAGCCAGTTGCTGGGCCGTCTGAAATCACCGGTCTATGCACTTCATTTTGTACTCAGTTCACCGCTGCGCGGGCTGGTCGGAGTATTACAGGCCAGAGCGAGACAGCTCGAGAGCGCCTGAAGCAGGCAATTACAGGGTAATGAACCCTATATCAATAATTAATCTGTAATAAACGAATAACAGGAGGATACCAGGATGACAAAAGACGAGATCGTAACGATGATAAAGGGAATGACCGTACTTGAGCTTTCGGAGCTGGTTAAGGCGCTGGAAGAGGAATTCGGTGTCAGCGCCGCTATGCCCATGGCCGTGGCCGCAGGGCCGGCTGCCGGTGGGGCATCCGGCGGAGCAGCCGCAGCCGCCGAGGAACAGACCGATTTCACGGTGATTCTCAAGGAAGTCGGCGAGAACAAGATCGCCGTCATCAAAGCCGTACGTGAGGTGACCACGCTTGGTTTGAAGGAAGCCAAGGATCTGGTTGAAGGCGCGCCCAAGCCCGTCAAAGAAGGCATAAACAAGGACGAGGCCGCTTCCATTAAAAAGAAGCTGGAAGAATCCGGCGCAAAAGTAGAAGTAAAATAGTTCATTTCTCGTAAGCACGCTCAGTTCACCGGCTTCCCGTTTCGCTGCAGGCAAGCCGGTGAACTTTCGTTTTTGCGGGGATCGTGGTATTTTTCGTGCAGAAGCAGTGGACAGGAGGAGATATATATGGCGAATCATGAGAAACGTGTGATTTCCGCGAAGGTAGTATCACAGAAAGGCACATGCGTGGCCGGCCACAAACAGGGCGACGAATTCGTGGTCACGGACATGTGCCCGGCAGGCATGTGCGCCTGGGCTTTTTACACGTTATTCCCATTTGCCCAGGTATTGATGTCGGAGGGCAACTTTCCCTGGGAAAAAGATCCTGACAAATGCACCGTGGTTTGCCCCGATCCGGGCAGCCCTGTGGTTTTTGAATTATCCCGCAGAAAGTGATCAAGGTCTCTTGTTATTTGTAAATCACATATTTATAATTTAATTGAGTAAATAAACCAAGGGGGTGGGAATAGAGATTTAGAATAAATTTTCTCTTGCACGTATCCTGTATTTAAATCAGCGTGGTGACAATTAAAGGAGGGTGCTATGGCCGGGATGTATATAGCCTATGCTGACAAATTGTTAAATTTCACCGAGCAGCACGCCCAGGAGATAGCCAGGCTGTGGGCAAAGGCACTGGTGTCCAACCCAAAGACCGCAGCCTATAAAAAAGTCCGTGAATTCAAGCTGGTTAACCAGGGTGAATCCTTCTATAAAAATCTTAAGAGAATGTATTTTGAGCAGAATACATACGATGTCGCCACAGCATACTTCTCCAAATTCGCCGAGGAGCAGTTTTATGAGAATATTCCCCTGGATGAAGCGGTCTATGCGCTGATTCTGCTGCGAAGGCAGATGTGGCTTTTTGCCGAGTTTCAGGTTCTATTTACCTCAGCCCTCGACCAATACCAGGCCTCGGATGGCATAAACCGCACGGTGCTGCTGACCGATTACGGTATCATTGCCATGATCAGGAAATACAGCGAACTGAAAAAGTAAGCGTCACCACAGGTGACACGGTATATAAGATCGGGCAGGTGGGCCTCAAGCTCGCCTGCTTTTTTATTGGTTGATATTCCTCTGCCTGTACTGCAATGCCTCGGCCACGTGGTTGGTCTTTATTATCGGAGAGCAGTCCAGGTCCGCTACGGTACGCGCGAGTTTAAGCGTACGGTGGAAGGCCCTTGCAGTGAAATGGATCTGTTTCATGGCTGTTTTTAACAGCGCCTGGGCCTGAGGATCGACCTTGCAGAATTGTCTTATCTCGAGGGCGGTCATGTCGGCATTATCCGTTAAAGCGGATCCTGCAAATCTTTCAGTCTGGATTAGCCTGGCTGCCTGAACGCGCCGGCGCACGCTTTCCGAGGTTTCAGAGTGGCCGTCATCCATGAGCTTATCGTAATCCACACGGGGTATATCGAGGAAAATATCGATGCGGTCCATGAGCGGGCCGCTGATTTTTTTCTGATAGTGAGTGACTACCGTGGATGAGCATGTGCATTCCCTGACCGGGTCGCCGTAGTATCCGCAGGGGCAGGGATTCATGGCAGCCACCAGTATGAAGTTAGCCGGAAAGGTCAGGCTGCCCTCGGCACGGCTGATGGTGATAACCCTGTCTTCCAGTGGCTGGCGCAGCGATTCAAGGGCCATATGGTTAAATTCGGGGAATTCATCCAGGAAAAGGACGCCGCGGTGGCTCAGGCTTATCTCACCCGGATGCGGCAGACGGCCACCTCCCACCAGACCTGCGTGCGAGGTGGAATAATGCGGCGCGCGGAATGGGCGCCGGTTGATAAGCGGGATATCACGGGACGTAAGGCCGCTGACGCTGTATATCTTGGTCACTTCGATGGCTTCGGTAAGAGTGAGGGTAGGCAGTATATTGGCCAGCGCGCGCGCCAGCATGGTTTTTCCACTTCCCGGAGGCCCTACCATCAAAACGTTGTGGCCTCCCGCGGCGGCCACCTCAAGTGCCCTCTTGGCGTGCTCATGGCCCTTTACCTGCGATATATCGTCCTGCTGGCCTGCCCGATATGAATCCTCCCACTTCGCCTTGTCTGAGTACGGTTGGATATCCTGTTCACCCTGGAAATGGCTTACCAGTTGCCCGAGCGCGATAACCGGGTAGACTGCGATATCTTCGATCAATCCTGCTTCACCGGCATCTTCTGCGGGCACAAAAACGCTGCGGATGCCCCTTTCCCTGGCCATGGCTACCATGGGCAGGATGCCGTTGAGATGACGCACACTGCCGTCCAGGGACAGCTCGCCCAGGAAGAGTGTATTTGAGCAGTCGATGTTGATCTGGCCGGAGCTGACCAGTATGCCGATGGCGATGGGTAGATCGTAGGTTGGGCCGATCTTTTTCAGGTCGGCCGGCGCAAGGTTGACCGTTATCCTTTTCATAGGGAAGCTGCAGCCGGAGTTGCGCACGGCGGCGCGCACGCGATCACGAGCTTCCTTGACGGCGGCATCGGGCAATCCTACGATCAGTGTGCCTGGTAAGCCGGGCGATATATCTACCTCCACCTCGACCATGCGTGCATCGAGCCCGACCATCGCTGCAGTATTAATTCTGGCTAACATATATGAAGTGACTTTATGACTGATTATACCAGATATGACGCCGCCGATTATTTATGCATGACGCTGCGCAGCGCTCTGTCAAGGCCGGGGACAGTGGTATACCCCGAAAGGTCGCCCGGTTTGATCCATTTGCACTCGGTGTGTTCCCAATCGATCAGGATTTTATCCGGGTCCAGCACGTGGAAGAGGAAGGGGTGTACGATCCATTTTCTGTGAAGCTTCTCATCCACCACCTCAACCGTTTTCCCTTCTTTGACCAGCCTGATATTGTTCTTGAAAAGTCCGGTCTCCTCCCTGATCTCGCTGTAGGCCTGGTCCAGCGGATCGGTCTCGATATAGCCACTGACGCCCGCCCATGTCCTCTGGTACGTGCCCACCTTGTTACTGCGCCTCAATATCAGTATCAGCTGTCTCTGTTCAAGGAAACAGGTGACCACGTGTTTCTCTTCAAGAGGAATAGAAGATAGACGATCGAGATAACCTTGAAGCCGGTTTTCCAGCAGCCCCAGTGCCTTCCTGGCTGCGCTGCGTTTGATCTCTATACGGTTTCCCTTGAAGACGAATTTTTCGACCGATATCTCATCTGGAGTTGCCACACTTATATAAAAAAGGCCTGCAGGTTTCTCCTGTGTTGCGCCGCCCGGGCCGGCAATGCCCGTTGTGGACAGGCATATGTCCACATCAAGAGCCTTGCGCCCGCCTTCCGCCATTTCCCCTGCTGTCTCAGGGCTGACAGCCCCGTGAAGCTTTAGGGTATCAGGTTTTACACCGGCAGCATCAACTTTGAGGTCGTTGCTGTACGAGACTATCGATCCTTTATAATAATCGGAACTGCCTGCCACATTGGTGATTTTATCAGCTACCCGTCCACCGGTAGCCGATTCCACCGTGCCGATGGTCAGGCATTTGCCGGCCTTGTCGCGATATGCCCTGACTAAAATGGCTATCTGTTCCTCGGATTTTTTCACGGAAACCTCCGGATGTCCTTTCAGGTGGCATTTTAACAGAAACGCTTCCTTCAGTATAAGCGGGGCAAGCTGATATAATGATCGCCATGGTAAATCTGCGTGACACAATTCTATTTCTGGGGACGGGGGGCGCCAGGTTTACAGTCGCCAAGCAGCTGTTAGCCACCGGCGGCGCCTGGATGAATCTGGGAGGCACTCAGATATTGATGGATCCAGGCCCGGGCTCGCTGGTTTACGCAATTAAATACGGCTGTGAGCCTCCCGTGCTTGATGCCATTATCCTCTCACACAAGCACCTCGATCACTCAGTTGACATAAATGTGATGATTGAAGCTATGACTGACGGCGGTTGGAAAAAGCGCGGATCGCTGTACGCGCCGGCCGATGCTTTTAATAATGGCGCTGTGATACTTCCCTACGTCAGGGCTTATCCCGGCAAGGTGGAGGTGCTGGAGGAAGGGAAAGACCAGACGGAGGGCGACGTGGTTTTCAATACTCCCGTGAAGCATATACACCAGGTAGAGACATACGGTTTCGTTTTTAAAACGCCACGCCACAAATTTTCGTGGATAACGGACACGAAGATTTTCGATTCGCTGGCCAGTTACTATATGACTGAACTGGTGATTATCAACGTATTAAGTTACGAGAGGAGACTGCCGGTCGACCACCTGTCTTTGCCCGAGGCAGAAGCGATTATACGAGAGATCAAACCGAAGGCGGCAGTGCTCACGCACTTCGGGTTGACCATGTGGAGGGAAAAGCCGTGGGATATCGAGCAGCGGGTGAGCGACGCCACGGGCGTCAGGGTCATAGCCGCCAGGGACGGCATGTTGCTTGACCTGGATGAAATGGTCTGACCGAGACTGCGTTTACAGTGCTTCGAGTATTCTCTGTGCCAGCCCCGGCGTGATGCCTTCAACTGCGGTTAGCTCCTCGATACTTGCCTCTCTTATTTTGCGTACTGAGCCGAATTTCTTGATCAGCGCCTTTTTGCGGGACGGGCCTATGCCGGAAACACTGTCCATGGCAGATTCCCGGGCCGCCTTTGCACGGACGCTCTTATGATACGTAATGGCAAACCTGTGCGCTTCGTCCCGCGTCCTCTGTAGCAAATGTAATTCGGGCGATGATTTGTCCATGGGTACAGGCTCGTTGAAACCGGGTAGATATATATCTTCGTTCTCTTTGGCTATGCTGGCTACGGCAATATCCTTGATACCTGCTTCGCGCATAGCGGATATGGCAGCGTGAAGATGCCCTTTGCCCCCGTCGATCAACACAAGGTCCGGCAAGCTTGCCCATTTGCCTCCATCGTTTACGTGCTCTTTAAAACGCCGCCTGATCATCTCTCGCATCATAGCATAGTCGTCTGCGCCGGCGACCGACCTTATCCTGAAACGACGGTAATGAGGCGGCCTGGGGCTGCCGTCTTCAAATACTACCATGCTGCCGACAGCGCTGGTACCCTGGATATTTGATATGTCGTAGGCTTCAATTCTATGCGGGAAGCGCTCAAGATCGAGCAGTTCCTTCAGGTTCGCCAGCAGTTTGAGATTTTCGGGTCTGGCTGCGCGCCTGTTCTTGTAGATTTCCAGTTGCTGGCGTGCATTTTCCATTACCATGTTGATGAGACGAAGGCCGACACCCTTCTGCGGCACGCGCAGCTCAACATTAGAACCACGCTTGTTTTTCAGCCATTCTGATATGAGAAGACGTTCGTCGATAGGGGACTGCAGGAGGATCAGTCCGGGGATATGGTCGGTAGAGGAATAATACTGCTTGATGAATCCTTCCAGCAGCCTTGCAACAGGCTCATCTCTGACATCATCCAGGATAAAGTGCTCATCGCCGGCCAGTCGTGTATTGCTGATCGAGAAAATGCGCACGCAGGCCAGTTCGTCGTCACGAGCAATCGCTATGGCATCCTGTTCACCGCGGATATTGAGGGGGATGTTGTTGCTGGCGATTACCGCTTCAATGGCCTGAGCCTGGTTCCGTAAGGCTGCTGCCTTTTCAAATTCAAGAGAATGCGATGCCGCGGCCATGGATTTCTTGAGGTCGCGCAATACCATCTCCTCTTTACCCTCAAGCAAGGCCACCACCCGCCGGACGATGGCCTGATACTCCTCCTTGCTGATGGCTCCGATACAGGGTCCGTAACAGCGGCGGATATGATATTTCAGACACGGCCTTATTTCATTTCCGCTGATCTTCTTATCGCAGGACCTTAGAGGGAATACTTTTTTAATGAAATTATAGGTCTGGCGTGCCGACCACGCACTGGGTACGCGGCCGATGTATTTAGCGCCATCGTTGTAGCGCCGCCTGGTAATGCTGATGGTGGGCCATTCATTTTTGACATCGACCTTAATATAGGGAAAACTCTTGTCGTCCTTGAGCAGTATGTTATAGGGAGGCCTGTGCTTTTTTATCTGCTGACATTCAAGTACAAGAGCTGCTATTTCCGATTCCGTAATAACGAATTCAATTTTGTCGATCTGCTGTACCATACGGGCTGTTTTTTCAGATAGATTGGGTGTATATTTGAAGTAGCTTTTTACCCGGTTGCGCAAGTTTGATGCTTTTCCGATGTATATGACTGCACCGTTGACGTCTCTGAAGGTGTAGACGCCGGGCCTGGGAGGCAGAAGCTTTAAGTAGGACACAATGTGCAGTTTAATCAATTACGGAAGAATTTTAGCATCGAAACGACAGGCTTACAAAAGGTGTGGCAGGATCAACCCAGTGGTCTGTTCCAGGGATGCCGATTTATGTTAAAATAGTGGTCGCCGTTATGGAAGAAGACATAAGATTATTCCTGAATTACATATCTAAAGAGAAGAAGTGCTCAAGGAACACCTTGGACGCTTATCATAATGATCTGAGCCAGCTGGCGGATTATATAGCTGCGGTCAAAGGGAAAGAAGGGCCGGGCTACAATTCCGCCGAGTTGAGCGGAGATCACCTATCGTCCTACATGCAAAGCCTCAAGCAGAAAAGCTATACCGTTTCTACCATCGCGAGGAAGGTTGCAGCGGCCAGGACCTTTCTAAAATTCATGGCCGAACGCGGCAAGATTAATAAGGATCTGGCGCCCAGCCTGACTGCCCCGAGGGTTAATAAACCTCTACCAACAGCCTTGTCGGTGAATGATATGCAACGTCTACTGGCGGAGACTGCGCGGGTTCCTTCCGTCGATGCCCGCAGAGACCAGGCCATGCTGGAACTGCTGTATGCCAGCGGACTGCTGGCCAGTGAACTGATGTCTCTGAATGTTGAGGATATCGACACAGCGCATAACTGCGTTAATTTAAAAGGGCCTAGCGGCAAAATAAGGAAGATCCCTCTGGATGGCCGCATCGGTCGAATGATGCGGGAATACATAGACTCGGTGCGAATCAAGTTGCTGATCAGTGATAAAGAGAGAGCCCTTTTCCTGAATCAGAGGGGTGAAAGGCTCACCAGGCAGGGATTCTGGCAGATCGTACAGGGATATGCAACTGCCGCCGGGATATCCGCCAAAGTCACGCCCAGGACTATCAGGCACAGTTATGCTGTGCACAGGCTTAACAGCGGTGCGGATATTCATTCTGTGCAGGAAGTACTGGGGCATGCTCACATCTCTACGACACGGGCCTATAAACAGGTGTAGCCCTTTCAGCGCAGTCATAATCAGGAGAATATAATGTCTAAGAAATCACGCAAAAACAGGTCCAGGAGCAGAGCACCCGAGGCATCCCGGCCAAATGCCGGGCTGGCGCAGCAGAAGGTGCAGCCCGCCCGCTCCAAACCACAGGCAAACGCTGTGGCCGCAGCTTTACAGCCGCAGAATTACAGCTATGTCAAATCCGATCTAATAAATATCGCCATCATCGCCGGGATTTTGATACTGGTGTTGATCATTCTGACATTTATCCCCGCCTTGAAATCGTAGGATTTTTTACGGCTGTGGACTTGGACAGGGCCCGGCGGATCCTGATCGATTCGATATCTCACGATATCAAAGATAGACATGTATTGTTGGCTATGTCCAGGGTGCCTCGCGAGCGGTTCATACCACTGGAGCTACAGTCGTCGGCGTACGACGACAGGCCTCTCGGCATCGGCTGCGGTCAGACCATCTCGCAACCTTACATCGTCGCTCTTATGACGGAGGCGCTGGGATTGACCGGGCAGGAGAAGGTGCTTGAGGTCGGCACCGGCAGCGGATACCAGGCTGCAGTGCTGGCCGAACTCGCCAATTGTGTTTACAGCGTCGAGAGGATACCCGAGCTCGCGGAGTCTGCAGCCGGGATACTGGCGGAGCTGGGCTACAAAAATGTTCAGGTTGAGCTTGCCGGCGATCAGCTGGGTTGTGCGAAGTATGCGCCCTATGACGCTATTTTAGTGGCCGCCGCTGCCCCTTCCGTGCACCAGACATTGATAGACCAGCTGTGCGAGGGAGGAAGGCTGGTCATACCGGTCGGATCAAGAATGGAGCAGGAGCTTCTGCGCATCACGAAACTGAAAGCGGGTATCAGGACCGAGAGATTGGGGGGCTGCCGCTTCGTGCCGTTAATCGGCAGGGACGCCTGGAATGAGTGATCGCAGGTAGATAGACCCGACAGGGCATACTTCAGCACAGGCCAGGCATGAGTTGCAGTCAGTTTCTGCCAGGGGCATCTGAGCAAACGTGGAAACGATAGTATTCAAGCCGCGATAGGCAAAGTCCAGGACAGAAGTTCCTTTATTTTTGCAGGCCAGGATACACTTCCCGCAGAGAACGCATTTATTGCGGTCGAATATGATCAGAGGGTGGCTGGTGTCAATTGGATACTCCAGCGGGATTTTTTTGAAACGCCGGTCATTGAGTTTGTAATGCTCGTGGGCGGCTATGTTCTGCATCTCGCACTTTTTATTCTTGGCGCATCTTGCGCAATCCAGTGAGTGGTTGCTCAGTAACAGGTTGAACGCTGCTTTGCGTAATCTCCTTATAACCGGGCTGGTGAGGGTAACCGACATGCCGTCGCAGACGTTTTCAGTGCAGGCGGTGACAGGACCACCGGCCTTACCTGCGATCTCCACAAAGCAAAGGCGGCATGATGCGGTGGGCTTTTTAAGGCCGCGGGTCGCGCACAGGTTAGGGATATAGAAGCCTTTGTCCAGCGCCGTCCACAGCAGGTTTGCTCCGCGGGTTGCTCTGACCTCTCTTCCGTCTATGATTAAAGTGCAAACCATGTTCCAAAAGATATCAAAACAAAAGGCGGGTTACAAATCGTAACCCGCCTCTCAATCAGCATTTTAACCTTTAGCTATACACGTCCTGTACTATCGAGCCGTCCGGCGCCCTGAGCTGGATGTGAAGGGGCATCTGCCCGAGGGCATGAGTGGAGCATGACAGGCAGGGATCGTAGCAGCGGATGGCGGCTTCGACTCTGTTTAGTATGCCCTCGGTGACCTTGCCGTTCTTTATATACTGGTGGGCGACTTCGTAAACTGAGCGGTTCATGGCAGCATTGTTGTTGCCGGTAGCCACAATCAGGTTAACACCGGTAATCTTTCCGCTCTCGTCGACCCAGTAATCATGGAAGAGAGTACCTCTGGGTGCTTCGACGACGCCAACACCATGACTGTTATATATACTGGAGGTGACCTGCAGGTCTGTCGAGGTGACGTCTTTGTCCTCCAGTATCTCCCGAGCCTTCTCGATGGAGTAGATGAGCTCAATCAGGCGTGCGTAGTGGAAGAACATGGAGCCTTCGACCAGGCCGTTGGGGCTGAGCTTCTTGTAAAGCTTGAATTCGGCATTAGCCAGCGGCGTAGTGATACCCTTACAAACATTAAGGCGGCCCAACGGTCCGGCGCGATAAATTCCGCCGGGGTAGCCCAGGCTTTTATAGAAAGGGAACTTCATGTATGACCAGTCTTCCACGTACTCGGCAATGATATCGAGGTATTTGGAGGGATCGAACTGGTCTTCAAGTACCACCCCTTTGGAGTCGACCAGCCTCAGGTTGCCGTCGTAAAGGGCGAGATTGTCGTCCTGGTCTACCAATCCGAGGTAGGCCGAAGGAAATTTGGCAAAGCTGTTAACGACTTCAGCATTAGCTGCAACGTATTCCTTTAATATTTTCACTGCAAGTTGAGCGTCAGCAAGCGCCCAATCGATCTGTTTGAGGAAATAATCCCTGTCTTCGGCGGAGAGGGCGGTGGTCATACCGCCCGGCAAGGCAGCGTTCATGTGCACTTTCTTACCGCCGAGTTTTTTTATGATGGTCTGGCCCAAGCTGCGCAGCTTGACGGCCTCTGTGGCCAGCGCCGGGTCAACTTCGATAAGCCCTATCACATTTCTGGTGGCCGGGTCGGAGTCGAAGCCCAGCAGAAAATCAGGGCTGGCCAGATGGAAGAAGTGAAGGGCATGCGACTGTATGTACTGTCCAAGGTGCAGCAGCTCTCTGAGAAGCTTGGCCGGCCGTGTTAGCTCTTTACCCAAGATCATATCGCACGCTTTAGCTGATGCAAGCTGGTGGCTGACCGGGCAGATGCCGCATATCCTGGGTGTCAGATTGGGCATCTCCTGGAAGACCTGTCCTTCACAAAACTTCTCAAAGCCACGGAACTGAGTATTATGGAACCTGGCCGATACGGCATTGCCCGCATCGTCCAATTGGATGGTGACCTTGCCGTGCCCCTCTACTCTGGTTATGGGGTTGATTTCAATCGTTTTACTTGCCATCTTTCACCTCTTTAATCAAAGCGCATTATATTGCTGGGAACGACAGGTATCCTGCCGGCCAGCAGTTCGGTAAGTCCATATTTAATGGCCTCCGGCTCCGGCGGACAGCCGGGCACATAGCAATCCACTTTTACAATCTGGTTAGCCGGATATACCTTATCAAGCAATTCGGGGACTCCGGGAGCTACCGGAATCTTGCCCTTGTATGTGCTGGGGGTATCTATATAGGCGCGCTTAAGGACAGCTTCTTTATCGAGTGTATTGCGCATAGCGCAGACTCCACCGAAGCAGGCGCAATCTCCCAGTGCCATAAGGATCTTGCAATGATGACGCAACTCCTGGATGACCTCTTTTTCCTCTTCGTTGCCGACGGAGCCTTCAACTATGCCCACGGTTACATCGTCGAAGTCCTTGAGATCGGTGATGGGACTTCTGCGAAATTCGACCAGCTTCGAAAGGTCGATTATGAATTCATCTACGTCGAGGAATGACATGTGACAACCTGCACATGATTCCAGCCAGACCGTCGCTACTTTTACTTTTGCCATCTGTTCACTCCTTACGGGCGTTTATTTTTTAAGGTGTTTGGCAACTTCCTTGAGGGTATCGGCATCCGGCTTGATCGCAGGATTTGCCTTGACCATGGGAACGGTCTTCTTACTGATACCGTCGATCGAGGTATAGCTGCCTTTGCTCTCAGTCCAGAGCAGTGATGGAAGAACAACATCCGCTTTTTCTGTAACGGGTGAGCGGTAGCTGGCCTGAACTACTGCGAATTCGACTCCTTTGATGCTGTCGGCCAGGGCCTGCGCATTTGTCAGGTCATCGGCCAGCAACAGATAAAGGCCTTTGGCTTTGCTCCTGGCCAGATCCGCGGCCACGGATGCCTTTGAGTTGACCAGACCCAGGTCCCAGGCGCCGCGGCTGTTGCCGTATCGTTTCAGAGAGATAACCCTGGATTTATCACCTATCAGCGCAGAAAGATTCAATATTGTTGCCACCAGTGAGGCATCTTTGTACTGAAGTATACCGCTACCATAGATGATAATGCCGTTATTAGAGCCGGCCAAAATCTCGCCGGCTTTGACTATATCGTGTACATCGATGCCGAGGTCCTTGCCGGCTTTCTTTATGTCAATATCCTTGAATGCCGCCGAGTATTTACCTTTAGCTGCGGCTGTCTTAGCCGGCAGATGGTCTGCTATAGATTTGCCCAGCGCATTGATGACAAGCTCCTTCTTGCCCTCGGGCGGCTTAAGCCAGACCGAAGCACGGAAAGAGAAAGGATTGCGCAGCGGATCGATCACGATTAAATTTGCCTTGTTTTTAGAAGCAGCGCGCATAACATATGAGCCGACTACCGGATGTGTTTTGGTGGGATGCGCGCCTATAACGACTATGGCATCGGCAGTTAGGATGTCCTCAAGTTTTGCTTCTATAGACAGTCCGGCCTTGCTGTCGAATTTGGCTATACCCTGTGTGATGGTCCGGCAATCGTCTCCGTCCAGCGTATCCACCAGATTGCCTCCGACCTTTTCCATCAGTTCGGCGAAAGCCTTCAGAGCTTCACTGTTAGCCTTACCGGAGGCCAGCCCTGCCACACTATCGGACGCGCCCAACTTTTTAACGATCGCTTCGAACGCCTCATCGTAAGAGCAGCTGGCCAGCTGCCCTTTGCTGTTGCGCTTCAAAGGAGTGGTGACACGGTCGGCGGTATCATAGAGCGGCTCGAACCTGCCGATCTCGCAGAGAAGGCCGCGGGGTTTGGTCATGTCAGGACTGTCGATCCTGACTACACGGTTGTTTTTGACCAGGCCGTTGATATCGCAGCCGACACCGCAGATGGCGCAGGTTGATTCGACTGAAGTGCACTCAGAGGGTCGGCCCCTGTAAGCGCTGATTTTTGAGAAAATAGCTCCCGTCGGGCACGCCTGGAAGCAGCCTCCGCAGGAGATACACGATGATTCGCCCAGCGGCTGGTTGATGTCTGCACAGATGTTGGTCTTCCAGCCGCGTTTACCGAAATCGAGCGCGTGCGCGCCGGTTATCTCGTCACAGGTACGGATGCACCTTCCGCAAAGAATGCAGCGATTGTGATCCATTACAATATTAGGATGGGACGAGTCTGTTGTCTGGTTGGGCCAGGAATACTGGTAGCGCGCATTGTCCATCTGGTATTTGTAGGCCAGGCTCTGCAGCTCGCAGTCGCCGCTTGCCACACAGTACGCGCAAAGGTGGTTGCGCTCGGTAAACAGCAGCTCGAGCACCAGGCGGCGGTATTTCTCGATCTTCTCACTGTTTGTCGTTACCACTATACCTTCACGTGCAGGATAAGCGCAGGCAGGTACGGGTTTTCTTTCTTTTTCAACTTCAACTATGCACATCCTGCAGGCGGCAATATCTACCAGCCCTTTAAAGTGGCACAGTGTTGGGACATCAATCCCATTGGCCAGGCAAACCTCCAGGACGGTGTCGCCCTGTTTGCCTTTACATTGTTTACCGTTTATCGTTAAAGTAATTTCACTCATTTGCCTTTTCTCCTATCCAATATCGCATCTCAGGCATCTGCTGCATTCTTCTTTAGCCTCCTTGGCGGAGTAGTTCAGGATTACCTCTTTCATGGAAGACTTGCGGTCTGCCAGCCTGATCTCGGCCATGCCGACCCTGGCATGTTCTGCGGTCTCCGCGTCAGTCGGGGGAACGTTGGTGTAGGTGAAGGTTTCGGAATCTTTCCGGTCGACCCTGGGTGCGAGGTCTTTACCGGTGAGGAACCGCTTGATGGAAGAGGCCGCCCTCTGACCGGAGGCGATGGCTTCAATGACCGTCCACGGGCCTGTGAAGGCGTCGCCTCCGACAAACACACCTTTCTGGTCGGTGGCCAGGGTCCGTTTGTCGGCAACCAGTGTGCCGCCTTTACCGGTCTTGACCTCACAGAGTTTCAGTGAAGCAGTGTCGGGCCGCTGGCCGATGGCTTCGATCAGCATGTCTACTTCGATGGTGTATTCAGAGCCGGCGATGGCTTTGGGTGAGCGCCTGCCGCTCTTGTCGAAATCACCCAGCGCCATCTTCTGGCATTCGATCGCAGCTACCTTGCCTACCTTGCCGATGACCTTGACCGGGGCGGTGAGGACATGGAGTTTGATTCCCTCTTCTTCGGCGGCCAGTATCTCTTCCTCCTCTGCCGGCATATCTGCCTTTTCCCTGCGGTAGACGATGTGCACTTCCTCGGCGCCCTTACGCAGGGCAACCCTTGCGGCGTCGATGGCGGAGTTGCCGCCGCCTACTACTGCGACCTTCTTACCCACGTTAATAAACTTGCCCAGGTTGATGTTGCGCAGGAAGTCGATAGCATCGTAAACACCCTCAAGCTCCTCGCCCGGGATGCCCATCTTGTCACCTTTATGAGCGCCGATACCCACAAAAACGGCTTTGAATCCGTCTTTGAACAGGGCGTCGATATCTTTGACAGGGCTGTCGAGCTTTATCTCGATACCCAGTTTCTTGATGTTGTCGATCTCTTTGTTGAGCACTTCTTTGGGGAGCCTGTACTCGGGTATACCGACTGCCAGCATGCCGCCGGCTACCGGCAGCGCTTCAAAGATGGTTACCTTATAACCTTCTACAGCCAGGTCCCAGGCTGCGGCCAGGCCGGCAGGGCCTGCGCCGATGACTGCTACCTTCTCAGACTTGGAAGCTTTGATCTCCGGTGTGTATGAAAGGCCGTGCTCCCAGGCGTAATCGGAAGCGTAACGTTTGAGGTGCCTGATGGAGACTGCCTCATCTACCTGCCCCCTGCGGCATTTGCTCTCGCAGGGATGCGGACAAACGCGGCCGACTGACATCGGCAACGGGAGCCTCTGCATGATCAGTTTATAAGCCTCAGCGGGCTTGTCGCTCTTGATCAGTGAAATGTAACCGGGGACATCCAGCCCGACCGGGCAGGTATGCTGGCAGGGCGCCCTGAAGAGTGCCTGGCACATGGCAGCCGGACATTTCTTGTCGATGATGTGCGCTTCATATTCTTCCCTGAAATGCCTGAGGGTTGAAAGTGCGGGATTGGGAGCAGTCTGTCCGAGTGCACAAAGACATGCATTCTGCATCATCTCGGAAAGCTCTTCGAGTGTATCGATATCCTCCATGGTACCCTTGCCATCTGTGATCTTGGTCAGAATTGCTAAAACCTTGGGGATACCGGCACGGCAGGGAACGCATTTACCGCATGATTCATCTCTGCAGAATCCGAGGAACATCTTGGCGATATCAACCATGCAGTTGTCTTCATCCATAACGACCACACCGCCCGATCCCATGATCGCGCCTAAGGCAGTAACGGATTCATACTCAACAGGTACATTAACGTGCTGAATCGGAATAACGCCGCCTGACGGGCCGCCCAATTGAGTTGCCTTGTATTTCTTACCCTTGGGGATACCGCCGCCGAGATCAAATACAATTTTACCCAGGCTGGTGCCCAGGGGCACTTCCACCAGGCCGACATTATTAACCTTGCCTACGAGACTGAAGGTCTTGGTGCCGGTACATTTTTCAGTGCCGACACTGGTGAACCAATCGGCGCCCTCGCGAATTATCCTGGGTATATATGACCACGTCTCAACATTATTGAGAGCAGAAGGTTTGCCGAACAGGCCCTTGTCTGAGGGGAAAGGCGGCCTCTGCTTCGGCATACCTCGTTTGCCTTCAACCGAGGTCATCAGGGCTGTCTCCTCTCCGCAGACAAAGGCGCCTGCGCCGGGGAAGATATCGAGGTTAAACTCGAAATCGGTTCCCATGATGTTCTTGCCGAGGAATCCGTACTCCCTGGCCTGCTTGATGGCTGCTGCCAGGGTTTCAATTGCCAGCGGATACTCGGCTCGTATATAAGCAAACCCTTCCTTCACATTTTCAACCGCATAAGCGCCCAGGGCCATCCCTTCAATAATTGAGTGAGGATTGCCTTCCAGCACCGCACGGTTCATATACGCGCCGGGGTCGCCTTCGTCGCCGTTACAAAGAAGATACTTGACAGTACCCGGCGATTTCTTGAGAAATCCCCACTTTGTTGCAGTCGGGAAGCCTGCACCACCTCTGCCGCGTATATTGGCTTTCTTTACCTCCTCTAATACGTCATCCGGCTTCATTTTAAACAATGCTTTGGCTAGAGCTTCATAACCGCCGCGCCCGATGTATTCTTCTATATTGTAAGGATCGATAAGTACGTTATTATGCAGAATACGAAGCTCCTGTTCAGCCAGGAAGCCGATTTTCAGCCTTTCGGGTATGGCTTTGTCAGTAACAGGATCGTGATAGACCAATCTATCTACGATTTGCCCTTTGAGAATATGTTTTTCAACGATCTCCTCAACATCTTCCGGTTTGACCCTTACATAGAGGATATCGCCCGGATTTACGATGACTGTCGGGCCCATTTCACAGGGGCCGAGACAGCCGGTCCTGACGATAGTAACTTTATTGCCCATGCCCTTTTTCTTGAGCAGTTCTTCAAATTTTTCGGTTACCTTGTCACCACCGGCAGCGGTACAACCGGCGCCTCTACATTGCTGGATGCAGATTTCCGGAGATGTCTTGAATGCGGAAAAATCCCTGTTTTCGCGGACTTTTAAGGTTGGTGCAATTTTCTTCTGAAGTTTAATTAATTCATCATATGAGGTTATTTTTTGCACTTCATTTGCCTCCTACTGATACATGCCCAGGATGTCTTTAACCTGGCCCGGTTTAACTTTGCGGTGGATGTCGTCGCCGATGGCAATGACCGGTGCAAGGCCGCAGCAACCGAGGCAGCGAACGATCTCAAGGGAGAATTTACCGTCCGGAGTGATCCCCTCAGGTTCAAGCCCGTATTCTTTCTTGAGCAGATCGAGTATCTGTTGGCCTCCCTTCACATAGCAGGCAGTGCCGAGGCAGACCTGTATCACGTGCCTTCCTTTGGGCTGCATAGTGAAGAAGCTGTAGAACGTAACGACCCCGTGCAGTTCACTCAGAGGGATCTTGAGGTCCCTGGAGATCGTTTTCAACACGGTTGGCGGCAGATAGCCGACGATACCCTGCGCCTGCTGAAGGACGCGGATCGGGGCACCTGCCTGGCCGCCGGTATCATCGATGATTCCCTGGATCCGCTGGAAGGCCCTGCCGGCGAAGCCTCTCCCGGTGTCCGCGGTGGTTACTGGGGCTGCCTTTTGCTTTGCCATAAAAATCCTCCTAACTCAGGATATATCCGTAAAAAAGTGGAATAAAGTCATACGACCCTATTCCACTGGGGAGACTGTGATTTCAGACGGCCCAACCAACTGAAAATTCTAATACTTTTCATATATTAAGTCAATCCTTAGCCAGCTTTCCCAGCGACTTCAACGAACTGTCTATGCCGCGGCCGAAAAGCTTTAGTTCGATAGGCTCGCAGTTTCCATATTTTTTATAGACTCGACATACCTGACAGATACTGGTATCGTTGCCGTTTTCTCCGTAATCGTCCAGTTTGCAGTACGTGCCCTCAATTTGCCAGCAGGGCAAAAAGTGGTATTTTGTGGCAGGACACTCATTCCTGATCATGGCAGGGCAATGGCACATCTCCCAGCAGGGTGACCTGCCTGCCCAGTAATCTGTTTGTCCTGCAGCATCCGCTGCCGGTATGGGGTTTGTTCTCTCGGTCATAGTAAAAGGCATAACGGTTATTTCAGTACGCGCGGCGCATGATAAACACAGAGCTTCTGATTGTATAACAATCTAATACAAGCAAAGCTTCGTTCCATCCGTCTCAAAGCTTAATCGGCATCATATTTACCATGGTAACAAATTTACGAGGCAACCAAGATCGAAGAACAGGCAGATCTGGGTGCCGTCGGCGGGTTGAAATACGTAAGCATTTATGCTGACGGAGCATGTTGCGAGGCTTGAATAGTGTATTTATTGTGTATATAATCACATTCAAAGGGGTAACTATTGATGGAGAAAGTAAGGATACTTCTGGCTGAAGACCACAAAGTTGTTAGGGAGGGGACCAGGCGCCTGCTGGAATCACAGACCGATTTCGAGGTAGTGGGCGAGGCCAGCGATGGGATTGAGGCGGTTGAGCTGGCAAAAAAGCTCAGGCCGGCCATAATTATTATGGATGTGTCAATGCCGCGGTTAAACGGTATCGAGTCGACCAAGCAGGTTAAAGCATTGTATCCGAATACGGCCATTTTAGTACTAACCGGCTATGATGATGACGAATATGTTTTCGCCCTGCTGGAAGCAGGTGCGGCCGGTTACCTGCTTAAAGAATCAAGCGGTGAGGAATTGATCGTTGCCATACGCCAGGTTATGACAGGAGAGCCGGTTCTGCACCCCAAAATTATGAAAAAGGTACTTAACCGGCTTCGCTCGCCGATCGAGGAACAGACGGTACAGACGCCCGGCGAAGTGCTGAGCGACAGAGAAATGGAGGTATTGAGACTGGCTGCCAAAGGTATGAGCAATATGGAGATAGCCGACAGCCTGACTTTAAGCGTGAGGACGGTTCAAACTCACCTGCGCAGCATCTTTAACAAACTCGGGGTGGGTTCACGATCCGAGGCAATAGTATACGGGTTGAAAAAGGGGTGGCTCACCCTGGAGGAGCTGCCTTAAGGCTCTTTTCATCCGGCTTGCGTAATAGCCTGGCAGGGGCCCACATGACATGAGATTTCCGCATAAAATCTGGTCGAGTTACCATTTCTGGATTATTCTCGCCCTGTTCGGTGTCATCACGTTATTTCTGTACCGCGATGTCATATGGCAGGGCGGTTTGCGGTCGGACTTCTACCTTTTCAATCTGAGCCGCCATACGATCGAACGCAACCTCTTTCTTCTGATCGCTCTCTATACTGCGTTCGTATTCGGTATACTGCCCACGCTGATAGTCATCGGCGCCTCACTGGCGGTGATGCTGCCGCAGGCGCTGTTTTTTTCTACCAACCGCAGCGACGCCCTGCTCGAAGTAGCACTGGTTACAATTGCCGGCCTGGTCTTTGTCTACTGGACCCGCATCAAGGAAAACGATGATAGACGTTACAAGAAGGCGGTGACGGCACTGGAGAATACGCAGGAGCAACTGCAGGCCAGGATACGAGAAGCTCGCGCCAACGCCAGGAGGCTGGCGACATTAAATACTATCTCCAACGCCCTCAGCCAGTACCTCGAACCCGCCAAGGTTATTGAGACTGCCGTTGAGATGGTGGGTGAGGTCATGGAAGTCGAAGTTATCCTGGTCTATACCATCGAACCGAGACAGAATGACATGATACTGACAGCCTATGAAGGGATTTCATCCGAGAGCGCGGCGGAGCTCGATCATGTAAAGATCGGGGAAGGATTCAACGGCGAAGTCGCAGCCACGGGCGAGGTTATGCTAGTGCAGGACGCATCGAGCGATCCCAGGTTGACGCGTTCGGCGGTGATACGTAATAAAATCCACCCGATGCTTATAGTACCGATGAAATCCAAAGGAGAGGTGATAGGAACACTTTGCGTAGGCATGCGGCGCCCGAGGACTTTCCTGCCGGACGAGATCGATCTGCTCAGTACCATAGCCGGTCAGATAGCATCGGCTCTGACCAATGCCAAGCTGTACGCTGAGGCCAGGGAAATCGCGGATCAGCTATATAAATCGGCCAGAGATTACCGCAACCTTTTCGAAAACGCCCACGATGCAATCTGGTTCCAGGATCTGTATGGGAAAATTCTGGCGGGTAACCGCGCTACACTGATGATCTCGGGCTACCCGCTTGACAAACTAACAGGCAGGAACGTCAAGGAGTTCATGGACGAGGGGATGCTCAAGCTGGGTCGGGAAGTAGCTAAGAAACTGCTCAAGGGAGAACCTTTTAACCAGCCTTACGAGCAACAGACGATCACCAAGGACGGGATTACCAGAACCCTGACGCTGACCACCATACTGATG
>Ga0172380_10002938_pt1 | contig 24745 bp, 19 predicted proteins | sample Leawe162metaG_FD_119747 | JGI IMG/M metagenome (GOLD analysis project Ga0172380, IMG submission 119747) | Leachate microbial communities from a municipal landfill in Southern Ontario, Canada - Leachate well 162 metaG | ecosystem: Engineered > Solid waste > Landfill > Unclassified | place...
TTATTTTTAAAATTAATTTTTCTAACTTCTTTCATGGTAAGCCTCCTTGAATTTGCTTAAAAAATAAATTTACTAATTTATTTTGAGGCTTGCCACCTTTTTAAACATAAGGTCTGTGGTAAAATCTATTCTTTGTTTGTAGCTCTGTGGTAAAATCTTTTCTTTGTTTGTATCTTTTGCTGTGCCGAGTAACTTAAAAGAATGCGGTGACCTGTGCTCTACCTGTGTGGATTACCTGTTTGCTGCCTTCTACCCTGCCGTCGTAGTTTAGGGTTGCCTGTAAGTTTTTGCTGATGCTGTAGTCGAATACGCCGCGCCAGTAATAGCTTTTGCCGGCGGGTCTGCCCGAGGTCAGTTCGTACGGGAAATTTGTGTCGCTTGTGTTGAGGATTACTTCGTCGCGTTCGATTTCGAGCCTTAGCCTGCCGGATGACGTGAATGAATACACGAAGCGGAGTATCTGCTGGTTGATGTTTGCCGTCATCGGCTTAACAGGATATGTGTCTTCCGATTTTGTGTAGTTGAACTGGAACCCGCTTTCTATGCTCGGTATGGGTCTGTATGCAAGGTCGGTGTTAATGTTGTAACCTGAGATATTCCTGTTGCGGACAGAGTTTAAGGGTGCCGTGTTTCTGTCTGTTTTAATTACGTAGTCGAGCTGCGCCGTAATGTCAGAAGTAAGTCCAAGTCTTGCACGGATTGAACGCTGTATGTTAAGTGCTCTTTCGTTGCCGCTGCTGTACTGGCTGAAGTTTGTGAGTTGCTGATAACGGAAACGGAATGAATATGACGGGTTGTTCTCGAATAAATACACGTCCTGCTGAAGAAGCTGTGCACCCGCGAGTGTGTTTGAATCGTTCAGAAATGTGTTTAGCTTCATGAAATATATGTTATCGGTATTCGGGTCTTTGCTGCGTTCATCGACACGAATGTATGTTTCAGCAGAGAAGTTATTGTAAACGTCTGAAAAGATTCCCTTTCCAGACGACATAAAGTAACGCGAGGGTTTAAGCGTTACCCTGAAAGATGTTTTAAGGTCAACTGTCGGGAAGAACTGGTCGGTCGGAATGTTCAACTTTATGTAGTTGCCGTCAAAGTTTGTGAGCTGGAATTCATTTTCATCCTGTATGCCGTTGTTGTTAAGGTCGCCAAGATAGATGTAGTTTCCCTGTCCGACGGGTACAAGCACGTAAAGTTTCTGTATCTTTGCCGTGCGTTCGCTTGTTACAGAATATAGCACGTCGGCTGTAACTGCACTATTTATAGGTGTAAAACGGAGTCTCGAATTCACGAGCACGGACTTATTGTCAACATTGCCCTGCTCAAGAGCAACGCTCGAATAGTTCCTATCCCTGATTGCGAAATCCATGTCCGCATAGAACCACTGCACTCCCTGATAAAGCAAACCGTACCTCTGAGTAAAAGCTCTTGAGAATGAAGCAAGGGTACCTCCGGTCGGGACGTCGTCGTCTCTATAGCTGAACTCTGCGAATAAGTTGAAATTAAGGAGGTTGTTGAAAGAGATTCGCGGAGCAATTTCGAGAAACCTGAAGCTGTCGTATAGAAGGCTGTCGCCTATTGTCATAGTACTGATTGAAGATTTTCTGTATTCATTGTTCAAGCCTGCGGAGATTTCCATGTAACTGAGTTTTGTTTCGTCGCCGAAGAATTTCTTGTAACCTACTAAAGCAGCCTGCTTAAACCAGTTTCCCGAGCGGCTTATGTTATCGTTTCTGCTTGAGATATTTTCTAAGCTGTACTTTACTACGGGCAGATATTTATCGAACCCGGGTGTGCCTGTCGTGTTAAACTCAAGCCCGCCCGTAAACCTTGTTGAATTGAAGAAATCGCCGCGTATTAGCTGTGCAAAACTACCCGCCATCTTCATATTATGCCCCGGTGCAATTAATAGATTCGCGTCGCGGTAATGCTCTGTTGCAGTAGTAGAATCAAAGAGGTCGAAGTTGCGGTTGAACTCAACTGAATTAATTCTGTCGAGTGTTGTAAACTTTTTATCAATCATTCTTTCTTTATAGGATGCGGATATGTTATCGAAATTAATTCCGAGCATATTAAACTTAATCTTTCTGAATCCTATTTCACCGTTGAATGCAGCACCACCGTTCTTTGAGTCTAATTCCGCGAATTTATTCGCATTGAAAAGTGAGTATGCTCCCTCAAACTTAAAGTATAAATCACGTGTTCGGTTTACGGCGTAGTCGAGCGTTATTCCGGCTATCTGATAAGAAGTCGGCACGGGTAAATATAAAATCGGTGCGTAAGAGCCGCGTCCTATTCCTACAAAATCGTACTGGTAAGTGCTGATGCTGTTGTAGTCGCCGCTTCCCGCCCCTACGTAAGAAAACGTAACCTGATAAACTGCGAGAGAATCGCCGGGTTTAAATCTGTAGAATGTGTAAGCCGAGCCGTTAATAAGAGTATCAACCTTTACGTATGCACCTACGGGATTATTCAGTGAGTCGTAGCCTGCATATACAACTCCCGAGCGTGATGCTTTCACCCTGTCACTGCCTGCATTCTTGAGTATGACTTTATCCGAATCGCTCAGCGTGAAATCAATTGTCTTATCCTCATTGTCTGTTTCGTTCAGATATGAAACACCAATAGTAAGTTTTTTATCAAAAAGCTTATACCCGCTGTTTGCGACTATAAGTGAGCGGCTGTATTTCCTGTCGGAATACTCAAACTCAATGATTATGCGCGTTGCGTTGTTTATGATGCGTTTGTTCGTAAATGTAATCTGTCCGAGTCCGTAGTCAATCACGTAATCAGCCTGCTCGCCCCGCGTCATAAGCAATCCGTCGATGAAAACTCTTTCCGTTCCCGAAAGAATGAGTATGTTTATTTCATTCGTTTCTCCGCTCAGCCTGTAAGGTCCCTGCACACCATCTATTCCGTTGAACGTATTGCTGTTGTACTTTCCGCGCGAGATTGCACCCGTTACGAGAAAGTTTCCAAATTCAAACTCGCCGAACCCTTTTGCGCCCTGTATCTTGCGGTTTAAGTTCAGGAATTCAGAGTTATGAAGTTTTATGTCTATATCGCCGAGCGTTGCACCGAGGCTGCTGCTTTTAATTTCGATGTAAACTTTATCAAGCTCCTGAAGTTTCAGTGTGTTTCCCTCGGGCTGAATGGGAGTGCTTTCATCGTTAAGTGCTGCGTTTATTTCGATGTCGCTCGAAAGCTTACCGTTTAACTGAAGCCTGAATCCCGAATTAAGCGAAAGGTCTTTATTCGTGCCGAGTGTGAACCCGCGGAAAAGGCTTCCCGTTCGTTGCAGGTCGGTGCCTTCAAATATGTTATCTATGAAATCTTTCGTCTGTACTGCGATTTGCATCGTATCGCCCGTGAGAGTATCAGTTTCAATCTTCAGGTCGAATATAGAATACTCACTTTTTATGTTGTACGGGAATACGTCGTAGCGGACGTACACGTCATAGATTCTGAGTGTATCGAAAGAATACTTTTTGAAAAGGTCTTTTGAGATTGAGATAAATCCGTCCTTGTAATCAAAAATGTAGTCGGAGTATCTTATCAGCGTTTTATTGTCAAGTATAATTACGTCAGTGCCGGGGACGACAAACGTTTCGTTAGTTGTGAGGAGTGTATCCGTGAAAGTTATTTTAAGTTTAAGTTCTTTATAGTTAGGGTCCTGCTGCGACCAAAGATTCCCTGTAAAAGCAAAAGCTGTTATTATAAATAAGAATAATATTATCTTTTGCTTTATCAATAATCTTCCTGCAAATATTTAATGATACTGTGAGATTTCCGAATCATCCGCAGGCGATACGTTCGTTGATTTCTTAAGAGTCAGCGTGTATGAACTCTTTCTGAAATTATCGTCCTCGGTTTCAATCGTAACGGGCAGTCCTTCAACGAGTGTAATTATTTTTCCGGGCGAAGTGGTAAACTTCGAGTAAGAGAACCTGATTGCACCGCCGATGGTTTTCTTCAGAGCACCGAGATTAACGGAATCTTCGGAATAAATATCGTAAGACTTAAGCGAGTTAAGGCACAGCGACTGTTCATCCCTGTCGTTAACGGATATCGTAAAGCATTTCTTCTTCAGCAGAAGAATTGCAGGAATTAATAAAAGAGCCGCAAGAAGAATTATTAAACCTATCAACACGAACAGTCTCCACGCTCCGTATTTAATGCGTATTTCAAGGGGTATGTACGTCAGTATCTTCTTGTCTTTGAGAACGGGTTTGAATATTTCGGGAATCGTCTGAAGCGCAAAGAGCTGTTTAAAGCTGTTTATATAATTCTCGTCGAGTAGTATATCTACGTTCGTAACTTCAAGAACAAGATTGCCGCCCACGGTGAAATCTTCTTTGAATATAGTATTGAAAGAAAAATTAGGAGATATTTCCGGCATATCGAAGAGCACGGAAAACCCTTTTACTTCGCCCTCGGGCGAGACATTGCTGACAGTCGATGGCGTTATAGTCTGCGTTCCGAGCGTCTTCACGGAATAATCGGACGACTTGAAATCGTCGAGCTTAACGCTGAGCTTGGCGCTTTTTATGATGTACGGAAAGAGGTTTGATTTAAGCGAAAGATCGCTGAATGTTTCCTTTATCTTCTCGCTTTCCTGAAAGTCAAACCCGCGAAGTACCTTGCCGTCATAGAAAAGTTTTCCCGGGACTATCTTGCTCTGTGTTACTTTCGGAATCAGAACAATCGTTCCGATATCTATCGGCTTTAGCGTAATGGGCTTCTGCTTGATACCGATGTCGCGTATGAGTTTATCGTATCCTTCAAGCTGAGTCTGGAAAAGCTCGTTCTTTGAATAAACAATTCCGTAAACAACGTATCCGTTCGATTCATAACCTGCTTCGACAATCTTTTCGGGAATGGGATATAGCAGAACCTTGCGTATATTTTCATCATTGCGGAGGCGCTTGTAATATTCGAGTGTGTTGAAATAAGAGGAGTCGCCGCTTCCGCTGTTATCGTTAATGTTATCGGTAATGAGCCAGATTACCGCACTCTGTCCCTTGATTTTTTCGATTGATTTATCGAGTGCCTCGATAAGGTCGGTAGTTCCGAACCCGCCGTCGTTGGCGCGCATTAGCGTAAACTTTTCCGTTAGCTTATCCGTTGCAAGCTCTTTTCCGTTTCCGCTGAATATGTTCTTGGGTGACGTAAGCGCACGTTTTGAGTCAGTCTTTGTGAACAGATATACGCTTGCATAATCATCCTGCTTAACCGCATTCTTTATCATTGCCTTGCAGAATATTTTGAAGGCACTATTCGCCTCTCTGTAATATCCCGACATACTGCCAGAATTATCGATAAGAAATATATGCTCGTTCTGTGCCTTCACGAAAGAAGCAGAAACGGTGATTGCTGCTAATGAAACAAGAACTATAAAAAACTTTTTCATGTATTGTGAGACTTATTTATCTTTAAAAATAATTTTCTTTCCGTCGTATCTGATTGTACCGACGGAGGCTTTTTCAAGCCTGTCATTTATGGCGCGTCCGAGCTTTACATTCCTTACTTTCGACGCGAATATCATCTTATAATGCCGCTCATCAATATTCCGCAAGTCCGAAAACAGGTTCTTTGAAAGCTCTCTGAAACCGTCGTAAATGCTGAAGTCCATTATGCCGATAGAATCTTTTTCGAGTCCTTCGATTTTTTCGTCGTCAAGCTCGTCGATAAGACGCTTTAAATCAAATGTATGCTCAGCAAGATAAAGCGGCGTAAGCGGTGCATAGTGGCTCTTAAGAAGTCCGGGCGATAAGATTTTATTATCAGCGGCAGACTCATTAAACTCAAAAACCTTTCTGCCAATTACTTTTTCTACATCTTCCTTCGTTATGTAACCGTGCCTTAGTATTGTAACGCGTCCGCCTTCAAAGCTGATTACGGTTGATTCAATCCCGACTGTGGATTTCCCGCCGTCGAGTATATAATTTATCTTACCTCTTAATTCTTTCATCACCTCGGCTGCGGCAGTCGGAGATATTCTTCCAAACATATTCGCTGAGGGTGCGGCTATTGGTGTTTTAGTAAGTCTAAGTACAAACTTAAAGAGTTCATGATAAGGTACGCGGAGAGCTACTGTATCGAGCCCTGCCGTTACAATATCGGGTATGATGCTTTTCTTTTTCAGTATAAAAGTTATCGGTCCGGGCGAGAAGAAATCAGCAAGCTTGTAAACATCGGGATGAATATTCTCTGCGTACTTTTCAAACTCGGAAATATCGGATACATGTACAATAAGCGGATTAAAATCTGGGCGTTTCTTCGTCTCGTAAATCTTCAACACAGCGTCTTCGTTAAGTGCATCCGCTCCAAGCCCGTAAACAGTCTCGGTCGGCAGAGCAACAACGTTCCCGTTAAGGATTTCCTCGGCTGCAAGTTCAACGCTATTTATTATGCGTGTTTCCAAATGCTTAACTATAGTTTAATATACGTACCATTTCATACAATGCAATACCAGTCGCGACTGAAACATTCAGCGACTGCTTTATTCCGAGCATGGGAAGTTCAACGGAAAAGTCGGATGCGTCTATAAGCTCTTTCGAAACTCCCGTAATTTCATTGCCAAGTATCAGGCACAACGGAAAATCTTCTTTCTTCAAATCCCATATCATTCGCGGTTTATCCGTAAGTTCGAGAGCGGCAATTTTTACGTGCTCGTCTTTAAGTCGTTTAACAACGTCAAGAGGGTCTTTTACGTACTCCCACGGCACGCTTAGAGTTGCACCCAGCGCAACCTTTTCAATTTCTTTGCGGGGAGGATATGGAGAAAATCCCGTAAGAAAAATCTTCTCGATAAATGCACCGTCAGAAGCTCTGAAAACAGCACCGACATTAAAAATACTGCGGATGCTGTCGCAAAGCAGATAAATGGGATTGCGGCTGAACTCTTTGATATTAGTTAAATCTTTTCTTACAGATTTTATTTCGCCATGAGTCAGTTTTCTCAATAATTGAACATATTTTGGTTAATATAAATAAAATTAAGATATTTATGCGTAAGTAACACTGCAATTTATTAAGCGGGGATGAATTATATGATTCATCTTTCTGAAACGATACAGATTGGTTAAATAAAAAGCCCCCGATGTAAGCGGGGGCTTTTGTAAAACGATTATTATTTTTTAAGTTATTTCTTCTTGTTCTTATGATTGCTGTTGTTTTCCGTGTGATACTCCTCATGTTTTCCGGGGTATTTGATAAGCAGTTCTTTTCTTCTTCTCACGATTGAGACTATGAATCCTGCAAAGAGAATTAATATGCCCGTCCATAAAACACTAATAAACGGTTTAATAGCTGCGTTAACTACAAGAGTTTCGCCTGCATGCTGATGCGGTGCCGTTTCAGCATTCATGATTGAGAATAAAGCTGTTGTTCCGCCCTCTTCTTCACCTCGTACTGACATGTTTAAGAAGTAGAATGCATATTTCTTGCTGCCTTCCATCATAATAGGATTCGGCTGCGGTGCACCATCAACAAACTTTGTCTTGACGTTCAGTGTTTCCGTTACAGCACCGTCCGTAACTTTTATGATTGCTCCGAGAGTATAATTTCCCGTACCCATTTCTTTTCCGCCCTTTTGCATATTACCGAAATCAAAATCCACAAACTCAACTTCGAGTTCATTGACCTTTGTCTTAGCGCCTTTTTTCAAATCGTACATCGATTCTTTCGGGTAAGGATTTGGCTCTTCAAGGCTCATAGGTGATATGTATAAATCCTTGTATGAGAAGTATGCTATATCAGGACTTTTCATTACACCCTGCGAGAACTTACTGTAAAACATGACGGGTCTCAACGTCATTTCTTTGTTATCTTTTTCAACCTTTATGTTGAAAGCGTACATAGTATCCCTTTTATTGTTCGGGTCCATGAATGTGGTCGCACCTACGTACGTAAACTGATAGCCGAATGCTTCTTGAGTCTTTCCCTCTTCAAGAGAAATATCAACATCCTGGCTGTAGCGTGCAGAGCCGATTACGCCGAGACAGAATAATGCTATCCCTATATGAGCAAACATACCGCCAAAATGCATCGTACCGCTTTTAATTATGCGGATTGCAAACCTTGCGTTAACGAAGAAAGCAATCAATGAAACAAATGCAAAGATTATGTATAACGGGTCTGTTAAACCTATTATAATAAGTACAACAAGTGTAATAACCGAAAACGCAACAGGAAGTACCATGTTCTTCCAGAACTTGCTCATCTCGGTATCTTTCCACTCTATGTAAAGACTTATACCCATCGTAAACATCAGAAAGATTGCAATGGGCAGGTTCATGTTATTATAAAAAATCTGGTCAACCTTTGACTGCGATACTATCGGAAGACTTGTACCAACAAATATAACAAGCGCCGATGCGCAAAGAAGTAACGCCCCGATGAATAGGAACGATTCTTTGGTCATCAGTTTTGAGCTTTCAATTCTTATATCCTTCAGGCTCTTCCAGCGAAAGAGTATCATACCGAGCGAGATAAGCGTAAACGTAGAAATGAAAACGACGAGTGCAAGATAGACTTCCGCGCCCGGGTCAACGAATGAATGCACGGATGAATCACCGAGTATTCCGCTGCGGGTTAAGAACGTTGAATAAAGAACGAGCAGGAATGCAAGAATGCTAAGAAGCAGATTAGTTTTCTTATATCCTCCTGTTTTTCTTTGTGCAATAATTGTATGAAGACTTGCCACGTTAATAATCCATGGAATAAGTGAGGAGTTTTCAACTGGGTCCCATGCCCAGTAACCGCCCCATCCGAGAATACTGTAAGCCCAATAGCCGCCCATCATAATACCAAGACCGAGTACACCGCCCGAAAAAAGAATCCACGGCACGGAAAACGTTGACCAACTGTCGAAATCATTCTTGAGAAGCGCTCCCATCGCAAAAGCAAAAGGAACGGTCAAAGACGAAAACCCTACGAAAAGGGTCGGCGGATGAATTGCCATCCAGAAATTCTGAAGAAGAGGATTAAGTCCGCGTCCTTCGGGAGGCATGAATCCGTAATCAACTTCCCCCGGAAACGATTCCCATAGATAATGGAATGGTGTTTTAAGTATCAGTATTAAAGTTATAAAACTGAGAACGAGTGTAAACATCGACATAACTTGCGGCTCCATTCTTTCGCCTTTTGAAACATAGTTCAGTAGAAAGACGCCTATTACTGCTGTCAGAAGTCCCCATAACATAAAGCTGCCTTCCTGTCCTGCCCAGAATGTTGAGACAAGAAGAGGAAGCTGTAAATCGGTTGAGCTTTGCTCCCAGACGTACGAAAGCTGGAAATTATGAGTTAATATATTATACAGCAGGTATAAAGATGCTGTTATGATACCAATAGCTGTTATGTGAAAGAATATTCTTCCTAATTTCAGGTAATTCTCTTTCCCGTTATGAGCAAGGAAGAAACCTATGATAGAAATTACAGATGCTATAAAAGCAGTATAAATAAGAAGTTTACCAACCATAGTGTTTTATTTTAATTACAGATTTGAGGACTTCATAACGTCCTCGCCTTTGCCTTCATACTTTGAAGGGCATTTTGTCAAGATTTCCTTTGCGTAAAAAACATCGTCTTTTACTTTACCTTTAGCGACGACCATCGTGGCGATGTCGAAATTATTCGGTTTTGCACCGTCGAGCACAACCTTCATTTCAGTGCTGTCGTCATCTTTCATGTAGAAAGAGAATGTGCCTTTATCAGCATCGTATTTTGTTTCCTTGTTCTGCTGCCAAACTCCCTTCACTTCGACCATTTTCGTCTTCTTCTGTGCTTCTTTGAAAGAAGCATATTCTATCTTGTTGTCCATGAAAGAATAAAATCCCACGACAATGAAAATGATTACGATAAGTGAAGCAATTATGATTTTAATTTTGCCTGTCATTTTCTGCTCCTTCAAGTTTCTTTAAATTTCTGTCTATTGAAAATAAATAAATGAAAAGTCCTGCCCAGGTAATCAACGCTATCAGGAGGACTATGTACATTGCGTTCTGTTCTAAAAAATCGTACATGATATTAATTATTAATATTTTGAATTCTATGTAATTTCAGTTTTTCCATACGGATTTTAACGTTCAGTATCCAGAAAAACAGGAGCGTAAAACTGAAAAGCGAAAACATGAAAATGGAAAACATAACGGGATTCATCGAAATCTTTCCCTGAGAATCTATGATAGTATCCGCAGGATGAAGCGATTCGACGATTCGCGGCATGATAAAAATAAAGAACGGCACCGTTACAAAAGCTATAATAGCATAAACTGAAGCAAGCTTTGCTTTCTGCTCATAATTATCAATTGCGGAACGAAGAGCAAAATAAGCACCGTAAATCAGCAGAAGTATGAATATTGATGTCTGCCGCGGGTCCCAGTTCCAGAACGTACCCCAGTTGAATTTTGCCCATAATGCACCAGTTACGGTTGCGAGTATTGTAAAAAGAAATCCCACTTCAGCCGCAGAATGAGACCGTATATCATAAACAAGGTCGCGTTTTCTCAGATACTGAACAGAGTTTATCATCGATAATAAGAAAGAAACAACCGCTATCCATGAAAGCGGAACATGCAGATAAATAATTCTTGCCTTGTCGTACAATCCCGGAATCGTCGGAATCGGTACAACAAATGTCCCTACTAATACAAGAGATATTAATACAAAAACGCTATACTTATATATATTATTCATAGATAAATTTTAATCCTGAGGAATTGGTCTTCCCATGCTTGTGTAAATCTCTTCAATCTGTGCTTTATTCCTCTGGGCTTCTGCATTTGAAGGGTCAAGTTCAAGGACTCTGCGGTAATGCATTAAAGCAGGTTTATATTTTTTCTTAGGACTCAGGTTTGCTTCAAACATCAAATAGTTGCCCGCAGACATGTGTTTTGTAATAAGATCTTTCTTTAAATTATTGTCCTTTTTATAAGTGTTTTCAAAATCATATGCACCTTTTGAAAGTTCATCGGCTTTAGGATCTTTGGCATCATCGCCTGCCGCATCGGTCATATTGCCCTCTGTATTCTGATTTACGTCGGGATGATTTGGAGGCATTTTAGTGTTTGGGTCCATTTGATCTTGAGTCGTTGTCTTATTCTTATCCATACCCGGTTTCTTCTCCTCCATTTTTGAACAACCGGCTATAAGAAGTGCAAATATTGACAATAAAAGTAGTTTTTTCATTTTTAAGTATTAGTTTATTTTAAATTTTAATTTTGTTAATATAATTAAAAAGAACGTTAGATTCTGTTAATAATAACACGATAAATAATAATTAAGTTACACCAAAAGATTATCTAAAAACCTTTAATTTATTCCCCTATTGCGTGATTTTAAACTGTTCCTAAGCAGTTTTTTAAGAAACCCCGCTTAACAGAATAAGCGGGGTTAATATCAGAAATGCTGAATTTTATTTGATACCAATATCAACTATTCCATTTACGTGTCTTGATCTATCCTTGAAAGTTCCGTTTGAATTCATAACTCCGCCGTGGCAAAGCCAGCACTGAGTAATACTCGGATACAAGTTTGGATGCGTTCCGCCCGGCAAAGCATTACCTGTAGTTGCGTTTCCATGGCAAGAACCGCACACCACGGATGACGGGTCATTAAACACCGGTGCGGCATTATTATTACCGTTCTTAAACGTGCCGTGGCAATAAACGTTCGAGCATGTCTGTTGATTCTGGTCCCATTGCGGATTTGGAGTTACACCTTCTGTTACTGTATTCGCGAGTGTTCCGAAAACTACTCCCGCGGCATTCTTTCCGTCCTTTATTATGTGGTTAGGGTCTGAGAAAGAACTCACAGGAAGATGGCATTCATTACAAGGAACAACCTTTGAATACCTTTGAGTAGAGTCGGTAATCATATGCTTCACGTGTGAGCCTACACCTCTGTCAGTATTCTGCGATGCACCGTTCAAAGCCAGCGGTGGATAAATATGGTTGTTATTTCCGTGGCACGTGTTGCAGGTTTCGGGACCACCCGTATGGCATGTAATGCAGGAAACTCCTGAAGTACCGCCTCCGTAATCGCTACCGTGGCAGGACTTGCAGCCATTCAGATTCCAGTCATTACTTGAAAACCATGCACCGTGAAAATCAGCCGAGGATGGGTCAACCCATCCGCTTGGATGAAGTTCCGGCGATGGAGCAACCGCAAGGTCTTTCTTAACCTCGCTGCAGCCGTAAACGAATACCATAAACCCAAACAGGACTAATGAATACAATATAAATATTTTTTTCATAATCTTTATAATTTACTTTAGTTTTGTATGACAGTAACCGCAGAAGCCTACACCGGACATTCCGTCAGGACGGGCATTTGCATCAGAATGGCACGTATAACATATTGAACCTTTAGTACTGTGCCAGTTACCTTTATCATCTTTCATAAATCCTGATTCGTGTGTTCTTGGATTTGTACCCTTTATGCCGTCATTGTCAACATGACACTGTATGCATGTCGGATCAGCACCATTAACACTGTGACAGGCTTCGCATGACTCCATGTCACGTTTTGCAAGTTCTGCGTGTAACCCGCCGCCCGTACCAACTCCGAAAGTCTTAAAGTTCGCTACGAGATGGTTTTTTGGCATCAAACCGGTCGGAAGGTTTCCGCCGTTTTGGTGGCAAGCGGCACAGAAATCAACAGGGTCGTGACAAGTTTTGCACTCGAACGATTTTTGCCGTGCATCAAGTCCGTGTGAGTAAATATAGTTCAGGTCATGCGCAGTAGTTAGTTTCTGCAAAGATGTCCTGTCCGTGCGTGTTACCTGATCCTTATTATAATATGGAGCATAGAAATTCTTAGGTGTATTCGTTCCCTGATACTTCACCGGCTGGTGGCAGTTTTCGCAGAAGAAGTTTGAATGACACATCATACAGTTGTTATTCATAGCTGTATTTGAAGATGCGTCATAAATTATCTTGTGCTCATTCAGGAAATTAGAATTCATGTGGTCCATCGGTTTAAGGTTTGTCAGGTTTGTATGACAGGCTTCGCATGAATTAGTCTGCTGTTTATTGTCATGGCAGGTATAGCAGTTTTCCATGTTTGGAAATCCGCCGTTCGGAGCATCACTTGCATACTTAACGTTTTCGATACCGACATGGCAATAATCACAATTCATCTTTTGTGCAACATGCTTTTTATGCGCGAATATAAGTTCTTTTGGAGCAGAGCCGATTTTCTTGTAAACACCATCGTAATGGCAGAGTTTACATTCTTTATCGTCTTTGACATCGTGACACGCAACGCAGTTCTCGTGATTAGGATTGAGATTGTCGGTTACCCTTCCAGATTCATAGGCAGCCTTGTGGCAATCCTTACACACTAAACCTACATCCTTCGAGGCATGCAGTTTGTGGTTAAATTTTATTACATCTTTATTGCTTTGTGCGCTCACTTTAACAATTTCGGATTCACCGAATACTCTTGTTAAACTCTTATTCTTTAAAACATAAGCAGTGAGCGAAATGAATAAAAATGCACATGTTAGAAATACGATATAAAACTTTTTTAAATTCATAATCTTATGCTTATGTTTATTTGTTAAAATTTGTAAACAGCCAGAGATTGAATCCAAGCAGGAACCTTGTATCAAACTTATAGATTTCGTTCGTCATGAACTGCCCCTGTGCATCGATAGAAAAATGATTTACAGGTCTGTAAGTAAGTCCAAGAGCACCGCCGAATACATCAACCTTATCTGAATTATAGTTTCCAAGATTGTATCTTGTATAGTTCAGGTTTGAGGTAAGAACAAATTGATTCTTGTAAAGGTCATGGTTGAAATACCCGAAAGCACCCTCCGATTCTCCCGCATAGCCCGTGTATTTGATGATTCCGAGTCCGTACCATGGATTTGAAATACCGAGCTGAAACTTCAATGAGTTATCGGATTCGTAAAAGACACCGCCGAATCTGCCGTAAACATTCGCATCAGTGCCGAATATTTTTGCGGCATAATCGATACCGCCTTCAACTTCCTGGTATTTCTTGTAATTGAACACCCAGAAAATTGTGTTATAACTTAACTGAGGCTGCTTGTAATAATATCCCGCAGAAAGCTTAACTTTATCCGTAAGCGCGAAGCTTCCGTTTATTTCGGCTTTATAAAGCTTCTTCATATTGATATCATAATAAGCACGTCCGAAAACGTTATGCTTCTTATTGATTCTGTACGAGACATCAGCACCGGCAATCTGTTCGGATTTTGATTCCGTCTCTATATAAACTACTTTCGGATTAAAGAGTTCGTCGGGGCGGATTGTATAGTAAGGGTCCGTGCCTCTTCTCTTCATTGCGTAACTAAGACCGACAGAAAGGTCTTTCACGCCGTAGTACAAGAACTGTCCACCCGCAAGGAAATTATCCTGCAGCTGTTTGTATCCCTGAAAATCGTACGCAAGCGGAGTAAGATAACCGCCATAACCTATAAACTGATACTGTTTTTTGTCGCCAAGTTTCAGCTTGAAATGCGCTCCGTCTATCGTACCTCTTCCCGAACCCGCAGTTACGTACTGTCTGCCAAGTTTAAGGTCAAGCACATTAAACAGATTATTTCCTTTAAGGTAAACGTCGTAAAACCTGAATGAAAATCCCCTGTCTATTTTGTTAATAACATCCTCATCGGTTTGAACGAATGAACTCAGTGTCCATTTCCCGAAATTCAGGTCGAATGCCAGGTTTTGATAACCTTTGAGGTGAGTTGTGTAAGTTGCATCTGTATTGGAGCCGGTAAGGGAATCAACGCGTTTCCATGTGTAAAAAGCGTTGTTAAATCTTAGATTCAATGTCTGAGATAATCCGGAAGCCAATAATGCAAAAAACAAAACAAACGTAAAAACTGTAAATTTCCTCATAGTATGAAGTAAATTTTAAAAAAATTCCTCTCTAAATATTAAAATACAGAACTGGTCAAAATGGATTAATGACCAGTTCTGGAGTAAAAATCTAAAACTTAAGGTTTTTTGTGCTGAATCTTTGCCCACATTTCAGCATAGTTAAATCCTTTGAAAGTAGGACTTCCGTCATTGTGGCATCCTGTACAAGCAGCTTCACCTTCTACGACAACCAGACCGTTCTCGATGGCTTTCTGTTTGTCTTTCATGATTGACATTGCTTTGTACTCTGAGCCGGGACCATGACAGCTTTCACACTGTACACCCTGTGTTTTGTCGAACGATTCTGTGAACTCAGAAGGATCTAAATCTTTTCCGGTTACATGGCATTTAATACATGCAGGCGTTTCCACTGCCTTTGTGTCAAATCCTTTATCCTTTGCAATTTTATCTGCTTCGGGAGTTTCGAGAGTTTTCCACGCGTTAGCGTGACCGGAGTTCTGCCATACATCAAGCTGTTTGCCCTGGGCATCAGATTTGTGGCAGGCTCCTGCGCATTTTACTGCACCAACGTACTTAAACGAACCTGTTTCGTGCGACGGTAAAGTTGAGAATGAGAACAAAAACAATCCAACAAACAGCGTCACACTAACAGTAATGAAAATTTTTCTTTTCATAATTGTTTGGTTTAGTTAAGTTTATAAATATAAATATTTTTTAGATAAATCAAAATCAATATTATTTTGCGTATTTTTCTAATGCTTTTTTCTTCTGACTTAGCAGGTCTGATATCAATCCATAATTGTGAACATACAGGCTCTTGTAAGAGGAAATCTTATTAATTAAGTTCTTTGCTTCAATAACTTCAGCATCGTTATCCATATTTATTTTACTAATGATTTCCCTTAGTGTTCCCGCTGATTTATTAACGTCAGCCTTCCATTCAGCCATCATTTTCGAGTATTCCGCATCATGGCATTTAGCACAGTTTTTATCGTCAGGCTTGAAGATATTTCCTTTTTCAAGATGACAATCCGTGCAGCCAACCCCTGCTTGTTTCATTATGTCGGGTTCGTTTTTTCCATTAAGAGTACCGTTGTAAGTCTGAACCTGTAAGTTGTGGCAGTTTGCACATGATTCATTGTTCTTTGCATTACTATGATGACACGTATTGCACGAGTTCTGGCTGAGTATCAATTCCCCGTGTTTCTTGGAGTTAGAATGACACCTGTCGCATTGAAGTCTTTGTTTCACGATATGCGTACTATGCGAAAATGTTTTGCCAAAAGCATTTACTTTAACTTCCTGAATACCGCCGTGACAGTTGTAGCATTCGTTTGGAACGTATTCTGTGCTTGCTTTGAATTCTGGAAGCTGCTTAGCTGAACCTACAATCTGCAGAGCTTCTTTCATAATCCCGTAACTGCCAACGAGAAGCTTGTCCGCAAACTGAATGTTATGAACACTCTTTCCGACATCCACGGTTTTTATGTTGTGCATTGCTTCATCAAGCTTTAATAAGGCTTCATTCTTTCTGCTGCTCGAAGAACTTTTAACAATACCGCTTGTAGTGTTAAATATTGATTTGATAACTGCGAGTCTTTTAACTGAAGATGCTTCCCACTGCTGAATAAGTTTTCCGTAACCTTTACCATGACATTTATCGCAGGCATCCTGCCCGGATTTTTCAACGTTAACATTCTTGCTTGTTGTTTCGTGAAGAATGTGACACCCTTTGCAGTCTATACCGCTTAAGTACATTGAGCTCGGAGAAGGCTCGGTGTTAAATCCTTTTTCGCCTGCATACAAGCTAACCATGGATGAGTGAGCACCCGAATGGCATGACTGGCAATCGGGAGGAGTATTAACATCCATCTTTTCTACTTTATGTTTTATAGGAGAATGGCAGTATCCGCAGCTCATGCTGTGCTTTGCAATGTGTGTGCTGTGCATGAACTCTGTATCGGAATATTTATCGAGTTTATTATCTTCAAAGTGGCACTGGAAACATCTTTCCTTACCAACTTCTCCTTTGCCTTTTATAACGTTTGTATGACAGCTTAAACATTCAGTTTTAGTTTCAACAACTGTTGTATGATTATACCGCATTGATGCGAGCTGTTCTTTTGTTTTATTCCCGAGCTCATGGCAAGTTTTGCAGTCAGCAAGCTTGTCATATTTGTGTTGCGGGTCATCAGATTTATGGAAGTGGCAATTAAAACACGTCTCATAAGTAACCTGCATGTGCGAACCCTGCACTATCTGCCCATGACAGCTTGTACATTTAAGTTTCTTTCCTCTTCGCAGCTCCGAAAGATGGTGCTTATGGTTGAACAATATTCCTTTCGTTTCGTAAGTTGTATCCTGAATGCTCTGCTTAGCATGACAGTCTGAACGCGAGCATGTATTATCTGGAATATCAGCCCAGGGTTTTCTTTTCTTGTACGACGTTGATACATAACTAACAATCTGAACAAGACCGTTTAACTTTCCTTTTATAGTACCCTGGAGTCCAGGTTCGAAGTGACATTCAACACACTGCACGTTGCTGTGTGAAGAAGATTTCCAGCTGTTGTAAAATGGCTCCATGTAATGACAGGTCGGACAGAATGAAGGTCTTGATGTATATTCTGCGGAAACCGCAAAGAATATAACAAAGATAAAAAAGTAAATACCGGAAAATAGAAGAAATCTTCTGAAACCCGTCACCTTGCTGAAGAATCGTTTCTTCTTTTTGACCGGTGTGCTTTCGTCCTTGTTTACTTCCTTATTTTCGTCCATAAGCTTGTTGTTTAAACTTACTACATTTAAAATGATTTACAACTATCAACTATGCGTTCTCCAGCATCCGCCGTGGCGGATCAACTATCTGCTTCTTCTTTCTTTGCTTCCTCAATTTCATCGAGTTCGCGAGCATGTTCATGTTCCATCTGATGTCTTGTAAGGAAACCTGTGTACCATGCCTTGTTCATTGGTCTCACGTCAGGGTTCAGGAATATAAAATAAAAATGCCAGACTAATATTGCCAGTGATGCAAGTATTGCTTCGTACCAGTGAATGGCTGTTGCAATATCCATTCCGGAAACGTTTATTATCGGCAGGAAGAAATTCTGGAACCAAAGCACTGCCCCTGTCGCTCCCATGACAACCGTTCCCCATACTACTGCCCAGTATTCAGCTTTTTCAATGTAACTGAACCTGCCGAGTCTCGGTCTGTCTTTTTTCTTCCCGGTTATATATCCAAGTGATTCCATTAGATCTGTAAGGTCCTGTCTGTAAAACCACAGGTCGGCTACGAGTTTTCTGCCGCGCTGCGTAAAAATTATGTAGAATAGATGATAGAAAGACGCAACTACCATGATTACAGCTGCTATCCTGTGAATAAGACCTCTTAATTCAAATGCATACTGACCAAAAACTTTAGGACCCCATGCTACCCACCATGCTTCAGGGTACTTCAAAGCAAAACCTGTAATAACGAGTGTTATAAATGAAGAGAGGAGAAGGAAATGTTGAATCCTCTCGTTGAATGTCATTCTTAAATATTTTTCTTCGTGTTTCATATATTTGTTATACCGCCTTTTTGTCTTTAGTTTTTCTTCTGTAATCCAGAATGTTATGCAGAATCATTCCTCCGATTATCGCGACAATCAGAATGATATAAAATCTTGTAATCCAGTAAAGAAGCGGGTTCTCGACCTCTGCGTCCAGCACGTGAATCTTTGTGTTTATTAACACCTTATCTGCACCGGGATGGCAGGAGCCGCAGGTCTTACCAAGATTGTTAGAATGCACCGACGATAAAGGATCAGTCGAAGGTCTGATGTTATGATTGCCATGGCAGCTTTCGCACGATGCGGCACTGTTTGAACCGCCTCTTACTGCAAGACCGTGGTAACTGTCGTTATAGTTCTTAGTAACATTCTTAAGGTCATTGTTGCTGACAATCTCAACGGAGGCATGACAACTTGAACAAAGCTTTACAATACCTCTCTGCTTTGAGCCTTCCTTGTTTCCGATCGAATCTGTCGTTACGACCTGATGTGCACCGTGGCAAGTGTTGCAAGTCGGAGAATCTGAATTTTCCTTCGTCATTAATCCAACGTGATGAATACTCCCGTCATAGTCAACTTTTTGCTGGACGTGGCACTCTGACTGCCCGCATGTTTTATCAATGTTCTTTTTGTAAATCTGCGATTCGGGATCCGAAGCTTTTTTCATTTCATGCGGACCGTGGCAATTGCTGCAGGTTGCCGCTTTTAAATTCCCGTTCTTTAAAGCTAAATAATGAAAACTGCTTTTATAATCGTCAAGATGAGTGTTCTTATTCGGGTTTACCTTATTGTCTTTATGACAATCCAGGCACATTTCAGTCTGGTTTATCTTTGAAAATTCATCCGATTGCAGAACTGCGTTTATGCTGTGTTCGCCGTGACAGGTGGAACACATGGGGGCATTCGGATCACCGTTTTTAAACGAAACACCGTGCGACGATTTGTTGTAGTGATCAACCTCCTTCGCATGGCACTTGCCGCATGTTTCCATCATCCTTGCTTTTACAGTTGACTTTGTAGGATCTGATGTTGATTCAATCATGTGGTCGCCGTGGCAGTCAACGCATCCGGCTGCCTGTTTACCATCTTTCTGAATAGATGAGTGAATGCTTGTTTTGTATTTTGCAACAAACTTAGCTGAGCCTCTTTCTTCACCCGGGAAAAGCTTTTCGTCAAGATGGCATTTCAAACATGCCTCTGACTCGATTGAAAGCTTGCTTGCGATTATCTTGTGTGCACCGTGACAGTCAATGCATGTCGGCGTGTTCTTATTTCCATCACGCATAACAGTCTGATGTATGCTGTTGTTAAAATCTGTTTGATGTTTTCCGTGACATTTGCCGCAAGATGAACTTATTTCACTCTTTGAAATTTTCTTCACTTCATGTCCGCCATTGTGGCATCCGTTGCAGCCAACATTCTTTTTAGAGTGAATGCTTGTATTGTAGTCCTTTATGTTTTTATTGTTGTGGCACTTCAAGCATTCCTCTGTCTGGTTAGCCTTCATTTCTTTTGTAGGTTTCTGGTAATGCGGATTGTGGCATGAGTTGCAGTCATTCTTCGCATGAACACTTTTCTCAATAGGAGGAAACTTATCGTGGCAGTTCTGACATTTTATGTCTGCTTTTTTCGTGCTGTGCGGAATCTCATCGGGATTATATCCTTCATGGCAATCCTTACAGTCAGAACCCCCGTGAGAAGATTTTTTATACAGTGAAGGGTCAACGAATAATGATTTTTTCTTGCCGCTCACATCCATCGTCAGGTTTTTATCTTCATGACAGGCAAAACACTCATCCGAGCTTTTAGCTTTAATCACTGTATAATTCAATGCGATTATAAAAACGCTTATAACCAAAAAAGCAGAAAGCGTAAAAATCGTTAATTTACTTTTAAACATTCTATAAAGTTTTTTTATTTACTATTTTTAAAAGAACTTCTTCAAACTCACTGAGCTTGAATGGCTCTGAAATCTGATATACGTTTTCCGGTACGTCAGGAAGATCATTATCTTTCAGCGAGGGCAAACATATAAAAGTCAAATCAGCTAAGCTCAGTACCATACGCTGCTTGAATTCTTTATCAAGTTCCTGGTCGAGTATGACTATATCAGCGGAGTTTTTGCATTCTGAAACAATATCATCAATTGATTTGGTGACTGATAACTCAGTATAATTTTCGCACTTTGATATGATATTGTGCTTACTAAGAACCTTCTTAATCAGACTGCAAATCTCATGGGTTATGCAATATATTTTTACTCTTGTTTCCACTGAATCTTTAACTTCAATATATAGTGTGCAAATAGTGTACCATATTTTGAGATATTGAGATGGTTATACAATGAAGATTAAAGAAAAAATGTGGATATATAGGACTTAATGTATGAATTTCATATGTAAAATAGTGGCAATATTTTACACTTCTTATTTAGAACGGCGTAATTTATACCGTGTAGAAAAAACGGACTTGCAGTGTGGAATATTTACTCTTTTAAAAAGACGATTCCGAACTCACTTAATTTGTTATAAAGTGTTTTTCTGTCAATCCCAAGCTTCTCGGCAGCCTTCTTTTTATTGCCTTTTGTCAATTCAAGCACTTTTAATATGTACTTTCGTTCAAGGTCTTTAAGGCTCATCCCGTGTGCATTGCTGAGGCAATCGTCGAGGAAATTGTTGTCTTCTGAAATCGAAAGATTTTTAATGTCTATTTTGTTGTTCGTGGCGGAAACCGCAGCCTGTTCGAGTATGTTTTCCAGCTCACGGATGTTACCTTTATAATTATGTTTAGAAAGCAGCGAAATAGCGTCGGAGGTTATTTTCAGCTCTTTGCCGAATTTCTTACTGACGTTTTTTAGAATGTAAAATGTTAGAGCAGGAATATCCGAAAGCCTGTCGTTAAGAGTCGGCAGGTTGAGTGAAATTGTGGATATTCTGTAAAAAAGGTCTTCACGGAAACGTTTTTCGGCAATCATCTCCTGTATGTTCTGGTTTGTTGCTGAAATCAGTCTAACGTCAACTTTTTTAACCTTATCGCTGCCAATCGGCTTGAACTCCCAGTTTTCAAGCACACGCAGAAGTTTTGCCTGAAGCTGGTAAGGCATCTCTGCAATCTCATCAAGAAACAAAGTCCCGCCGTTTGCTTGTTCAAAAACCCCCTTCTGATTTTCTATAGCTCCTGTAAAAGCACCCTTTGTATGCCCGAAGAGTTCACTCTCAAGCAGGTTTTCGGGAATCGCACTGCAGTTTATCGCAACGATAGGATGATTCTTCCTGTCGCTGCTGTAATGAAGAGCGCGTGCGACAAGCTCCTTGCCGGTTCCGCTTTGTCCATAAATAAGAACGTTAACGTTTATCTTAGAAGTCTTTTCTATAAAATCATAAACCTCAAGCATCCTTTTGCTCGTACCAATTATCCCGGGAAAAGGCTCTCTATCCGTAACTAAATTCCTGAAACCGTTCAGCTCCCTTGTAATCTTAATCTTTTCAACAGCCTTCTCAATCTTGAGCATAAATTCCTCAAGATTAAAAGGTTTATTTACGTAATCATATGCACCGTTTTTCATCGATTCAACCGCCGTCATAACCGACCCGTAACCTGTAATCATAATGAACAAAGTTTCCTTTGGTTTCGCCTTAAGCAAATCCATCCCGGAAACCTCAGGCATCTGCAAATCAGAGACAATCAAATCAAAAAACTCTTTCTCTATAAGTTCTTTTGCTCTAACGCTGTTATTCTCTTCTGTTACATTGAGCCCTTTTCTCTGCAGAACCTTTCTAAGAAGTGCAGACTGGTTTACTTCATCATCAACAAGCAGAACTTTTATAGTATTTGGCATCATTTAATTTATTAAAATGAATATTACCTAAAATGAGGGAATATTTCTACATAATTGCAGGGTGAAATTACTTTAAAGGAATGCCTATCAGGAAGGTTGTGTATTTGTTTTTTACTGAATTAACATTTATTGTTCCGTTGTGCTCTTTTACTACTCTTTCGGTGAACGCAAGTCCGAGCCCTGTGCCTTTTCCGTAACCCTTCGTACTAAAGAACGGCTTAAAAATATTTTCGATGTCGCTTTCAAGGATACCAGCACCGTTATCGGTAATTTCCGTGTAAGAATACTTTTCATCAGTATAAGTCTTTACAGAAATAAGACCTTTTTTGTTTGCGGGAATTGCCTGAATTGAATTTCCAACAATGTTTAAGAAAACATCCTTGAACAGTTCTTTATCAATCTTTACACCCGGATTTTCTTTGCAGAAATTCTTTTTAAGCTCAATCTCTTTCTGTCCTTTTAAAAATTTGAAACCGCTGAGTGTATCAGTCAGAAGGTCATTCAGCTTAACTTCCTCCCTCATAGGAGTAATAGGTTTGGCAAAATTCAGAATCGAGCGTATTGATTTTGTAATGCGTGTTGCTTCTGATACTATCACTTTCAGCTCTTCAAAATCCGGGTCTCCATCTTTCTTTTCGAGAAGCAGATAGTCGGCGTTTCCGGAAATAATGTTAAGAGGATTAGACAGATTGTGTGCAATTGATGATACAACCTGTCCTATAAGCGCCAGGTTTTCAGATTCTCTTAATTCCTTTTCAAGTTCTTTGACGACTGTTATATCCCTGATGATGGATACAATTCCAAGGAACTCTTCCTTCTCTCCAAATATTGGGAACTGCGATAAGCTTATGTTTATTATTGTTCCGTCTTTTGCTTGTCCGAGAGTTTCGTAGTTTGTAACAAAACCTTTTTCATCTATTTCTTTCTGCAGAGAATCAAGTTCTTCATTTGCCTTTGCTTTATCAGGATTAAGAATGTTTATATCCTTGTTAGTAATTTCTTCTTTGGTGTATTTGAATATCTTTTCGGCGCCTTCGTTCCAGAGAAATACCTGCCTATCACTGTTATAGCCTATGATTGCATCAATTGATTTAAGTATAATATCTGAAAAAAATTTTTCATGTGCGGTTTTGCCTTCTCTCATTAACTTAATCATTTCAAATATATACTTATCGTAAGACTTCGAGATAAAATCGAGGTCTTCATCAGTCAGTTTATCTGCAAATTTTAGTTTAAATGCATCATGCAAATCAGATTTATACTTTTCTGATTCACTATGTACCATGTGTTCCATTAAATGTTAAATGATATTAGTTAACGTTAATAATACTAATTGTTAAGGACGTTTCTTCCTTTTTTGTAAACTTTCTCCAGTTGATTTACACCAAAATGATAAATCAAATCCTTATAAATAGGAAAATCAAAAACGAGTATATCGCTTTGTTTTCCAGAAGTAAGACTACCTGATTTATCTTGGATATTCAATGCAAAAGCACCGTTTACGGTGACTGCATTAATGATTTCCTCTGCCGTCATTTTCATTTTTAAGGACGCCAGAGACATTATTATCTGCATATTCTCAGTATTGCAGCTACCGGGGTTGAAATCAGTTGCTAAAGCTACAGGGATACCGCTTTCAATCAGCTTTCTTGCTGGCGGATAAACCATGTTCAGAAAGTAAGAACAACCGGGAAGTAATGTTGCAATTATATTCGTTCCTTTGAGTTGATTTATGCCCTTTTGATTCAGAACTTCAAGATGATCAACTGAGATTGCATTAACTTTCTTTGCCGCACCTATTCCGCCAATGGAATAAAACTGGTCTGTATGAACTTTTGGTATCATACCAAACTTTGCACCGATTGAAAGTATATGCTTTGTATCCTTAGCGTCGAAGTAACCCTTCTCACAGAATATATCTATAAACACTGCAAGCCTTCTTTCAGCAACTTGCGGAATCATTTCATAACAAACTGTATCAATGTATTCCTTCTTGCTTACTCCGGGAGGGATTGAATGTGCACCAAGAAATGTCGGCAGTATATCAACGCCGTACTTGTTCTTTCTGCTGAGTTTATTTATAACTTCAAGCAGTTTAATTTCATTCTTAACGTCAAGACCATAACCGGATTTTGCCTCAAGAGTTGTCGTACCGTATTTTATAAAATTATGTAATCTCTTTTCAGATAGTTTATGCAGCTCGGTCTTTGTGGCTTTCCTTACGGCTTTAACAGTTGCCGCAATTCCGCCGCCGACTTTTGCAATTTCTTCATAGGATTTTCCCTGAATCTTCATTTCGTATTCATTCGCTCTTGAGCCTGCATGAACCAGATGTGTATGCGAGTCAACAAATCCGGGCATAACAGTTTTTCCTGTGCAGTCAACTTCTTTGAAGTTCTTAATTTTGTTCTGCTTTAAGTATTTCCTGAATCCTGATTCATTTCCCGAATATTTAATCGTTCCGTTGAAAAGTAAATATCCGTTCTTTACCATGTAAA
>Ga0172380_10002939_pt1 | contig 24744 bp, 22 predicted proteins | sample Leawe162metaG_FD_119747 | JGI IMG/M metagenome (GOLD analysis project Ga0172380, IMG submission 119747) | Leachate microbial communities from a municipal landfill in Southern Ontario, Canada - Leachate well 162 metaG | ecosystem: Engineered > Solid waste > Landfill > Unclassified | place...
CACCACTCCGCTTGAAATGAGCGTAACGGTTCCCCAGGGAGTCAAAAGCGGAGAGAGCATCACGATTGAAATTCTCTATAAGAATACGGAGAGCGTCCCGATTGCGTCTTTGGAAGTGGATGTAAACGTCCCTTCGTCCTTCAAGATCACGTCCCTTTCGCCTACCCCCACAAATACAGAAGAACTTCTTTTCACGATTGGCAGCTTAGGATCCCATTCTGACGGAAAAATTACGCTTTCCGGGATGTGGATCGCAGAAGTTCCTTCAACTACGAATATCCAGGCAATTGCAAGCTACCGGCCAGGGAATTTCAATTCCATTTTTTCTTCTATTGCAAGCGGAAGTGTGAATACGACGGAGAGCGTACTCCAAGAAACGGTTACCGGACCCGATTCTGGTATTCCTGGACAGGCGTTAACGTATAAAGTGACACTAGAGCATACGGGCGAGGTTCCGCTTGAGAACGTGCAGCTTGAGGGAGTTTTTCCTGCAGGGTTCACGGTTTCTACGAGTGTACCGTCGCTTGCGGCTGGAGCGGCTCCGGTTTGGGCGCTCGGCACCCTTGCTCCGCATGCGAAGACGGAGGTAACCATTACGGGATCCTTCTCTTCTGAGGTAAGCGATGTGCAGACCGTCGTCATGAACGCACGGGTAGCACAGACCCCCACCCAAATACTCACTCAGGCCACAGGGAACCATCTGACGGACGTGAGGGGCGGCAGCCTCAGGCTTTCCCTCGTAGGGAACGGTTTAACAGGAACGGTGTCAGCAGAACCGGGGAGCGCGCTTAAACTGAGCTTCCGTCTGGAGAACGCGGGCCAGGGTCCGGTGGCTGACGCCTCTGTTGTTCTCGATTTTCAACCAGGAACTGGCGTGCCTATTACTTGGTCAAGCGCCACGCTTGACGGAGGTACGCTTAGCGCCGAAGGCGTAAAATTTGAGGCAAGAAAAATAGGTTTATTGAATCCGGGGGAGAAGAAAACATTTAATCTTTCCTTCCCTATAAAAGGAACGCTTGCCGCCACGGATCTTGATACGTTCACCGTTGTAGCTAAGGCCTCTACCCAAAGTGCAAATCTTCTTTCCACGCCGATCACTGTGAATCTCAATGCCGCGGTCGCATTTTCTGCCTACGCACATTATTACTCACCAGACGGTGCGCCTATCGGTGCGGGCCCCATGCCGCCAACGGTGAACGGGGAAACCACGTATGAAGTGGTCTTCACGGTAGCACACGCTCTCCACGCTCTTGATGACTTGGTGGTAAGCGCTACGCTGCCGCCTGGGGTGATATTTGCGGGGAACAGTTCGGCGGATTCAGGCGAGCTCAGGTATGATGATGTGAATAGAACTATTGGCTGGCATAGCGCGAGCCTGCCTGCGGATGCTTCTTCTGTGACGGCCAGATTTTTTGTGACAGCCACTCCGGGGCCTGAAGACCAGGATGCATTTATGAAGCTCCTTTCCGCCACGTCCCTCAGGGTTACTGATGAGAAGACTGGTGCTCGGATTGATCGCCAGGCCGAAGCGTTGACCACAGAACTTCCCACGGATACTTTCGCGAGCGGGAAGGGGATCGTTACCGCCCCATAACATTTCCGAGGGCCTTCAGCGTCCTTGATACGGTTTTCTCCCAAGAAAAGGCTTTCGCATAGGCGAGGCCTTTTTTGCTGAGGTGTTCCCGCGTTTCATCGCCTTTTTCCCGATCAAAAAGAGAGAACAGGGCCTCGGTAATGTCATTGACGTTAAAAGGATCAATGAGCACGCCGGCGTCTTTCGTAATTTCAGGAAGTGAGCTCGTAAAAGACGTAATGACTGGGACACCGCAGGCCATGGCCTCAAGTACGGGCAGACCAAAGCCTTCATAAAAAGAAGGGAAGAGAAAAACCTTGGCGCCACGGTAGATAGCTGGTTTGTGCTTTTCAGGGATGTATCCTAAAACGCGGATATCTTCCGTAAACAGGGATGCTTTGCGCGTTTTTTCGAGCGACTGCATTTTCCATCCGGCGCTTCCCACTAAGACAAGCGGGTAGGGCTTCCCGCCGCGAACACGGTAGGCGTCATATCCCTCAATGACGGATTCCAGGTTTTTTCTCGGTTCCTTTGTAGCTACGCTTAAAAAGTAGGGCCTATTGAGATCATACGCGGCGCGGAAGGTTTTATCAGACGGTTGTTCGCGGGAGAGAAAACGTTTGTGATCCACGCCAAGAGGCGTGACCGTGATGCGCTCCTTCTGAACGTGCCAATGCGTTTCAAGGTCATGAGCGGTGCTTTCGGAAACGGCAAAAACCATAGCTGCATCTCTTGCGAGTTGCTCAGTGCGCGAAAAGGCGTGAAGGAGGCGATCTTTGCGAGTGAAAAAATCGGGGTACAGGGAAAAACTGACATCGTGCACTGTTAATGCATAAGGCCGTCGGGTTTTTACAATATTGTGATTGGGAAAAAGCCAAATATCAGGCTTTCTTGGAAGGAAAGTTTCAAGCGTGATGCCGAGCGGAAGTTTGAGAAGAGCAAAGAGGATCCGGTTTGGAATGGTGATAGCCACCACTTCTACATTCGGAAAAGGAAACGCGGGCAGACGATTCAGCACTTCGTCTCGACCTGAAGCAAAAAGCATGATGTCAGCGTAGGGTGCCTGGCGCGCTAGTTCTTGGATGAGATTGAGCGTGTAAAACCCCACGCCGGTCAGGCGCTGATCGGTGAGCGGGCGTACGTCAATCGCGATGCGCATAGGTTATTCATTGCTCTTCGGGACGTTTTGGTGATGTTCCCAGGCGTCTTTTACAAATGTAGAGATCGCTTCGCGGAAATGTTCTGTAGAAAACTGCTCTGCGTGCGTTCTGATGCGGCTTGGGTCAAACCGTTCCGGGACAAACGCCTCTACTGCGGCAATGAGTCCTTCCGGGGTCTGCCTATCAAAGAATATGCCTGTTTCGCCATCAATCACCGTTTCAAGCGCTCCACCCTTTTTATAGGCTATCACCGGGCGGCCGGTGGCCATGGATTCTACCGCAGTCAATCCAAAGTCCTCCTCTTGAGGATGAATGAAAGCGAGAGAATTTGCAAAGAGTCTTGCGCGTTCAGAGTCAGAAACGCGACCAAGGAATGTAATGGTGGGTCCTGCTATTTTCCGCAGTTCCGTCTCAGCTGGCCCGGTACCGAAGATCTTCAGCGGTTTGTTCATCTTGTTAAAGGCCTGAATGATCAGGTCAAACCGTTTATAGGAGACGAGTCTTCCTCCAGCAAGGAAGTATTTCTTTTCTTCGTTTGAAAGGGTGAATTTATTGGTATCAACCGGCGGATGCATGACGGTACTCTCTCTGCGGTAATATTTTTTGATGCGGTTTTGAACAGTTTTTGAATTGGCAAGGAAAAGATCAGTCCGGTCAGCGGCGGCCTTATCCCAGAGTCTGAGGTGCGTGAGGAAGAAGGGGAGAATTTTTTTTACGATTCCGCTCGCCTTCAGCTCGTCCACGTAACTTGCGGTGTCAGACCAGAGGTAGCGGGTAGGCGTGTGGCAATAACAAATATGTACTGTGGAGGGGGAGGTGATGACGCCTTTTGCAAAGGCGCTCGTGCTAGAAATAACCACGTCAAAATCCGAAAGGTCGTACGTTTCCGTGGCATACGGCATGAGGGGGAGGAGCCAGCGGAACAGACGTTTGGCAAACGGTAATTTTTGGATGAAGGAGGTGCGGATCTCTTTGTGGCCAAAATCCGCCTTGAGATTTTCGGCATCGTAATAGAGGGTAAACGTGGGGGCGTCAGGATAGATGGCCTGTAACGCTTCAAGAACACGTTCCGCACCGCCCTGCTGGATCAAATGGTCATGGACAAGGGCGACACGCATAGGGCTCAGTAGGCACCGGTTCTAAAGAGTACGGTAAGAGGGGTTTTCACAAGGATGATGAGATCAAGCCAGGGCCCCCAGTTCTCAATATAGTACATATCTAGTCGTACTTCGTCATCAAAGTCAAGGTTTGCCCGGCCGCTGATTTGAGAGAGCCCGGTGATGCCCGGTTTGATGGTCAATACCTTTCTATCCTCTGGTTTATAGGCAGCTACTTCCTCGGGCAGGTGGGGACGGGGGCCTACTAAGCTCATGCGGCCAAAGAGCACCAGATAGAATTCTGGAAGTTCGTCTAAACTATATTTTCTGATGAATTTTCCTACACGGGTGACGCGGGGATCATTCTCCAGTTTGAAGAGCGGGGTTCCTTCCCGCATGTTGCCATGTTTTTCTAAAAAGGCGGGATCAAACCGATATTTGTGCGCATCCTTCACCATGGAGCGGAATTTGAAATAGCTGAAGGGCTTTCCGCCTTGTCCCACGCGTAAAACTTTTTGTCCTTCCGGCAATTTTCTAAAGAGCACGGAACCCGGTTGCTCTATGAACAGCGCGAGCGCCACCAGGATCTGGAGGGGAAGCGTGATGATGATAAGGAGAAGCGATCCGATAATGTCGAACCCGCGCTTGTAGATAGCACCCCAGCCATCAAGCGGGGTTTTGGGGACTTCAATCACTGGCCGGCCGCCAAAAGTATGAGTAAGAGGTCTAAGTGTGCTGCCGGGGAAGAGATCAGCAGCATAAAAAAAGCCCACGTGTTCAATTTCCGCAAACGTTTTTATGGCGGTTATTTCTTTACGCTCCGCATCGGTATTCGCGAGCAGGATAAGGTCTAATCCATCATGCTTTCTTAGGCCTTTGAGCCGGGCGGAGACGTCTTCGCTAAAGTGGGAAATTTGAAGCACCGGTTCGTAGCCAAGATAAGGATTTTCCGAAAAGTATTTTAAGAGTTCGTTTGCCGTTCGGGTCTTCCCCACAATCGCCACGCGCATGACGCCTATACCAAGCGTGCGGAGCGTGCGCTGCAACAGGCGTACGATGACCCGTTCGCTCACAAGGAAGATGATGGAAAGCACCCAGGCAGCAAGAACAATGAAGCGGGAATCAAAGAGCTCGCGGGAGAAGAAGGCAATGGCCAGGACTACGGCAATACTCGCGGAGGCGGCTACCACAAGTCGTACTACTTCGCCCGCGAGCTTATGCGGCCGCATGGCGTAGAGGCCTGAAAGTGCAAAGACTAGTAGGTAGACGAGTCCAATAGGTGCAACGGTCGCAAGATATTCGCTATAGGTAAGATCAAACGTGATGGGGCGGTAAGCAACAAAAAAAGACGCAAAGCGCAGTGAATAGGCCGCTGTGGCCGCTGCCAAAATGGCCAGGTAATCAAGCGGGACAAGGAGCCCGGCAAACACGAGGTCTGCACGTTTCATAGTAGGGCTATTTTATCACGGAAATATCTTTCGTGAGGGTATTTCAGGAGGAAGATATGCGAACCTTCCCCCTGAAATAATGGGTTACATGCACTCAGCCAGGGTGTGGGCGAGCCGTATGCTCGTTTTCATCCTGTGAGAGCTGTCGAGACAGGTAGTGGCGTTCAGTTCAAGCTGGAACGAATCAAGTCCACGGAATCCGTACGTTTTTCCGGTCCTACAGGAAATCCATCCGCCGCTGAAGCGGCTGTCGATCCTCTGGAGAGGGTCCGGAGAGAAGACCGCGCGATATTCCCGGCCGAGCATTTCAGCGATTTTTTTATCACTGCCGCGAGGACAGGTCTTATGTTGTTTGCTCCCGATCACCATGTCGTAGTCTTCGGGGCCGGGAGAATTTACGTACGCGTGGAGATCGATGTGAAGGTAGCGCGCCGTCACTTGAAGCGCACGATGTACTGAATCATCGATTGCAGCGTGGAAGAACTGGTAGTGCTCTTCGAATCCGGGCGCAAAGGGATTCCTGCGGGGTGACCGATTTGCGTCCACATGTGAACGATCGAGCGTGAAGATGATGACCGTGGGCTGCACTCCGAGTCGCGAGAGTTCTGAAGCGCAGCTAAGAGTAAATTCACGAGTATGTTCGTCGCGAGGAGCGGCTTCTTTTCGGACTGCGGCGCCAGGGATCTTAATACCTCCGTCATGAGGAACCGTGAGGAGAATGGGGGAGCTGCCGAGAATAACCTCAGTGTACATGGAGTCTCCGAGTGTTTTTTGGAAAAGAAAAAGAGAGCCCAAATGAGATCTCTTTGTAAAAGTTTAGATAAAGCTGGACCAGGTGGTGGTGCTTCTTGTAAGCAGCATAGCAGCGAGAATGTAACAGCTCTCTTCGGCTGCCACAAGCACGCATGGGGAAAACAAAAAACCCTCTCGTAAAGAGAAGGTCCTTTGTACTTTGGGAAATCGGTAAGCCGAATTCTGTACGGTATCTTGCGAGCGTTACGTCGCAGAACACTGTGACAATCATCTCTCTTGGACCATGATTGCTCATGGCCTCTAGCGAGCTACCAAATTTGCTCTTGCACCAAGGCGGGTTTGCCGCACCCGTGCGTCGCCGCGCGGGTGAGAGGAGTAGCCATTGCTGACACCTCCTCACTTTTCACCTTTTGCCGGCATATCTTGCGACTTAGCCGACTAGAGTAGTCACTGTTGCGTCTTTCCTTTTGTTTCCAAAAGTTCGGACCCTGAAGATTCTTGCGTCTCTTCAAGACTTTCCCTGGGTTTTATGACGAGGGTGGGGGACAACCATAACGCAGGTTACCCAGTCCCTCACATCCGTCAGTGTTCCCGGTTGCCGTTAGCAACGCCTTGCTCATGTTGTATTGCTACAACAAGGGTGTTCGGACTTTCCTCCCAATAAAGGGCGATTGTCTAATTTCCCAAAAGCAAGGGTAGAATACCAGAAAATGGGGTAAATGTAAAGAAAAGACAGAGATCCCGGCCGGCGTAGCGCCTTCCGGGATCTTGAGTCACCATCTTCGCCCTAGCGGCGAGAGAAGACGATGACGAGTTGTTTGACGAGCTCGAGCCGCGTTTGCGGCCATGAGCCACCGGTGTTCTTGAGGAGCGGACCGACGTACTGTGCGTGCCGGGGATTGGCCCGCAGGTCGGTGATGATCCCTTCGATGAGGACATCGGCGTCGTTGTCCAGGAACCGGGTGTCCACGCTTCCGCAGATCTCTTCGCACCGGGCAGGCGTGAGATCGCTTGGATCCATGAGCGCCTCCGTGGCGCTCAAGACCCGCGATGATTGCTCCAGCCGGTGGAGGACCGTCAGCCCCGCAGCGCACCAGGCAAGCGGGAGGTGGCGCGAGGTATTTTGCCGGACGGCCGTGAGGAGGCGCGTGATCTGCTCCTTCACGGTGATCGGTGGCGGAACTTCGGATGGAGGGAGCGGTGGGAGACTGGGAAGGGGCTCTTGGCGTGGACCGAGGACCTGGGTCCTTCCACCACCCTTTTCCACCCCGTCGTAGGTGGCGCGCTCGCCATGCCGGTCGCCCGTAGAGCGTCTGGCCGGATTGACCCACGCGATCCGTCGTTCCTTCTCTGGAGGCAGTTCATCGGCTCTGAGAAGCTGCGTGATTCGCATTGAGTTGTCCTCGCGGTAGTGGTGGAGTGTGTGCGAAATGCGCCACAAAGGTAGCGCAAAATTGGCTAAAAGTCAATAAAAAGCAGAAGCCCGCGTCGCCCAGGGGGAAACGCGGACTTTCGACGATGAGGCGTGATCGCTCGGACTAGCGCCGAACAACCAACTTGAAGGCCTCGATGTAGTTCTCGCGGGTGACCTCGGGCGCCACCTTCCTGCGTCCGGCCGCGGCGCTGACCATCTCGTCGAACTTTTCGACGAGTTGCGTGAGCGGCAGCGTGTTCGCGGCACCGTTCGTGTGGTGTTGAAGGACCTGGATCGTGGTCTTCAGCGTGGAGATCCCGAGTGCCGGGAGCGTGGGCAGGTATCCGGCCGGGATCGTCTCGCAGAATTGCTCCACGGTCGTGATCTCGCCGTGATCGATCTTGTGGAGGATCTCTGCCGAGAGGCGGAGGTCAGCCTGCTTGTCGATCGGCAGGAGCAAGTTGTCCATGAGCGCGTGGGTCATCACCCGCCCACGAAGGATGCCGCACAGCAGCACGACGACCACCTCCCGGTGGCGGCGTGCCGAGAGATCAGCGATCTTCTCGCCGAGGGTTCCGGCATTGATCCGGGGACGCCGGCGCTTGCCAACGGGTCGGGTCTCGATGATGTGAGGGGTGGAGGGCGCAGACGAAAGGGCCATGACTACTCCTGTGCCAACAGGCACGTCTCGCTCTCGGAACATCCCGAGAGACAAAGTAATGTAATAAAGAAAGTATAAGGTTGTCAATAAACGAGCAAACCCTCCGAGCGCGAGGCGCGGAGGGTGCGGTGAAGCCGGAGCTTCAGAGTTCTTGCGTGGTGGCCCGGCGGGCCGCCCGCAGGCCATCATCAGTCACTTCCGTGGCATCTCCGAGGGGAGAGGCCTCCGGTCGTCCCGAGGTTCGGATCTCCCGATTGCCGGAGATGGTCTCCGGACTGCTCCGGGCCGGTCGCCGTGGCGTGAGGTCGTATTCCTTGACCTCGTACACCGGCGGGGGCGGACGCTGTCCGCGTTCGTAGATGATTCCACCGCGGAATCCGGCCAAAAGGCCAAGAATGCCGGTAACCCCCACGAGGAAGGCTACGAGCAGGATCTGGTCTGGGCTGAATGAATTCAGCAACGCTAGAGTTATCTGCACTGTAACCTCCCTCCCCACCCTACGCTTTTGGTAGCCCCTTTTCAAGGACACGGGCAACCCAGCCCGTCTAAAAGCGAAAACCCCACTTTTTGAAGGTGGAGTTCCGGCGAGGGTTTGAGTTTCAGGCGTGCTTCGGTTGGAAGTAGAAGCACCCCCAGAGAGGGACTCCCGCCAGCGCACCGATAATCAGTGCGCCAGAGAAGAGGTCTCCGCTTACCTCGAGACCAAAGACGATGTGGGTCATCGTCACGGTCAGGGCGCCAAGGACGGCGCCGAGAAACATGCTGAAGGGAAGGCTGGGATGCATGTTTTTCCTCAGGAAGAGGGTGGGAGGGAAAACGACAAAAGGTGTGTAAATTACCATTACCATGATAGCACTTTTCGCCCCATCTGTCAAGGCAAAAAGGCCATTACTTAGCTAATATCAGCCCCATTGAGGACTTTACTTTTTGGATCTTTTCCCGCGCTAGTTCGTTCGCTTTTTCTGACCCTTCGCGGACGATTTTTTCTAAAATATCTCGATTTTTTAAATAGGAGCTGATTTCGGCCTGAAGCGGTTGGAGAGACAGGATCAGCGCTTCGGCCACATCTTCTTTCAGATCCTTCATCCCTTTACCCGCATATTCATCCGCGAGTACAAACGGTGTTCGCCCTTCCACGAGTGACAAAATATTGAGGAGGTTCTGAACTCCCAGGCGGGAATCATCGTACGTGATGGTGGGTTCCGAATCCGTGACGGCAGCCTTGATCTTCTTCCGGATAACATCGGCCCCATCCATGAGGGAGATGTAGTTCTTGGGGGATGAAGCTGACTTGCTCATTTTTTTCTCAGGATTATCGAGCCCCAAGATGCGCGCACCGATCTTTCCGATAGCGGGTTTAGGAATAATAAACGTCTCGCCGAAATCGCGATTGAAACGTTCGGCCAGATCACGGGCAAGCTCCATATGCTGCTTCTGATCTTCGCCCACGGGAACCACATCTGCTCCATAGAGGAGAATGTCCGCAGCCATAAGAACAGGGTAGGTGAAGAGGCCTACGGACACGTTTTGACCCTTGCTCTTTGCCTTGTCCTTAAACTGCGTCATGCGTTCTAGCTCTCCCATGCGCGCCACGGTCTGTAATAACCAACCAAGTTCGGCATGTGCCGGAACCTGGGACTGTTGAATGATGGTCGTCTTCTTTGGATCGATCCCGGCTGCGAGGTAAGACGCCGTAGCAAAAGCGATATTTTCGCTGAGCTCTTTAGGATTCTGCGGTACGGTAATGGCGTGCAGATCCACAATGAGCATGAAAAGCTCATGATCCTTCTGGAGTTCTACCGCAGGCTTCAGCGCCCCAAAGTAGTTCCCAATATGGAGAAGGTTGGTAGGTTGGATGCCGGAAAGTGCGCGCATAAAAGAAGATTAACGCAGATCACAAACAATAAGACAGATTTTACACAGATTCAGAGAACTTGGAAGAGACCGTGTGCAGTATAACAAAAGACGCCCTTCCGAGCGCCTTTTGTGAATCTGCGTAAAATCTGCCGAACTTTCTCGATCTGCGTCAATTTATACTTCAATAATCACCGGGAGAATCATAGGGCGGCGTTCTGTTTTTACAAACAGGAATTTGCCCAGTTCCTCACGGATATCATTTTTCACTTCATCAGGGTCCAGCGGCACGGCGTGTTTGCCCGTGATGATGGTTTCCAAATGCTTGCGCGTCATGTCCAGGAACTCCTTGTTGTCCTTCATGTGGAGGAAGCCGCGGCTCACAATATCTGGTGTGCTCATGAGATTTCCGGACTTCTTATCAAACTGAGCAATGACCACCACCATGCCGTCCTCAGCCAGGGCCTGACGGTCACGGAGCACCACCTGAGAGACGTCGCCCACGCCCAAACCGTCCACAAAGACGTAATCTGACGGAACCTTTTCTGGTGTGAGTTTAGCGTGCGCTACGCCGTCTGAGGTTTTCTGGAGTTCTACAATCTGTCCGTTGTCCGCTACAAAGACATTCTCTTCTTTCCAGCCCATGGAGTACGCCACCTCCGCGTTTTCACGCAAGAGGAAATGGTTGCCTTCAATAGGCATGTAGTACTTAGGCTTAAAGAGGGAAAGCATGAGCTTAATATCCTCCTTCATGGCGTGTCCACCAGCGTGAACGTCCATAAGGTCCTTATGGATAACGCGAGCGCGCTTGCGGTAGAACGTGTCCTTCAGGCGCTGTACGGAAGCTTCATTTCCCGGAATAACGGAGCTTGAGAAGATCACCGTATCGTCTCTGTCTACCTTGATGAAGCGATGTTCATCTGAGGCGATTCGAGAAAGTGCGGCGCGTTTTTCTCCCTGCGCGCCCGTACAAATAATGGTGACTTTATTTGGGGGAAGATCATTCGCTTCTTCAATCGGAATGATGCTCTTCTGGTTCACCTGGATGTAGCCGAGCTCTTTGGCAATTTCCACGTTGGTTTTCATGGAATAGCCCTCAAGCGCAATTTTGCGGCCGAGCTTTTCAGAAATTTCCATGATCTGCTTCACGCGAGAAAGAAGAGAGGCAAAGGTGCCCACAATGACGCGGCCCTTAGCGCGTTCCAAAATGTACTGGAGTTCTTCTCCAATAACCTTTTCAGACTTCTGGTGACCGGCGCGGTCAGCGTTTGTGGAATCTCCCATGAGGAGCAGCACGCCGCGTTCGCCAAGACGGGCCATTTTATGGAAGTCAGCTGGCGGAGCGCCTACAGGGTGGAAGTCATACTTCCAGTCGCCGGTATGACAAACAATACCCGCTGGAGTTTCAATAACGATTCCGGCTGAATCAGGAATGTTGTGGTTAATGTGGAAGAAGTGCACCTTAAAGGCACCAAGCTGGAGTTCCGTATCAATAGCAATCGTTTTCACGTTTACCTTTGAGGTAGGGAAGTCCGTCTGGCGCTTCTTAATAATGCCGGCAGCTACCGGGAGAGCGTAAACCGTAGGGTTGCCGATGTTCGGTACCACGTGCGGGATAGCGCCAATGTGGTCATAGTGGCCGTGGGTGATGATCACGCCGCGGATGTTCTTTTCCTTGCCCTTGAGGTAGCCCATGTTCGGGATGATGTAATCAACTCCCGGCATGTCTTCGTCAGGGAACTGGAGCCCAAGGTCTACGATGATGATGTCATCCTTGTATTCAATGAGCGTACAGTTGCGGCCTACTTCTTCTAATCCGCCAAGCACAATAACGCGCACCTGGTCTCCGGTTGGAGAGGTGAAGGTCTGTGTTACTGGTGCTGGGGTTGCAGCTGCGTGCGGTGCAGCGCCATGCGGCCGAGGAGCAGGGCGGTTGAACGGCCGACGTCCTTTTTCAGGGGGACGGCCGCTTGCGGGGCGATCACTGCCCCTGAATGAACTGGGTTTAAAATTTCCCATAAAAATCTGTCGAGAAAATGGTGTTAAAGAGTAATGGATCCTGACAGTCGGCTCTCGTCGAAATACTTCAACAAGAATCGACTATCAATGTAATTTTAGTTCAGCTTCTAGGCGCGAGTGTAGCAGATTGGCGAGTGAAAAACCTACTAAGTTCTGTCAGTTGCAAGGCGGAGGCGAGTAAGGACGAAACGTACTGACGAAAGTACGTTGAGTCCGACGGAGCCGACAACGCAGCAAATGGCAAAACTTGGGTGGGTTTTTCTTTATGGTGCGGACGGAGAGACTCGAACTCTCAAGGTTTTGCAACCACAGGCTTCTGAGACCTGCGCGTATACCAATTCCGCCACGTCCGCATAACTGCTTAAAATTTCGAGCTACGTTGTTGCGGGGCCCCTGCGGTTCCTCGCCGTACGTTTAAGTACGTCTCGTCGCCGCTGTCTCCGCGCCGAGTATCTCAAAATTTTAAGCAGTTATGTCACGAAAATAATTCCACCGACTTCAATACTGAAAATTCTTTCACCAAATCGAGAGAGTACTTTACCACAAACTGGCACCCTCGTCAAAAGACGAGAATTCTTACTTTAGAACGGGTTTTGTCTTGATATACCACTCGTTTACGTCAGCAAATCGGTCTGATGGCAGATTGACTGAGGGCAGTGCTATGCCTTTAATCTTGCTCGCCGCAGCGTAGGTATAGGTAGGCTGATACAGGAACACGGCTGGTATCTGCTCTTTGAATACTTGCGCCAGGGTGCCATATGCACTGCTCCGTTTTTCTTCGTCAGGCGTGGTGCGAATAGTGGTAATAGCGTCATCTGCTTGGCGGTTAACGAAACCGGTGATATTGAGCCCCGGGAATGCAGCTTGAGAGGAGTGCCAGTAGGGGTAAGGATCTTTGAAGGCTCCATAGAGCTCGCCTGCAAGAAGTACGTCAAACGCTCTTGGTTTGAGTACCGCGTCTTGGAGGTCTTGCTGGCTAAATGCAGTGATGGTTACGGCAAAACCAAGAGCTTCCCATTGTTTTTTGAGTTCATCTGCTACGCGTGTGAGTTCAGAAGCATTCGTGACCGCAAGGGAAACGGCGAGCGGCTTTTCTCCCTTCATACGCGTGCCGCCTTCCGCGGGTATCTTGTAGCCGGCAGCGTCCAGGAGTGCGCCAGCCGCGGAGGCGTCAGCCCCAGGAATATTTTCTGGCGGGGTGCCGCCTGGCGTACCGCTGAAGAAAGGGGCCATGAGAGCATTTGCATGGCCGGAGAGGACGGTATTAATAATACTCTGCCGGTCGGTCCCCACATTGAGCGCCTTTCGTATGCTCACGTCAGACAGTGCGCTCGCGGTTTTGGTATTTATGAAGGCAGCGGTGTATTGCGGCAGGATAGCGTGAGAGATATTGAGCGAACGGTCGTCCGCAAAGCGTGCAATATCATCAAAAGGAAGCGTCACCGCACCTTCAATATTGTGATTGCGAAGCATGGTGGTCAGTTCGTCCGCGCTTCCTGCAAATTTGAAGGAGAGCTCATTGATATAGTTTCCGCCTCGGTAAAAACTTTTATTTCTTGCGAGCGTGAGGCTGCGGAGTACGCCGCGGCTGTCTTTGGTGAGTTTTTCAAATTGATATGGCCCGCTTCCTATGGGTTTGATATTGAGCGGCGTGAGCTGGGCGCTTGAGGGCGCTACTTCTTCCCAGACATGGGATGGCAAAATACCTATTGCAAGGTAGGAGAGGAAAGGAGCGAAGGGTTCTTTGAGTTTGAAGATGACTGTTTGATCATTAGGGGTTTCAACGGTCACGCCATCAAATGCGCTCTGGAGTGTGCTCCGATACTCCGGATTTTCTATGGCACCAATGGTGAAGGAGACATCCGAAGATGTCAGAGGATCGCCATTTTGAAACAGCACACCTGTACGCAGCGTGAAGGTATATGTTTTTCCGTCAGGGGAAATTTCGTATTTTTCCGCAAGATCTGGCACTAGTCCGTCTTGTGGATCAAAACGCATGAGCCCGGAATAGATGAGATGGGCGAGATCGTTATCCACATCACTCACGTTGGCGTACAGCGGGTTAATGAGCGCGGGGTAACCAATCACCCCTTCCGTATAGGTACCGCCAACAGCCGGGAGACTGCTATTGTGGCTTTTGATAAATTGGAAGCCAAGCGCGCAAACCGCAAAAATTGCCACGAGCATGGCGCCGGCTGCAATAGTTTTCTCTCTGCGGTTTAAAAAACGGGGGAGGAGTTTCCACTGAGCAAAAGAAGGAAGGCGGCGACGTTCCTTCACGGAGAGCACCTGTTTCAGCGCCAAATCTTCAGTTGAGGGGGAGATCACGATCTTACGCTGATTCGTCCGGGAATGGGGGTCCCGGTTCTTGAATGACGAAAAAAAGCTTGAAAGGCGTGATTTCGGAATACGAACGGGAACTAAAAATTAAAGAGCGCGTTTAAGAGGGCTACAGCAAAGAAAAGAATGACCAAGATAATGGTTGCGCCGTGCAAGCGTTTTTCAATGCCGCGGCGCGTGCGGTACACATTGCCGTCGCCGCCAAAAGCAAGTCCGGCACCACTGCCGCGAGCCTGCAGGAGGATGGCGGTAATAAGGAGAATAGCGAGAACGGGCTCAAGGATGTTCAAAATCATATCAGGGTTATGGTAGCAGGATGGGGTTGTTTCGTAAAGGACAACCTCGGTAGTGGTATCCTATGGGATATTCTATGGAAGGCTCCCGAAGGCGTATCCGTTCCGTTATTATCGGTGTCAGTATACTTGGCATTTTATTGCTTTCCTTAGCCTTTCTTTGGCGAGTGTTTACGTTTTATCGTCAGATTCAGTCAGGAACTGTGGACTACTCGGCACTCCATTTTCAAAGCACGAAATCAGATGCGAGCGCGCTTCTCTCGCTCGCTTCCGGGGCGCCGGGCAGCGGCAAGCTGGCCACGGATGATGATCCTTCGCTTGGGGACGCTCACGCACCGGTAACTATAGTGGAATTTGCGGATTTTGGATGCCCTTTTTCAGCGGAAGAGAGCTATGTAGTCCGCGCGCTTGCCAGGCAGTATCCGGATGAGGTTCGATTCATCTATCGAGATTTTCCTATTCCCGAACTTCATCCCGGCGCTGATATTGCTGCCGTGGGCGGAGAGTGCGCCCGTGATCAGGGGAGGTTTTGGGAGTACCATGATGTGGTCTTCGGTCATCCTACAGTGTTCACTCCGGAAATTTTGATGAGTTACGCGGATGAGGCGGGGCTCGACACCAAGAAATTTTCTGCCTGCCTTGGCAGCGGGAAATATGAAGAGGAGGTACAGCAGGATTTGGCTGACGGAGTTGCGGCTGGTGTACGGGGAACACCCACGTTTTTCATAAATGGTGTTAAAATTGAGGGAGATGTGCCCTTCAGCATATTTACGGAAATCATTCATGCCTTCCTTACGAAATAAGATACTCTGCGCCTTTGCCCTGGTGGTTTTTCTTTTTCTTCCCCAGGTAAGTTTTGCGGCTACCAGTTCGAGTACGTGTACGTGTTTTTGCGGCACGTTTTCTGACGGCGCTAAGGACATGGGCAAGGCAACAGATGCTAACAAGTGTGCGAGTTCCTGTAAGGACACTCCAACGAATGTTGCCCCCATGATTTATGTGGGTTGCTACCAGTCAGAGGATCAATTCCCTGAAAACAATGATAAATGCTGGACAGAGTCTGAATGTACCGCGGAACTCAGGGCAAAAAAAGTTACCCCCACGTCATCGAGCTTTGGCGGACAGAGCCCGTATTGCCCCAAACAGATCGGCGGCACCATCATGGGATATTGTTATGGCAAGGGTACTCCTACCAAGCTGAATGTTCCCATCTTGGGGCATGTGGAGATAGGGAGCTTGCCGGAATACATTGACCTTGCGTACCGGTTTCTTATCCCCGCCATGTCGCTCGTGGCCGTAGTTATGATCATGGTAGGCGGGCTGCAATATATGACGGCGCGCGGGAACGCGAAGGCTGTTACTGAGGCAAAAGCCCGTATCACGAACGCGCTTATGGGTTTGGTGCTCCTTCTTGGTGCCTATGTTATTGCTAACCTGATTGATCCTAGATTAACCTCATTGGCCGGCCTCAGGGTCCCGCTTCTCAAGCAGAATGTGCTGTTAGAGCCAGATGCAACGTGCGAGGCTTTGCGGGATATCTACGGTTTTGGCATCTCTCCTTCAAGCGGAGCCTGTGGCAAATCAGGTAAAATAATCAGTATTGATAACGTGAAGCCGATCGCTTCAAATAGTAATTTTAAGGTGGGAAGCAAGTGTGATTTTTCTACCTGTGCAAACGGGAAGAGCTGTCTGCCAAACGGAGACACGAACGGTTGTTTTTCCTGCGCGGATATTGCCACGCTTTCCACTTCCGGTCCCACGCCAAGCGATTATATCTGTAGTCAGGCAGGTATACGGAGTGATGCGAATGACGGTAGGGAAGACCATAAATATTATTGCGCATTTTTCACCGGCAGCGGTACGGGAGCCACTACCCCAAACAGGTGTCAGGCCGTGGGGAATTCTGTCGTGGAGCAGTATATTGATTGCGCTAAGGTAAGGGAAAACGTCAGCGCCGGTTCTGACCCGTGCTCGGTTTATGACAGCGTTAACGTGGTTGAAACGTATACAACCGTCACTTCGAGCACCACCCCCATTAGCTCTGTTCCTATCAGTTACATTCCTTTAGTTGCGAAGGTTTGTCAGGATGATATTTGCGGCGTAGCACGGGTCCAGGCTAAGACTTGCGCTCTTTCCTACCATTCTCTCTCCGGGGGCTGGATTGATTATACGGGCGTTGGAGGCATTGTGGACGGGATACTGAGTGAAACAGGCATGCTAGATAACCATTGCATCACGAACGAATAGGATTAAAAAAATCCCTCGAGCTTGAGCTCGAGGGATTTTTTTATTTACTTTGCTTTAGCTACTTTTGTAGACTTGCTGGGGATCATTTCTTTGAGCTTGCGGGCAAAGTCCTTCACAAAGGAGAGCTTGGCGCGGCGGACACGGTAGACTTTCACGAGCTCGATCTTCGTAATAGAAGGGGAGCTGACCGGGAAGATCTTTTCTACGCCGTAACCATCAGTTTCCTTGCGGATAGTGAAGGTTTTAGAAGCGCCGGAGCCGCGGATGCCGAGCACTAGGCCTTCAAAAATCTGAACACGCTCACGGGTTTCACCCTTGGCGTTTACGTCCTGGATTTTTTCGTGGACGCGGAGAACTTGTCCGGCCCTAATTTCTTCTGTCATACGGGCGAAATAGTAATAGAAAACGGGAAACGGGTCAAGTTTTTATACCTTTCCTTCCTTGGAACGCACGAAATCGAGAATTTTGGCAAGGATTTCCTCAGGTTTTGCGTTCGTACTGTCTACGATGAGGTCATAATGGGATTCGTTCAGGAAATCTACGCCATACCACTTTTTATAGCGGAGAACATTGCTCGCCACCCGCTGCTTGATGATTTCCTCCGTTTCCGCCACGTCTTTGTACAGGGGCTCATCGCTTCTTCCCGGATTATCCCTCCGGTCGTTGAAAATGCGCTCTGCTCCCACACGGGGGTCCACTTTTACAAAGATCTTGATGCTTTGCGGGATGAAGTACCAGGAGAGCCAACCGTCTATGACAAAGTTATCCTCCGTTTCTCCAAGCTTCTTTTGAAATGCGTCGACCTCCTTATCTGTGAAGTCCTCAGATTCCCCGAGCTTGTTAAATTCATCAATCGTCATGCCGCGCTCTTCTGCCATTTTTCCGCGCATATCGCCCACGGAATATTTTTTGAGACCGAGTGCATCGGCTATTGCGCGTTTGAGCGTTGATTTTCCAGCGCCAGCTAATCCTGCGAGCGTAATGATCATAACTACTCCTTACGAATCTTTAAGGTAGTGAGTACGGCTTCAAGTTCTTTGGGGAGTGGAGCTTCAAACGTTTTCTTTTCTCCGTTTGGAAGCGTGATGCCAAGTGCGCGGGCGTGGAGGAACAGGCGGGTGAGGCCAGGAACTGCCTTAATATCCTTTCTGGCGTACAGCGCATCTCCGGCTACCGGGAAGCCTAGGGCAAAAAAGTGCGCGCGGATTTGGTGCGTGCGTCCGGTTTCGATCAAAACATCAAGCAAAGTGGAATTTGAGAAATGCTGTTTCACCTCATAATGCGTGACAGCTTCTTTACCATCCTGGCTTTCTGGTCTAGCAGCCATGCGTGCGCGCGTGGAAGAACGGGCAATAGGGAAGCGAATGGTGCCGTGTGCGTCCTTCACATCTCCCATGACAAGTACGGTGTAGTGCTTCTCTGTCAGGCGATCAGAAAATTGGCGCTTCAAGTGGCGGAAAGCGGTCTGGTTCTTGGCGGCAATGATGATGCCGGACGCTTCCTTGTCCAGGCGGTGGACTATGCCTCGGCGGTTCTCATCTTCACCCGCTTTCTTCATGCCGGGGCAGTACTTCAAGAGGGCATCTGCCAGGGAGGCATCTGCGTTGCCTGGTGCCTTATGGATAAGGAGACCGGCGGGTTTGTTTACTACTATGACGTCATCATCTTCATAAATGATGTCGAGCTCCGGAAGGTCCTTGAGCTTCTTCACGGCCACCGGAAGAGCCTTTTTCATGGAGACTTTGCTCTCCGGTTCCATCAATAGGTGTGGGCTCGCTACCTTGCCCGCAAACGAAATCAGCCCATCATTGATGAGCTTTTTGGCCTGTGAGCGGCTAATTTCGAGCGCTTCGGCTAGCGCTACGTCTATTCGAGCTGCCTCCTTATTGATGAGTTTGACCGTTTGCATGCGGAGAGATTAGCATATTTTCAGGATATTGCGAATTTTGGCCAATTTTGATACGATCATCCCGATTAGAATGTATTGGAAAACCGTTTTCCGTATGGGTGTGTAGCTCAGTCGGTTAGAGCTCCGAGCTTATACCTCGGCGGTCGATGGTTCGAGCCCATCCGCACCCACCACCAGTAAATCCTATGATGTTTCTCCCGGCGGCCATTCTTTTCCTAGCTATCTGTTGCGGGATATTTGGGTACCGTGAAGACGTGGACATGTTTAAAAAACTTGCCTGGATTTTTGTTATTGCCGCCATTGGCACCATGATCGTGCTCTTCCTTGCTCTTAGCGTATCCTAAGCACGTATGCCCGAAGTACCTCTCGGCGTCCTCATCCTTCTCACGCTTCTGTGGTTTGTTGCTTTCTGGATTATTGGCGGGGTGATCTTTGCCACTATCGGTCTGGTGCGGTTCTTGCGAGTAAATAAAAATAGATTCAGCTGTCTTTTCACCTTCTTTTCCCTTGCCGCTGCCGTTGGTGCCGCTTGGACTGGCATTGCCGCTGCCCAGATGCCGGGTCCAAGAGCTTGCATGGTGAAGAACGCCGTAGAGAACGCTCCGCTGACAGAGATTTTGCCAAAACTTTTTAACTGTTCGTATAACGAAGTACTCTCCGCCGCCGGTCTCTGGTTCCTTTTCCTCCTAGCCGTTGGCATCATCCTTCTGTTCATCTCTCGTACCCCAGAGAAGCCAAGAGATAACAATGGGAATCATTGACATACGCGTCATATTACCGTAAACTTCCGAAAGTTTTCGTGACTTTCGCGCGCGGTTAGCTCAGTTGGTTAGAGCGTCACATTGACATTGTGAAGGTCACAAGTTCGAGTCTTGTACCGCGCACCAAAAATCCCTGCCTTACGGCGGGGATTTTTGTGTGAAAAATATCTTATAAAAAGCGGAAATCCCCCAGCCCAGCTTACGCCGAGGAGGAGGATTCGTTCGCAATGCGAGACCTTCGCGCGCGAAGGCCGAAACTACCGAGCACGAGTTGTGCATTGATGGTTGTGACCTGTTTTTAGGCAGATCCTGCTTATGAGGCAGAGTTCGCGAAAGCGATGTGGTCGAACGATGTTGTCCGCGAGACTAGCTCGCGGCTACTCTTCGGGCTGGTCCCGACTTGGAGGCTTGTTGCGCTGTCGCATCACGTCTCCTGTGCCCCCCTGCGGGGCGGAAGTGTTCGGCGGCGTCAGATCGTGACGCTGCCCTTGTCGGCGACGGTCGTGGTGGAGCCTTTCGAGGTCGGGTCGTGTCCGTACTTCATCTTGATCTCCGTTGCACCCGCGTGCGGGGCGACCTCTGAGGTCACCAAGCGTGTGCGGAATGCATTTTCAAGGAAACGGAAAAGAATGTCAAATTAGAGCCCGGTGGCCATGAGATGGCGGGCAAAATCAAGCGCGTCTATTTTAGAAGAAATTTTTCCGGACAGCTGAGCGTCACGCACTTTCTGCATGACGGAGCGCAAATGATGGCCCGGTTCAAGACCGAGGGACAGCAGATCTCGTCCTCGCAGGAGTTTGGGGTGCCCCGTTTCTTCCATGGATGCCTTTCTGGCTTCAGCTGCGTAGAGGCGCTCCAGCCCTTCGCTGTGGCGGCCTTGGCTGCGGTAGAGCGCTTTAAGGAGCATGAGGAGGTTATGACCGCGTGTTCCACCAAAGACTCTTTCAAATTCTGCGGGCGGCAAATCTCGCGGATCGGCTTGTTCAAGCACATTGCGGTGCGCCAAAAGCCATGACAGATCGTGATAGGAAAAAGAAAGATCATCAAGCATGGGGAGATGAAGGTGATCGCTCAAATGCTCGAGCATGTCTTCCGCGCCTTCTTCAAAGAATGACAAAATAGCGGCCAGGATAACCGTGACTGGCGCATGTTCTTCATGGAGCAGCGCAAAAACGGTTTCGAGCTCCTCTAGCATCTTTTTCCCACTTACGCGTTCTAGCGTTTCAAGCCCGCGCATCTTTGGGGCGAGTTCGTACAATAATCCGCTTTCTCTGAGGTGCTTGAACGTGTCTGCGGCGTGGCCTCTCAGTGAACGGAGAAATTCTTTTCCAAGATGTGAGCGACGAATAGCGAATTCGGCCTTACCTTCCGCATTACTCACTATTTGATTCACCTTATGGGCGCTCGCCTTTAATGCTTCCCAGGTTTTTTCTTCCACCGTAAATCCAAGTTCTGTAGCGAGCCTGAGCAGGCGGGGGAGGAGAAGGGGATTTTCATGGAATCGCGCTTTTGCGTCTCCTATAGCACGGATCTTCCGATCCTCAATATCCTTGAGACCGTCGAAAGGATCATGAAGAATGCCATCTCGAATGGAATAGGCGAGTGCGTTTGCGGTGATATCTCGGCGAGCAAGATCGTGATTCAGCGGCAAGGTGTGGTGGCGCGTCAGGCCGTTGCTCGGGATACTGATATCAAAATCTTTTGCCACGTTTTTTGCCTGAAGCCAGGAATGGAGTGTGGGTTCTGGTACGCCGTGGACCAGAACATGAATGCCGTGGTTTGCTCGGCCAATAACGGCGTCCCGTGCCGTTCCGCCAGTAAGAAGGACATCTGCACTTGGAATTTGATGGAGAAACGGAAAAACCCAGGAGAGTTTTCCCTGGTCCGCAACATAACGCCCAATGCGTGCATGGGCGGGAACGTGTCTAGCGTACACGTGTGCAATCATGAAGTCATTATAACAGGGGTAAGAGGTAGAAAGTAGAGCGTAGAAAGAAAATTTTCTACAACGCGTTCTTCAAGTGCCCAATCACTGATCGTTCCGCATCCACAATATCCCGATCATTTAAGACGAGCTGTACCTGCTCACGGGTTCCGGAAGCTTTAAAGGGAGCGCCGAGTTCCAGGGCATCAAGCGGACGTTCTGCAAAAAGGCGGGCAGCTACGTAACCATTGGCATGTTCATAGAAAATAACCACCACCCGAGCATCTGGAGCGGTAGAAAGAAGTTCGGAAACAATATCCTGGAGTGCATCTTCTTTAGCAGAAGTGCTCGCAAAATCCTGACGGGTGAGCGTGGTCCAAACCAGTCCCTTAGCGTGATCTGACTTGAGGCGAGACAATGCCCGGCCCCACAAACGCAGGGTTTCAACTGAGCGAGTTCGATAAAGATGTTCCACAATCTCTTCTCGCTTGGCGCCTTTCGCGATGAGTGCGGAAGCGGTGGCTAACGTCTTAGGCGTCACGTTCTGGGTTCTGAAGCTCTTGGTCTTAGCGATCATGCCTGCCAAGAAACTGGTGGCAATATCTTCATCAATGAGCGCGGCATCGATCTTCTCCGTGAGCTCAAACAGAACTTCACCCACACTCGTCGCCCCTATGTCCACTACGTTGTACTGCCCAAAATGTTCATTGCTTGGATTGTGGTCCAGGTTCATGATGGGCGTTTCATAAAAGAAGTCTGCGTACTTTTCCTGGAGAGCGCCCAAACTCTTCAAATCCTGGCAGCCGATTAAAATGACGAGGTCATATCGGAAAGCCGTAGTAGCGATCTTCACGTCTTCTCTATTCCAAAAACCGTTCTTCGGCATGATGTGCACTCTGAGTTCACCATGAACCACGCTATAAGAAAGTTCGTCCACACTCGCCTTAGAAACATCTACGTGGATGGTGAGGGAACGGAGATTCGGCACGTCTCCTTTTACGGGTTTCACGGTCTTCAAAAATGCCAGGCTCTCCGGAGCACGTCCTGAGGCGCAGACGATCTCTGCGTCCTTGCCGAGTTTCTTCATGACGGCAGCAAGTCCAAAAGCGCTCGCAAAGTCATCTATGCTCGCTAATTCCTTTAATACGATGACCGGGCGCTCAGCGCGCTTCAGGGCGTGGAGTATCTGATCCGGTAAGGAGAGAGACATGAAAGGGATACGTCTGTAAGGGGAGTAACTTAGCTTGCTCCTTTGAATGCGTCAAGAATTTATCCTAAATCGTTGACCGGGAAGGAAAAATTTGCTAAGATAACCTGTCTCGTCACGCTGACGGGCAAGGACTGGAGGATGAGATGGAAGAGCCTTTTGATTTTGAAAAGTGCATTCCCATGTGTGAAGAGCATTTGAGCGAGTACCGTACTCGTCGTGCAGCCATCATGCTTCGTCCTGAAAGCGAGCTCGATGCGCTTCAAGACGAGATGGTGATGGAATCCGCCCTCTGCGGTGCATGTTCCCGCTTGAATGACGCAGCGGAGCGTCTCGCGGTGAAAGAACGGCTGGAAGGCGGCGACTTCACTCATCACTTGGTGCTCTGTAAGGCGCACGAGGATGCGTTCTACGGAGCTACGGAAGCGATCCCGCGCGTTGATGGTTGGACGGATGATGCCGTTGGCGCGTGGATGAAGATCAGTGGAGAGTTTGCGCGTTTGGCCGCCGCACAGTGTGACCGTTGCCTGAACGTGCTCGCAGCACGTTCAGGACGGACGGCAATGGAGCTTTTGGCGGGTATTCGCAAGGAGGCTGATCTGCTCCAAGAGGAGCGTTATCCGACCTCTGGAAGCAAAGACGACAACTGAAGCGGTGCGGCGTGCCCCGGCGTGGTTCCACTGGAACTGCGACCGGGGTGAAACTTTTTTATGAGAGAAATATTTTGTCAAAAATGATCAGATAGGCCAATAGACATATTCGCAACTTTCGTCTATCCTCAGACCTGTTATGCAAGAAATGCCCAAGGCTTACGAGCCGCAAGGAAAAGAAGACGCCCTTTATAAACTTTGGCTGGATAGCGGCTATTTTAATCCTGATAATCTTCCCGATTTAGAATCTCGAAAGGAGTCATTTTCCATTGTCCTGCCGCCGCCAAACGTGACTGGTACGCTCCACTTGGGTCACGCATCGATGCTCGCGATTGAGGACGCTATGGTTCGTTATGCTCGCCTGAGCGGCAAGCGCACACTCTGGATTCCGGGAACTGACCACGCCGCCATCGCGACTCAATCGAAAGTTGAGAAAATGATTTTTGAGACCGAGAAGAAGTCTCGATATGACTTGGGCCGCGAGGCGTTTTTGGACCGCGTCCGCGCTTTTGCGCAGGAAAGCCATGACACCATCGTGAACCAAGTAAAGAAGATGGGAGCTTCGATCGACTGGAGTCGCGAAGCCTATACGCTCGACGACGCCCGCAACAAGGCAGTGAATGTCGCATTCAAGCGAATGTACGATGACGGGCTGATCTATCGCGGTTACCGCGTGGTGAACTGGGACCCCATTGGCCAGACTACGATCGCGGATGATGAGATCGTCTACAAAGAAACCACGGCCAAGCTGTATACCTTCACGTACGGCCCGGATTTTCCTATCTCCATTTCTACCACTCGTCCCGAAACCAAAGTCGGTGATACTGCTGTGGCCGTGCATCCCGAAGGGAAATATAAGAAGTTTATCGGCAAAGAATATGTTGTCGATTTCGCCGGGAACAGTCTTCACCTAAAGATTGTGGGGGACGAAGGCGTGGATCCGGAATTTGGAACCGGAGCACTCGGCGTTACTCCGGCGCATTCCTCAATAGACTTTGATATTGCCAAGCGCAATAACTTGGAAATGATTCAGGTGATTGGCGAAGACGGGAAGATGATGCCATCTGCCGGACCACTCGTGGCTGGCCTGGATACAAAAAGTGCTCGGGCGAAAGTTGTGGAATGGTTGCGCGAGAATAACTTGCTTGAAAGCGAGGAAGAATCTCCTCAGAATTTATCGACGGCCGAGAGAACAGGCGGGATTATCGAACCTCTGCCGAAGCTTCAGTGGTTTATAGATGTAAATAAGGAATTCGCTCGTGATGGTCAGCAGGTCACACTCAAGTCGCTCATGCAGAATGCGGTCCGCTCAAAGGCGATCGACATCATGCCGGACCGTTTTGAGAAAACGTACTTTCATTGGATCGATAACCTCCGCGACTGGAATATCAGCCGTCAGATTTGGTTCGGCCACAGAGTTCCTGTTTGGTACAA
>Ga0172380_10002940_pt1 | contig 24743 bp, 15 predicted proteins | sample Leawe162metaG_FD_119747 | JGI IMG/M metagenome (GOLD analysis project Ga0172380, IMG submission 119747) | Leachate microbial communities from a municipal landfill in Southern Ontario, Canada - Leachate well 162 metaG | ecosystem: Engineered > Solid waste > Landfill > Unclassified | place...
CAAACTTGATCCGCGCGTAGGTTTCCGATTCGGTCGTCAGCATGTCGCCTTCCTGAACTTCCGACTTGACCGACAGCATCTTCGGCGGCGCTTCCGCTCGCTTTACCGACAGAATCCCCGACAGATGCGTCACCTGCCCCGCCGGCGCCGCTTGAGCCTGACCAGGGAACAGCAATGCGAGGATTGCAACACCTAAGGTCAAGCGTGAGTGCAGGTTCATGGGTTCAGGTTCTTGCAATAATGATGGTTGCATCAACTGCACACGGCCGGTTTCTTGGCAGGCGCCTTCTCTTCCTGCTTCTTGCCGGACTCTTCCTTCTTGTCCTCTTTTTTGTCGTCCTTCTTCTCTTCCTTTTTCTCTTCTTTCTTCTCTTCGCTCGCGGTTTTGTCAGCCGGTTTGGAATCGGCAGGTTTGTCCGATGTCGATTTGTCTGACTGACTGCCACTGGTGGAACTGCTGCCCGAACTATCGCTGCTGGATGAGCTGCTCGCCGTACCGCTGCCGCTGGAAGCGCTTGAACTCGAAGTATCCGTGCTAGAGCTTGTGCTGCTTCTTGCTCCGGCATTGGTACTGGACGCACTGGATGTGCTGCCGCTGCTGGCGGTACCCGATCCGCTCGTTCCACCGAAGCTGCTGGAACTGGAAAGACCGCTCCCGGTTGAACCGAGCGTACCAGAAGCCGTATTTGATGCGCCGGTGTTGGTGCTGACCGTCGTGATCGTTGGGGTTGAATTTCCGCCAAATGTGCCTTCGGTGCCACCGATGGTCTGATTGGTTTTGAGCAAGGTCAGTGAACTCGAACTGCCGGTTGTCGTCACCGGCGGGGGCGGAGGTGGAGGTGCGGCGGCCTGGGATTGGCCGGCCGGCTTGGACACCGTACTGGTGACACTGACGACCTCCTTGGTCACGGCTGCTTGCACGACTGGAGCGGCCTCCTTTTCGATCACGACTTCCGGTGTCAGCGTAGTGGTCGTCACCGTGACCGTCGTCGTCGTGACCGGTGCGGTCGAAGTCGTCACCACGGCAGTGCTTGTGGTGGTAGCCTCGGTCGAAGTCGTGGTCGGAACCGTGGTCGTGCTGGCGGCAGCAGTGGTGGTCGTGGTTGCGATTGTGCTCGTGGTGGTCGGCACCGTCGTTGTCGTGGTCACCTCCGTCGATGTGGTCGTCGCAACGGTGGTCGTGGTCGTCGGCGTTGTTGTGGTTGTCGTCGGCTCCGTGGTTGTAGTGGTTGCAACCGTGGTCGTTGTGGTCGCGAGCGTTGTAGTAGTCGTTGTAGTCGTTGCGAGCGTTGTCGTCGTCGTGGTCGCCGTGGTCGTTGTGGTCGCGATCGTGGTGGTGGTGGTCGATGCAGTCGTTGTCGTCGTCGGGTCCGGCTCGGGGTCCGGTGCTGCAACAGTAGTCGTGGTCGTTGCATTGATAAGCGCTGTACTGGTACCCAGCGTGAGGGTCTTTGTCCCCGTGACAGTGACTGTACCTGTTGCACCACCGCTGGGTGAACCAATGATTGCCGGACCCGAGGAACCAGTGCCACCCGTCAGGCTCAGGTTGCCGCCAACAGTGACGGTCATGCTGATTCCCGATTTCCCGCCGATTCCTGCTGCGGTCGCAATGTTGTATCCCTCGCCGGGAGTGGTCACGTTGCTTGCTCCTCCAGTGAGCGTGACATTGCCGGTGGTCGTGATGTTTTGCGATGTTCCCCCACCGACGAAAGCGCCACCAACCGTCGTGGAATCGCCGCCACCCGTCAGGCTGATGGTGCTGGCCTGGATGGTCTGTGATCCACCCGTTTCGTTGGTTACGATTTCAGCGCTGTTGGCAAGCGCCAAATTGTTGGTGGTATTCCAGGCACCGCCAGAAGCGCCGCCAATCAACGTTATCGCAGGATAGTTGCTGGTGGCGGTATTGGTAAAACTGCCTACCCTTTGCAGGGAGTTTGTGGTGTTGTTGATGCTGGCGTAATTGCTCTTGCCGAGGGTGCCCCCGGTCAGCGCTAGCGATCCGCCGGCGAGGAAATCAATCGTCTGGCCGCCACTGCCCTTGTTGACGATTTCGGCCACGTTATGGCCGCTTTGGGGCGTTGAAACGCAGTCCGTGCAAGCTGTCGGGTAATACCCCAGCAGGCCCGTGCCGCTCCCGCCTTGCAGCGACAGAGTACCTCCGGCGGAAATCGAGATACTCTGGCTGCCGGTGCTGCTGCTCTGGTAAATGGAGGCGGAATTGTTGTAGCCGGATGCGCCACCACCGCCGTAAAGGGAGATTTGTTCAGATGCAATCATCTGAGTGCCATTCGCAATCAGGCTGGCGTTCAGACCACTGCCGGAAGACCCTCCGGTGAGCGTGATGGTTTTGGCCTTTATGGTCTGGCCAACCGCCGATTCGAATCCGGCAGAAGCTGCCGTGGCATCGACCGCGATGGCGTTGCCTGCCAAAACCGTCATGGCACCGCCGGAATAAATCTTGGCGTTGGTCAGCGTGATGTCGCCTGTACCTGCCACGACGGTAGATGAGGTTGTAATGGCCTGGCTGGAACCGTTCAATCCTGCAACCAGAGTGACCTTGCCGGTCGTTGTCACGGCCGTACCGTTGTATGTCGAGACGATATTGCCCGTCGTGCCCAAGGCGATATCGCCTGTGGTTGAAATTCCGGAAATGGACTGAACCGTGCCAATATTCAGATTGCTATTGATACTCTTCAGCATGAAGTTGCCGGTGCCAGTCAAGCTCGCGGCGATGTTCGTGACGGCATTCGCTTCGGACAGGCCAACCTGCCCAACGGTCAGCAGAGACAGTCCCGTGCTGGCGATCAACTTGCCTGCCGTTTGTCCGATTCCCGATGAACTGGCCGATTCCAGCTTCACATCGCCCGAGGTGGCCGTGATGCCGCTGATGCTGTTGACCAAATTTACGTTGATGCCATTCAAGGATCGATACGTGAAATTACCCGTGGTAGCCTGACCCGCGATCACCCCGGCGGGATTCTTCATGTTAGCCGTGGTGGCGGAACCGCCGAAACTCACCGTGGTCCCCGTAAGCTGGACGGCTTTGCCGGTCAGTATCGATGTCGTGTCGTCAGACTGGGTCAGCGCTGCGGTGCTGGTGAGTGAAATGACACCATTGGGAGAACCCGGATCGAAATTATTCAAGTCGATCCCGATACTGATACCACTCACGCTGTCTATGCCGCTGCTGACGTTCAGCGCCGTACCGCTCTTGAACAAAATATTCTTGTTTGTCGTGAAACCAAATCCGGTCTGGACGGCTAGATTCGACACGGGATTGGATTCGGTCAGCGTGACATCCCCGACTGATTTGATCGCCAGCTTGGATGCTGTGATCGTCGCCGACCCGGCTTGGGTGACCGTTCCACCGGACTCCAGCGCCAGTGCGCCCGAGCTGAAGCCCGTCGGCGAAACTGGGGTTGAAACGTACAGATTCCCGGCTGTCGTGGCGCCTATGCGCAAAGTGCCGGTGCCGCTGAGCGTGGTCAATTCGGTTGCAGACAGTTCCAGCGTGCTTGCCGTCACATCGGTACCCGATCCCAGATCGATATTCCAGCTCGCCGTGCCCGGCTTGAGCCAAAGCGTTCCGGCGCCTGCAACGACCGTATTCGCCGTACTGCCGAGCGCCATCCTGTCGGCGATCAGGGTAATTGCACCGGTTGCTGCGCCTCCGCCATTACTCACCGTCACGCCCGTGAGTTTGACTGCTCCGCTACCCGCGTTGATGGTCACCCCTGTTGGCCCCGTAACGGTATTGCTCGATCCGCTGGCGCCGGCCGAACCGGGCGTTCCACCCGCGCCCGCCGAACCGCCGCCTGGATCAAAGGCGAGCATTGAAACTGAGCCCTGTTCCGAACTGACAATGAAAGTTCCACCTAAGCCACCCGCTCCGGTGGTCGCACTTGCTGCTGCTCCACCCGTGCCTCCGGCCGAAGCCAGGTTGCCGGTGATGGCAGTGTTGTTTGATGAACCGAAAGATCTGACGGTGATCGTACCAGCGCTACCGCCAACTCCTCCGGAGAACGTGCTCGGTCCAGCACCGCCAACTCCCCCCGAAGTATCGATTCCGGTGGAACTGACAGCGCCATTGCTGGTTGTTGTAATAGTGACATTGCCGCCGGCTCCGCCCGCCCCGCCGGCATAACCCCCCGATGTTGCACCGCCAGCGCCGCCTTTGGCGGTGATCGTGCCAACATTGATGCCCCTGGCAGCGGTCGGCGTATCGACTTGTACCGTCACCAGTCCCGCTGATCCTCCGCTGAGCTGCGAGGCTATGCCATTGGCAGCGGAACTGCCGCTGGTCACGATGGTTCCCGTCGCAATGCTGCCATCGGTGGCGTGCAGCACGACACTGCCGCCATTCCGTCCGACACTGTTTGCGGTACTCCCGCCGCTGGTAGTGATGCTCTGAGTCGCGATGGCCCCCAGGGTGCTGATCGCCACGTTGCCGCCTGAAATATTTGAACTGCCGGTCGTGGTAATCGTTCCCGAAGCATTGCTGGCAAAGGAAGCGGCACGACCCGCGCCGCCCACGCCGGCCACGGTAAAGAAACCACCGTTGGAAAGAACCACGGCGTTATTCAGGGTCACTGCGCCACTGGCCCATAGATCCAGCGATCCCCCGCTGACATTGATCGGGTTGCTGACCGTGATTCCACCGCTGGTGGCGTCCAAAGTCATGGAGCCAGCATCGCTCAGCCCGCTGACGCCATCGACCAGGCTCACATTGATCGAGTTGGCCGAGCGATAAACAAAGTTGCCTGATGAGGTAATGCCGGCAATTATGCTGTTGGAGTTGGATTCCGGCAGGTTTACGGAGCTGCCCGACAGCTTGAGTCCACCTGATAATGCGGCAATCGTGGCGCCGCTCTGCTGGGTGATGCTACTCCCGGAATTCAGGCTCAACGAACTGGAAATATGTTCCAAAGCGCCTCCGGTGCTGGTGAGCAAGGCTTCCTTGATATCGATGGCGCCACCGCTGGCACTGCCGATACGCAATTTGCTCGCAGTAATCTTGTTGAGTTCGACGCTGGACAACTCGAGCGTACTGCTGACCAAGTCGTTAGCCGCTATCGCACCGACATGAACGGCATTGCCGGAATAGGGAATGAGCTCGGCATTCGTGGTCGCACTGATCGTCCCGCTATCCAGTGTCATCTTGCCGGCCTTGAGAGTGACATTGCTGCCACTTAATGCGGCGATGCTGGTTATTTTGTTCGAGGCTGACGATATCGCCTCCACACTGAGGTCCCCGCTTGCCGAAACATGGCTATTCACAATGATATCGCCCGCACTTTGGAGGGAGAAATTGCCTACGCTGCTCGGCGAGATTACAGCGGAAACCGTCATGTTGCCCGATCCGCTGCCCGCCACCTCCAGCTTTGATCCATGGATGCTGTTGATTTCCGCCGAGGACAGTTCCAGCGTATTCGCGGTCGAATCCAATGTACTTCCGACATCGATCGCATTGCCGGATTTTGCCTGCAGCTTCACTGTGCCCGTACCGGAACTCGCATTGATGGTCTGTGCCGTCGCCAATGTCATCTTGTCGGCAGTGAGGCCGATGTTGCCGCCTGCCGCAATATTGCTAGCCGTTGTCAGTGTCCCGCCCGTTGAAATGTTCAATCCTGCCGGAGCCGTAATTGGATAAGCCACGGAAAATCCACCGCTACCTGCTTCGAGCGAGAGCGCGCCCGTCAGTCCGGATCCTGTACTCAGATCCAGAGCGCCATAAAGTGTCATCGCGCCACTGTTGGTCGAGTCGCCGATAGTCAGGGTTCCACTGGTTGTGATCGTCTTCAGTTCGTCATTGTCCAATCCCAAACGCGTGCCAGCCAGATCGGTCGCGCCGGAACCTAGTTCAACCGCCCGCGTTCCGTCATAGGTCGTCAGCTTTACGGTACCGCTGCCGGCATTGATGCTGCTGCTTGCCGAAGTGAGGGAAATACTATTGGCCTTAAAAGTGACAGCGCCGCCGCTGCTCAAGATCTGCGAACTGGCCGGCATGCTGATCGAAGCGTTCGCGTCAGCGGCGGTGATGTCCACTTTGCCGCCGGAGGTACTGATCGGCTTGCTTGCGACCAGAGAGACACCCGCCGGGCCAAGGATGCTCACGTCGCCGTTGTTGGTGGTGACGTTCGCGTTGACTCCGATGCTGTAGCCGGTCGCGTTGCCGATCTGGAGAGACTGCCCGCTGGTGAGCTGCTTCGCGCCATAACCGACCGTACCGATATCGGCGATCGAAAGATTGTTGGCGGAGTTGCTGATCTTGACGGATCCCGTGCCGGTATTCTGGACATTGAGAGAACTGACCTGGGTGCTGATGGCGCCGGTCGATCCATCCGTCATGCCACTCACCGCCGTCATCTTGAGTTCGTTAGCGATGATGGCGTAGCTACTGGCCTGCGTAATGGCGCCTGCGGACTCCATGCTGACCGAGTTTGAGGTCGCCGTCAGCGTATTGTTCAGATTGATGTTCCCGCCGCTGACCAAGCTGAGTTTGTCATTCACGGTCGTTGCGCCGCCCAGCGTGAGTGCACCGGCGGTACTGTCGCCCACCGTGATACCGGAAAAGCCATCGGCGAAGTTGGTCGAGAAATTCGCTGCTGTTAGCGTCAGCGTACCCGCACCTCCGGCGATGCCTATCGTAGTGCTGGCCGTGTATGGCTTCACCGTCAATGCGCCGCTGGACTGCAGCCTGTCGTTGGCTTGCAGCGGCAGGGCATCGCTGATCAGCGAGATGGCGCTCGTCGAGCTGGTGACTGCGCTGCCGCCCTTGAATCCCCAATAGTTGTTGTCTCCGGAAAACAGGCCATTGGTGCCCGCATCGAGGGTGATCGTTCCACCCGTGGCGAGAATGTTCGCGCCGTTCAGGTAGGCGCCGTAACGAGTATTAGCCGGGGTGGACAATGGATTGGCGCGGCCCTGTATGTAGATATCGCCGCCCCCGGTTGCCTGAACTGTGTTACCTGCCGAGAAAAATCCAACGCCAGTGCCCTGATTGCCGCTGTTGACTGTCGCTGACGCATCGCCAATGAGGGAGATCGCCGTGCCGCTCGTCTTTGCCGACGTGATCGTCGTTGTGCCCCCGCCGTAATTGAACTCGAACCCGTGGTTGTATCCGGCGGTTCCATCTCCCGCCGTCTTCCCTTCGATGGCAACGGCTCCCGTCCCGCTGTCGATGGTGAGCGATGGATAGCCAAAGATGCCGTTGCTCGCCAAGCCCCCGCTTGCGCTCTTGCCGCGCACAGTGATGTTTCCGCCGGACGAGAGCAACTGGCTGCTGCTTTGCAGCAAAATGCCATGGGGGTTGGTGGCGTTGCCCGTCGCATAGCCCGTGGTCGGATCAAGGCCGCCGCTCAGCACGATGTTGCCGCCGTTGCTGGTGAAGACATTGCTCCCGTTGAGGACGATGGCGCCACCACCGGTAGCATCACCGTCGCTGTTGAACGTGACATGAAGCTTGTTGCCGGTCGCTGAAATACTGACGCCACTATTGACGACGATATCGTTGTGCGCCTTGAGGGTCAATGTGGTATCGCTGGCAGGTGTAGTCGATATGCTGCTCGCGACAGTGATGTCTCCTGCCTGGGAATTCGTGCCGCCAGTGCCGGTGGCAATGGTGACGCTTGTGCCAGCATTGAGTGCCGTTACGATCGTGCCGGTAGTGATGATCGAACTGTCATCCGTGCTGGTGATGTTCGAGGTGCCGGAAACGAAGGTATCGGAACCCGAAGATTGGATCGTGATGTTGTTCGGGTCAAGCAACCATTCTCCTCCTCGGGTAACAATTTGCACCTTATCAACATTCAACTTCGCCGCCGAAGTCTCAATGAATCCGCCGCTGCCCATGCTGCCATCACCCTGTGCCGATAGTTCGCCGCGCGCCACAAGTTCGCCCGTGATCTTGCCGTTGTCCTCGGTCTTGGCGACGATGCTGCCGCCCTTTGTGCCATTGGACTGAATGCGGCTGGTGTCGGTCAGCTCGATTTTCTGGCTGCCCTTGAGGAAAATTCTGCCGCCTTCCTTGACCACGCTGCTGGCATTCAGCTTTCCGCTGTTCTTGACCAGCACTCCGGCCACCCCGATTCGCCCTGCTTCGGCGACGATGCGGCCAAGGTTGGTGGCATTACCTTCCGCCCCGGTCACTTCGACATTCACGCCGGGCGTGGCAGTATCGATGAGTTTCACCGTCTGCCCAGCAGCAAGAATGGTTTCGCCCCTGGGCGTCGTGATGATCCCTTCGTTGCTGACATTGGGCGCGATCAGGTAGACGCTGCCACCGTCGGGGGTGGCGATGGTGCCCTGGTTGGTAATACTTCCGGCATTGTTGTTGCCGCCAAAGGTTAGCTTGCCGGCAAGGAAGTCTTCGTTTCTCAGGTTGAGGGTGCTGCCAACGAAGCCGGCGGTATCGATCCTGGCATTGGGTCCGACCAGGATGCCTGCAGGGTTGATCAGCCAGACGCGGCCATTGGAAGTGAGTTGTCCGTAGATTGCGCTGGGATCGTTGCCGATCACGCGATTGAGCACGCTGCTCGCCGCAGAGGGCTGGTTGAATCGGACCGCTTCATTTGCGGCGAGACTGAACTGCTGCCAGTTGAGGATGGCGTTGTTGCTGTTGTTGATGGTCAGGGTGTTGCCCGCCTGATTGAAGATGGCGCTACCAGCGACGATCTGCGGGCCGATCGGCAGGGCGTAGCTGCTGCCATGGGCAAACAGCAGTCCGAACAGTAGCAGACTGGAATATTTCGAGAAGAATCTTTTAACTGCCATCACTATGCCTCTTGCAGCCTCCTGTGTAGCTGAAAGCAACCCTTCTGACCATGTACAAATTCACGCACTATCTTAGAAACTGAACAACAAGTTGAAATGTCCGCGCCATTCACCCTGGGCTTCGGTACCGGGCGGACCAGCCTTGGCGACCCGGGCGACATCGGCACGGATGTTGAGATCCTTCTGCAAGCTGTAGCGCAAGCCAAATCCGGCTGCAGCCACGCTGAGCGAACTGGCGGTAGCCGGGGTTGGTGCAAACACACCGATATTGCGGCCATGGGAGACGTCATAGAACAGCACGCCGCGAATGCTCCCTGGAACGTTGAGCTGTTTCGCCAGTTCCGGTGAGTAGGCTTCGAAATTCAGCATTTCACCTCTGTCGGCGGCAGCGGCACGTTCGGTAAAGCCGCGCACCGCGTTGGAACCGGCCAGGCCAAACTGCTCGCCGGCGATGAGGCCGGTGTTGGTGTATTGCGCAGTGACCGCCGCCTTGACCTGCCAGTCGGTGAACATCACGGTGAGGTAGCTGGCGCCAAAGCGCAGGACGCTGAAATGGTCCTCCACCGGACGGCCGGCGATGAAGCTGTAGTAATCGAAGTTGCCGTTGGAGAGGTATTTGTTGCCGAGCGGCAGGTTGTAGGAGAGACCGATGTTGTAGTCGAGCATGGCGGCCGCGCCCTGCTTCTGGCCGGAGTAGGTCACGCTGATGGGCCGCGCGGTATGCGGCGTGCAACTGGCGATGGCCGGCACGGGCGGCGCGAAGGATTGCGGCACGCCATTGATGCTGCAGCGGGTGTTGAAGTATTTGTAGTCGAAGCCAAAGGCCAGCTTGGCCGAATATTCGCCGCGTCTTGCGAAGTAGTGGTTGAAACGCAGGGCGAAAACATCGCCCTTGCCGGTCAGGCCAAATCCGGTGGCTTGGACGCTGGGCGTGTTCACGCTGGATTTGCCATAGACCATGTCGAGGCTGTCGCCCAGGCCATACAGCGGTAGCCGATAGGCAAAGCTCAAGATATTCACCTTGACGCCCTTGGGCGCATCGGGCGCGGTGGTGTAGGCCAGGGTCAGGGTGTGGTCGAGGTCGAAGAGGTTGGCATGCTGGTAGGCAAAGCCGGTGCGATGCTTGCCGGTGGCGCCGCTTCCCGTGTTGTCGATGGTGACTGAATATTTACGGGGGTTTTCCTCGGTGACCGCCACCTTGGCGTCGATCTTGCCTTCTTCTTCGCCCATGCCGAGAATGACTTCGACCTGTTTGGCGGCGTTATCGTTGGAGAGCTGAATATTCTTGGAAAGCTGGCGGGCATTCGGGGCAACGCCTTCCTTGAGCGCCGGCAGGCCATCACGCACGTTTTGCGTGCTGAAGTATTTGTTGCCGGTGATCGTGACTTTGTCGATCACGCCTTCAGTAACTTGCAGCTTGACATCGCCCTGGGTCAGTTCCTGTTCGGGAACGAAGACCTGCACGGTGTTGTACCCTTCAGCGCGATAGGTGCCCTCAATAGCTTCAAGGGCACGCTGGATGTCGCCATAGACCTTTTTCTCCCCGGCAAAAGGCGCGACCAGGCCAGCCAGTTTTTCGGGCGGCAGCAACGTGTTGCCCTCAATCCGGAATTGTTTGATGTTGAAGCGTTCATCCCTGATTTCTTCCGCCGCAGCGGGAGCAGCTTCAATCGCGGCGATGGCCGCCGGAGCCTCCGGCGGAATCGGGGTCATGAGTTCGCTGGGTTTGGGCAGGACAGACTGGGCTTCCGCCAGCGGCAAACCGGCCGCAGCAAGTTTGCCTGCTTTTATCTCATTGCGAACGCCTTCAACGACATGGAGCCTGATTATGCCGCCCTGCAGTTTCTGCTCCGGGACGTACACTTCGACATCAGGGAAACCGGCTTGCCGGTAGGCATTTTTCAGGCTTGTGCGAACGCGTGTTACATCGGCGGCGGCGCGTTTTTTTCCAACCAGCGGCGCCATCAGATCGGCAAGTTGCGTATCCGGCAGCAGCGTGTTGCCTTCAACCATGACCTGGGTCACGTTGAAACGCTCCTCCTTCGCTGCCCATGCGCTGATGGGTAGCGCCGCCAACAACAACGACATGTAGAAACTTTTGCGCATCGACTTCAAGAAAATCAGTTTAGAACACAATACTGCGGACATTCGCGCATTAACGACGTCCCGACGTCCCCCTGGATTACATCAGCACAATATCGTACTGCTCCTGGCTGTAGCCGGATTCCGCCTGCAGCGAGACGGGCTTGCCGATGAAATCGGAGAGCATCGCCAGGGCCTGGGATTCCTCGTCGAGGAACAGATTGGTGACAGCCGGGGCAGCCAGGACACGGTATTCGCGCGCATCGAACTGGCGCGCTTCGCGCAGCACTTCGCGCAGGATTTCGTAGCAGATGGTGCGGGCGGTTTTCACCTGGCCGCGCCCACCGCAGGTCGGACAGGTCTCGCAGAGCACGTGCGCAAGCGACTCGCGGGTGCGTTTGCGGGTCATCTCGACCAGGCCGAGCGTGGTGAAGCCGTTCACCGAGATGCGCGTGCGATCGCGTATCAGGGCCTTGTTGAGCTCGGCCAGCACCGCCGACTTGTGTTCCTCGTTCTCCATGTCGATGAAATCGGCGATGATGATGCCGCCGAGGTTGCGCAGGCGCAGCTGGCGGGCGATGGTCTGCGCCGCTTCCAGATTGGTCTTGAAAATGGTATCGTCAAAATTCTTGAGGCCGACAAAACCGCCGGTATTGACATCAATGGTCGCCATCGCTTCGGTCTGATCGACGATGAGATAACCGCCGCTCTTGAGGTCGACGCGACGCGCCAGCGCCTTCTGGATTTCCTCCTCGACGCCGTGCAGATCGAACAGCGGCCGTTCGCCCACATAGTGTTCAAGCAGACCGGCGATCTGCGGCATGTACTCCTGCGCAAAACTGGAAAGCTTCTGGTAATTTTCGCGCGAATCGAGCGTCACGCGCATGGTTTCCGGCGTCACCAGGTCGCGCAGCACGCGCTGCGACAGGTTCAGGTCGTGGTGCAGCAATGCAGGCGGGCGGGCACTCTTGGCACGGTGCTGGATCTCGGACCAGCTGCGCCGCAGGTAGACAATGTCGCTGGCCAGTTCCCCGTCGCTGGCACTTTCGGCCACAGTGCGGGCAATATAGCCTCCCGTATCGCCGCTTTGCAGCAGGTTCTGGATGCGGGCACGCAAAGCTTCGCGCTCGACTTCACCCTCGATGCGCTGCGAAATGCCAATGTGCTGTTCCTGCGGCAGGAAGACCAGCAGCCGCCCGGCGATCGACATCTGCGTGGTCAGCCGCGCACCCTTGCTGCCGAGCGGATCCTTCAGTACCTGCACCAGAAGATTCTGGCCTTCGGAAAGGATGCGTTCAATCGGGCGTAATGGCTCATTGACGTTCAGCGTACCTTCACCACGACGTTCTTCCCAGATATCCGCAACATGCAGGAAGGCGGTACGTTCCAGGCCGATGTCGATGAACGCCGACTGCATGCCGGGCAACACCCGCACCACACGCCCGAAGTAGATATTGCCGACGATACCGCAGCTGGCCGTGCGTTCGATGTGCAGTTCCTGCACCACGCCCTGCTGCAGCAAGGCGACGCGGGTCTCCTGCGGTGTGAAGTTGATGAGAAACTCTTCGCTCATTTGACTCACTGCCGCGCAAACCGACGCTGCGCGGCAGCACCCGAAATTGTGTCAGGACATTCTACAGGGGATAGCCAAATCTGCGCAGCAGCAGCGCCGTCTCGCACAATGGCAGGCCGACGATACCGCTGTGGGAACCACGAATCTCCTCCACGAACATCGCGGCATGCCCCTGGATGCCGTAGGCGCCCGCCTTGTCGAATGGCTCTCCGGAGGCGACATAGCGGCGAATCTCGTCGCTTTGCAGTTGGCGAAAGCGCACTTCGCTCACGCTCACCACATGCTCGATGCGCTCATCGGCGACCACCGCCACGGCGGTCAGGACACGGTGCGTTTTGCCCGACAGGCGCCCGAGGATAGCCGCGGCATCCGCGGCATCGCACGGCTTGACGATGGTCTCGCCATCCAGATCGAGGGTCGTATCCGCCGCCAACAGCAAACGCTGTGGCAGGCGGCGCTGCCGCACCTGACTCGCGCCGTGTTCTGCCTTGGCGCGACAGACGCGCACGACGTAGTCGTCCGCCGTTTCTCCGGGCCGGTGTGACTCATCGACCTCCGCATCCTCGCGCGGCGCCGAGCGAAACAGCAGCAACTCGAAGCGCACGCCGATCTGCTGCAGCAACTCGCGCCGGCGCGGGCTGCGCGAAGCCAGATAGATTTTCGGATCGTGCGGAATCATTAGAGTTCTTATTCGCGGTGGTAAGGATGACCTCTGAGCAAGCTGGCAGCGCGATACAGCGCTTCGGCCAGCAGCACCCGCACCAACGCGTGCGGCAGGGTCAGACTGGACAGGCGCAGGGTATCGGCGGCCTGCCGCTTGATCGAAGCGTCGAGGCCATCCGGCCCGCCGATCAGCAAGGCCACGTCTTCGCCCCCGCCCAGCCATTTTTCCAGGCGTTGCGCCAGACCCTGGGTCGTTATGTCGCTGCCTTTTTCATCGAGGACGACACGCCGGCAGCGTGTCGGCAGAGCACTGTCGAGCCGCGCCGCTTCCGCCGCCAACAGTGCAGCAAGCGGCTTGCCCGTGGTGCGGGGCTCGGCCTTCACTTCGATCAATTCCATGGGCATTTCGCGCGGCATGCGCCTGGCAAACTCGGCGTAGCCCTGCTCGACCCAGCCGGGCATGCGCGTGCCAACGGCGACAATCATCAGCTTCACATGAGATTACTCGGCGGCGGGCGCTGTTTTCTTTTTTGGCCGCGCCTGCCAGAGCTCTTCGAGGTTGTAATGGAGTCGCACCGCCGGCTGCATGACATGCACAACGATGCTGCCCAGATCGACCAGCACCCATTCGCCGGTCTCTTCGCCTTCCATGCCGATGACTTCGCCACCCACTTCCTTGACCTTGTCGTGGACGTTGCGCGCCAATGCCTTGACCTGCCGCGTCGAATCGGCGCTGGCGATGATCATGCGCTCGAAGAGCGCGGTGAGTTTGCTGGTGTTGATGACCTGAATCTCGCGCCCCTTTATTTCTTCCAGGGCAGCGACAGCGATTTTTTGCAGTTTGCGAACGTCCATTAGGCTCTGATTAAGCGTAGATATGATGAGTGGAAATATAGTCGAGAACCGAATCCGGGAGCAAATAACGCCCGCCAGAACCGGAACGCCCGCTGGCCTCGGTCTTGCAGAGGGCGCGCAGCACGGTGGCCGAGATGTCCAGCGCCGTGATGCGAAAAGTCAGGATGCGGCCGGCCGGCGTGGCCGCCAGGGCAGCGGCAGCATGACATTCGCGTTGGCGGAATTCTTCTGCAAGGACATCTTCCAGCTGGTCGGCGGCGAGTTCGTAGCCCGGTCGCGTGGCCACAGCGAGATGGGCGAGATCGAACAGTTCGCGCCAGCGATGCCACTTCGTCAGCCCAAGAAAGGCATCGACGCCCAGCAGCAAGATCAGCGGGCGCTGCGGGCCAAGCTGGCCGCGCAGCCGCTGCAAGGTGAGCACGCTGTAAGACGGCTGCTTGCTGAGCACCTCGCTGTCATCCAGACTGAATATCGGGTTGGCGGCGATGCCCAGGCGCACCATCGCCAGGCGATCCTGCGCGCTGGCTGCAGGGGTGGCGCGATGCGGCGGCAAACCGGCCGGGATCCAGCGTACCTCGCTCAGGCCGAGCGCCTGGCAGGCCTCCTCGGCGAGGCGCAGGTGGCCGTAATGCACGGGGTCAAAGGTGCCGCCGAGGATGCCGAGAGGTTCTGGCACGGACATGATGGACGTCGCCGTGTCAGACATCGGCTTCTTTTGCGCTGGGGGTAAACACTTCGCGATAGCTCTGGTAGATGCCGGTCATCAGCACCGGGGCGAACACCAGCAGCAATAGCATGCGCAACACGATGGACAGCAGTTCGGACAGTTGTTTGGAAACCAGGCTGGCGAGCAGCAAGACCAGGCCAGGCAAGACCACGCCGACCAGCGTTGCTGTCAGGGCATACACCAGGAAAGCGCGCCAGTTGCGCCACACCGCGACCAGACTGAAAAACAGCGACTTTGCCGCCGGCACCCCATCCCAGGCTGTCAACAGGGGAGCAAACCAGAATGCGAGCAGCACCGGCAGCGCAATCAGCAGCAGGCGCACCATGTGCCAGAGCAGCTCGGCTTCATCGAGCGGATTGGCGGCAGCGCTACCTTCGTCCGGGCTGCCGAGCAGCGAACCCGAGTCGCCATTCTGCAACAGCATGTCGATGGCGAGTATCAGGATCGTGCCGAGCAAATGCAATCCACCGAGCCGCAGCAAGGCGCCGCGACGCTCACGCAGGCCGATGATGAGTGCGCCGCGCGGCAGTGGCGGGCCCTGGTCAAGGGCACGGCAACCGTTGGCGATCAAGGCCGTGAGGGTGGGCAGGAACAGTGGCAGGAGAAAGGGACCGACCGGCTGCAGTTGCCCGAAAGCCACCACCAGCAGCAGATACGCCAGAGTCAGCGTGCTCAACAGGGGAGGATTGCGGCGATAAAGCTGGAAACCGGCAACAATCCAGAAGGCCCCGCGCGAGGCGGGCAGATGACGGGCCTGCATGCGCTACACGACCACAGCAGCGGAGGATGGCGCGGCGCGGTAGATGTCGCTGTAGGAAGCGTAGATCGACCCGATCAGCACCGGAATGAAGACCAGCAGACCCAGCAAGACCGGCAGCAAGGCCAGCAGCAACAGGATCAGGCCAACGAGGCCATAGATCAGGAACGGCAGGGTGTTCTTGAGGCAGCCGACGAAACTCGCCTTGAGCGCGGCGACCGGCATCAGGTCGTCAAACATCACCAGAGCCGGCGCAAACCACAAGGCCATTGCCAGCGGCAACAACAGTAACGTTCCCAGCAGCACTGCGAACAGCATGCCGCTGATGGCGAGCAGGGCACCCGGTCCGGCACCCAGCACGGCGCCGCTCATGATGCCTGAAAGCGCGGCACCACCGACGATGGCGAAGACCACCAGACCGATCGCCAGATGACCGAGCAGGGACAACACGCCGATGATCACGAGGTTGCCGGTGTTCTGCTTGAAGCCGAAGAACAGATGGTCGAAGCGCAATTCCCTTTTTTGCTCGATGGCGCGACAACCCGCCAGCAATCCGGCCGCAGCCACCGGCATCAGGAAGGCAATGGCGAACTGCCCCAGCAGAGGCACGGTGCTGATCAGCGCGGTCGCCAGCAGCAGCACGACGGTAATGCCCAGCCAGACCCCCGGTGCGACGAGGAACATACGCCAACCGGCGCCCAGCCATTGCGCACCCCGCTCCAAGGAAACCGTCCGGATCGATGGCGGCATGATTGCGACAGCATCCGCTACGGAAGTGTGATTCTGCGGATCACTCATGACGTTGTGCTGGACGTTCAGAACGTGCCGATCACCCACATCGGCACCCGCAAGCCGGTATCCAGGGATTCCTGGCGCGCAAAGCGGCCATCGCCCTTCTCGTCGATGAGGTAGTAGGGCACGCCGTGCGGCGGCGTCACCTTGATCATGTAGAGCCGGCCCTTGATCCGGTATTCCTCGACGCGATCGTCGCCGCGCTTGAGAATGGTGACCTGGGGTTCGAGCGCCGGGTCGAGATTGAGACCTTCGGGGGCTGGTGGCGGTTCAGGAATCGGCTGCAAGCCGGCCGGCGCCTTCTGAGCCATGACTGGCAAGGCGAAAAGCAGGGCAAGGATCAGGATGAGACGGCGCATGGAATTATTCATAAGCCCATTCTATCAAAGGTTCAGAAGCAACTCGTGTTCTTCGGGCAGCCGGTCAAAGCCGCGCCGCTCGTAGTGCTTGAAGACGGCCTCGACGACTTGCTGCGGTTCGTCGATCACCTGGATCAGGTCCATGTCTTCGGGATTGATCATGCCCTCATTCACCAGTCGCTCGCGCATCCAGTCGAGCAGCCCCTGCCAGAACGCCCGGCCGACCAGGATCAGCGGAATGCACGGCGACTTGCGGGTCTGGATCAGGGTCAGCGCTTCAAGCAGCTCGTCGAGCGTGCCGAAACCGCCCGGCATCACCACATAGGCGGCGGCGAAGCGCACGAACATGTACTTGCGCGCGAAGAAATGCCGGAAAGTCTGCGAGACATCCTGGTAACGATTGGTCTGCTGCTCCATCGGCAACTGGATGTTGAGCCCGACGCTGGGGCTCTTGCCGGCGAAGGCGCCCTTGTTGGCCGCTTCCATGACACCGGGGCCACCGCCTGAAATCACACTGAAGCCGGCATCCGAGAGCAGCCGAGCAATCTGTTCGGTGAGGCGGTAGTAATCCGAGCCGGGCGCGACGCGGGCGCTGCCGAAGATGCTCACCGCCGGCCGGATCGCGTTGAGGCGGTCGGTCGCCTCGATGAATTCTGACATAATGCCGAGCACCCGCCAGGATTCGCGCGACGCGTTGGTCTGCGTGGCGGACGAGGCGGTTTCGGGTGTCAGAATCCGCGGAAGTTTGTTCTTGACGCTCATGATTTCGAATTAATCTTCACTGGCGGAAATCTCCATGCCCACGTTGTTGCTGGTCGACGGCTCGTCCTATCTTTACCGCGCATTTCACGCCATGCCCGACCTGCGCAACAAGGCCGGCGAGCCCACCGGCGCGGTGTATGGCGTGCTCAACATGCTACGCCGGCTGCCCCATGACTACAAGGCGGCCGACGGTATCGATTACCGCGCGGTGGTGTTCGACGCCAAGGGCAAGACCTTTCGCGAGGACTGGTACCCCGAGTACAAGGCCCACCGGCCGCCGATGCCCGATGATCTGGTCAGCCAGATCGAAGTATTGCACGAGTGCATCCGCGCCACCGGCTGGCCCCTGCTGATGATCCCCGGGGTCGAAGCCGACGACGTGATCGGCACCCTCGCACGCCAGGCCGCCGCAGCCGGCATCGAGTGCATCATCTCGACCGGCGACAAGGATCTGGCGCAACTCGTCGATCAGCATGTGCGCCTGGTCAACACCATGAGCAACGAAGTGCTCGATGCGACCGGCGTCGAGAAGAAATTCGGCGTGCTGCCGGAGCGCATCGTCGATTACCTGACGCTGACCGGCGATGCCGTGGATGGTGTGCCGGGCGTAGACAAGGTCGGCCCGAAGACGGCTGTGAAATGGCTCACGCAATACGGCACGCTCGACAACCTGGTCGCCCATGCCAATGACATCGGCGGAGCCGTCGGCGAAAACCTGCGGCGCGCCCTGGATTTCCTGCCGTTGGGCAGGAAGCTGCTGACCGTGGTGTGCGATCTTCAGCTGCCCTTGCAAGTGGCGGAACTCACGCCACTTGCACCGGATGCAGGCAAGCTCGCCGAACTGTATGCGCGCCTCGAATTCAAGACCTGGCTGCGCGAATTGAGCTCAAACTCCACCGCACCGGTCAGCGCACAGGTGCTGACGGAAACCCATCGCGGCGCCTACGAAACCATTTTGAGTTGGGAAGACCTGGCCCGCTGGCAGGCGAAAATCGAAGCGGCGCCCCTGGTCTCGCTCGACACCGAGACCACCGACCTCGACCCCTTAGCGGCGCGGCTGGTCGGCATGTCTTTCGCGGTGGAACAGGACGGGAAAATCGATGCGGCCTATCTGCCACTGGCCCACAACTACGCGGGCGCGCCAGCGCAACTGCCGCTCATGGAAGTTCTCGACAAACTCCGCCCCTGGCTCGAATCCGCGCAGCATGCCAAGCTCGGCCAGCACCTCAAGTACGACCGCCACATCTTCGCCAATCACGGCATCGAATTGCGCGGCATCCATGACGACACGCTGCTTGAATCCTACGTGCTGGAAAGCGACAAGTCGCACGACCTGGGCGCTTTGGCCACGCGCCACCTGGGTTTCAAGACCATCGCCTACGATGAGATCACCGGCAAGGGGGCATCGCGCATTTCCTTTGCCCAGGTGGCGCTCGAACAGGCCGCCGAATACGCCGCCGAGGATGCCGACGTCACACTGCGCGTGCACCAGGTGCTGCAGCCACGGCTCACTGAGGAACGGAAACTCGACAATCTGTATCGCGACATTGAACTCCCGGTGGCCGAGGTGCTGTTCCGCATGGAACGCAACGGCGTGATGATCGACGCGAATGTCCTGTCCCAGCAGAGCGAGGAACTCGGGCGGCGCCTGATGGAACTCGAAGCGCAGGCCCATCAGGCCGCCGGACAGCCTTTCAACCTGAGTTCGCCCAAGCAGCTGGCGGAAATCCTGTTCGACAAACAGGGTCTGCCAGTCGTAAAAAAGACCCCTTCGGGCGGACCCTCCACCGACGAGGAAGTGCTCACCCAACTGGCGCTCGACTACCCGCTGCCCAAGCTGCTGCTGGAACACCGCAGCCTGGCCAAGCTCAAGGGCACCTATACCGACAAGCTGCCGCGCATGGTCAATGCCGGAACCGGCCGCGTCCATACGAGCTTTTCCCAGGCCACGGCGGTGACCGGCCGCCTCGCCAGTTCCGATCCGAACCTGCAGAACATCCCCGTGCGCACGGGTGAAGGCCGGCGCATCCGCACCGCCTTCATCGCGCCGCCAGGACACGTGATCGTCTCCGCCGACTATTCTCAGATCGAGCTGCGCATCATGGCCCATCTCTCCGACGATGCACGCCTGCTCGATGCCTTTGCCCAGGGCGAGGACGTGCATCGCGCCACCGCCGCGGAGATCTTCGGCATCACACCGCTCGAGGTCGGGCCGGACCAGCGGCGTGCCGCCAAGGTCATCAACTTCGGCCTGATCTACGGCATGTCAGCCTTCGGTCTGGCGCGCGAACTGGGGCTCGAGCGCAGTGCTGCAGCCGCCTACATGGAGCGGTATTTCGCACGTTATCCCGGCGTCGCGCGCTACATGGAGGAGACGCGCCAGGCGGCGCGCGACAAGGGCTATGTCGAGACGGTGCTGGGCCGGCGCCTGTGGCTGCCGGAAATCAAGTCGAGCAATGCCGGCCGGCGCCAGGGCGCCGAACGTGCCGCGATCAATGCGCCGATGCAGGGCACTGCCGCCGATCTGATCAAGCTTGCCATGCTGGCCGTGCAGCGCTGGCTCGATGAAGAACGCATGGGAACCAAATTGATCCTGCAAGTACACGACGAACTGGTGCTGGAAGTACCGGACGCCGAGCTGGTCAACCTGCGCGCACAGTTACCCCGCCTGATGTGCGATGTCGCCAAACTCAAGGTGCCTCTCCTAGTGGAGGTGGGCGTGGGAATGAACTGGGAAGCCGCGCACTAAGTTGAGATCGATTGACAGTGTTTCAGTGCGCGGTAGCAGGCCCGTCTCTCACCTCGGAAAACCGGACCAGATTCCGCCCTGCATCCTTGGCTTCATACATCGCCATGTCTGCCCATTTGATGATGTCTTCCTGGCTGGCTTCATGATCGATGAACAGGGCCACGCCGATGCTCACCGTGCAGCGATGCTCGATGGTCGTTTCGGCTTCCCCTTCATGGCGCACGACCAGTTGGTAAGGTTCTGCCAGGCTGGCGCGGATTTTTTCCGCAACAATCCTGGCTTGCGTCTTCGATGCGTCCTGGCTTGAGTTCAGCTCGCTCAGCATCACCACGAACTCGTCACCGCCAAAGCGTCCCACGCTGTCCACTGCCCGGACGCAGGCTCTCAGCCGGTGTGCCACCTCGATCAGGAGCAGGTCGCCAACCTCATGGCCATGCGTATCGTTGAGCGGCTTGAAATTGTCGAGGTCGAGGAACATCACGGCACCATAGCAACTGCTGCGCTTGGTGCTCGCCATGATCTGATCGAGGCGGTCGGCGATCAGGCGGCGGTTGGGCAGGTTCGTCAGCGTGTCATAGAACGCCAGTTGCCGGACCTGTTCTTCCATCAGCTTGCGTTCGGTAATGTCGGTATAGGTGCCGACATAGTGGGTCACGACATTGAGGCTATCCCGGACGGCCGTGATACTGAGCCAGTGCGGGCGCACCTCGCCGGACTTGATCCGGTTGAGTATTTCGCCTTGCCAGACACCCTCGTTGAGCAGTCTTTGCCACATGGCAGCGTAGAAATCCGTGTCATGGCGATCCGATTTGAGAATGTTCATTTTCTGGCCGATGGCTTCTTCGGCGGTGTACCCGGTAATCAGGGAAAACGCTTTGTTGATTCTGAGGATCACATCATTCACATCGGTGATGACAATGCCTTCCTGGGATTCAAAAGCAGCTGCCGCGATGCGCAGCTCTGCCTCGGCCCGCTTGCGCTCGGTGATATCCCGGACGAAAGCGCAGTTGAGTTCCTTGTTGCCCAATACGACATGGTTGGCGACAATTTCAACGGGGAACGACCGCCCGTCCCTGGTACGGTGCTCGGACTCCAGGGTAATCGTGCCACGCTGCCGCAATTCCGCATAATGAAGTCGCCATGCCTCCGCATTGACATGGGAGTCCACGTCCGGAACAACCAGTTTGAGGAGTTCCTTGCGGGTATACCCGAGGGAACGGCAGGCGGCCGTATTGACATCAACGATGCGGGCGTCGGGCGCAATCCAGTAGATCGCATCGGATGCGGCATCCACACTGAAGCGGGTCAGGCGCAAGGCTTCTTCCGTGCGACGACGTTCGGACAAGGTTCTATTGAGAAGCAGCAGCAGCATCAGGCCGATGACAAGACCGGCGGTGCCGAACAGCGCACCCTTGACGAATAGCGGCGCCGCATCGACGTCGACACGAAGGTTGCCGGCAACCTTGCCGAAATCCATCAGGGGCGCATTTCCGCTGACGCAATACCCGGTGCAATCCTCGCCAGTCTGTGTCAGGGTTTTCCCGCTCAGGTCGGTGAGCAATGTATGCGTCTGGGCATGGCGGATTTCTTCGATCTGATCCAGCAGGCGCTCCGTGGTGAGGTGCCAGACGCCGGGATTGGCGACAATCGCATAACCGATCCGGTGCGCCTGGATCCGGGCATCCTCCTCCGTCAGTTGGCTCAGCCCCGAATAGCCGATCAAGACATAAATGAGCGCCGGCAACAGCGCGCCGGCAAGCAACGCTATCCGGGCCAGGCCATAGATCAAAGCATCCGATATGCGCCGCATGACCGTCATCGTGGCATGGGGATGAAACCGTAAGACATGACGATCTTCATCACCCCGGGTGACTGCAGGTATTCGACAAAGGCCAGCGTCGCCGCGGATGGCGCCGACGAAACCACCAGGTACAGAGGCTTCTCAAACCGGTACGCCCCTGCATGCAGGTTCTCCGGCGACGGGACCACCGCATCGAGTACCACGGGTTTGAGCGTGCTTCGCTTCAGCAGCAATTGTCCGAACCCGATCACACCAAACGAACCCGGGCTTTTTTCCAGCAGTTCCTGGTTGTCGAAATCGGTTTCCGCAAAGGGCATCCCGACGCGTTTGCGGGCAAGCGTCACGGCAGCATCGATTTGGGGAGACATGGCACGCAGCAAACGGGTGTCGGACTCGCGGTCGGTTCGGGTCACCAGCCTGATCTGTTCCCCGCCCGGCCATTGGGTGACGCGACCGGAGTACATATCCGCAATCCGGGCGAGGGTCAGACTGGTCCCTGCGCCAAGGCCGCGGCCGGTAAAAACAAAGGGCGTTCTTGCCCAGGGAATGCTGCGGACGTTGTCTGTGGCGGAGGTTGCCGGATAGACCGAAGGTATCGAGACGACGGCAAGCTGAATGGTTCCACCGGCCAGCGCGCGCAGGCTGCCATTGCTTCCCAGCGGAGGCAGCATCACAACGGGCCGCACTTTGGTCTGCCACTGTGTGTCGGTTTCCAGGACACGCTGGATCAGCAGGGATCCGAGACCCGTTCCGCCGATACGGAGGGGTTCCTGCGCCATGGTGTTTGTGCTGAGCGCAAAGCCCCCCAGTGTCAGCAGAAAAATCAGAAGTCGTGTCATTGTGAATTTCCCGATTGCTTGTGTTGGCGATGACGGGTCACAAGACTAAACCCTTCGCCAGGACAAGTAAATCGGCAGATCAAGAGATTGGATCGGATTCCCGGGATTGCGTTTCGGCCCCTTTGTTCGACAGGCTCAGTCTACACGGAATCGTCCATCGCATTCGACACATGCTTTTCAAAAACCTGCTGCGGCAGGCTGAAGCAGAAGCGGCTGCCTTGCCCTTCACCCGCCGATTCCGCCCAGATCCTGCCGCCATGATGCTCGACGATCTTGCGGCACAAGGCCAGGCCGATGCCGTTGCCTTCATAGGCGCTGCGTGACTGGAGGCGCTGAAACACCTGGAACAGCCGGCCGATCTGATCCGGAATGATGCCGACGCCATTGTCGGAAATGCTGACGCACCATTCCTTGTTGCTCTTCTCGCTATGCGCAACGATGACGGGATTCCGTTCCGCAACACGGAACTTGAGTGCGTTGCCGATCAGGTTTTGCAGCAGCCTGAGGATTTCGTTCGGGCTGGCCAGGATTTTCGGCCAGTCGCCCTCGATGCGCAATTCGGCATGCGCCTCTTTGATTGACGGTTCCAGGAACAGCATCGCCTCGTCGAGCAGGGCGCTGCTGTCTATCCATTCGGGCGGTTCGCCCTTGCGTCCGACGCGCGAGTATTCGAGCAGACCGACCAGCATCTGGTCAAGCCGCTTGGCGCCGTCGACGGCGAAGTTCAGATACTCGCGCTTTTCAGTATCCAGCGTCGCGCCGAGGTCCTTCTCCAGCAACTGCAGATAGCTCGAGATCATGCGCAGGGGCTGGCGCATGTCATGCGAGACGGCATAACTGAACTGTTCCAGTTCGGTGTTGGAACGTGCCAGCTCCGCGTCGGCGCGCATGCCTTCGGCAATGTCCCAGGCCAGGTCGGCGAGTTTGGTGACGGTCTCAAGATCGGCATCCAGATAGGGTGTGGCCTTGTTCCCGACGCCCAGGATAGCGACGATCAGCCCCTTGCGAAACACCGGCACCACCATTTCGCGCAACACCATGGCATGGCCGGGCGGCAGCCCGTGCTTGTTGGGCAGTGCGGCATAGTCGTTGTGGATCACCGGACGACGCTGGTGCACACACTCCACCCAGACGCCCGCAGCGTCGACATTGTAATGGCTGCCTTCGCCCGCCGCCGTGCAGAGCTCGCGCGTGGTGCGGGTGGACCAGGCTTGCAGGGACAGGGTTTTCTGATCGGCATCGAGGAAATGATAGAAGCCGATCATGCTGTCGGTCAGCGCCGCCGCTTCATCGAGCGTCGCGATGAGCAGTTCCTTCAGCGAGTGGTCGGCCGCGTATTCGAGTAGGCGCAAGCGTGCCGTCTGAACACCTTCGATGCGCTTACGGTCGGTGATGTCGCGGATGAAGGCGCTGAATTCGAGCTTACCGGCCGACCTGACCGGGGCAATCGTGAGTTCGATGGGAAACTCGTGTCCGTCGCGATGCCGCGCACGAACTTCGATGAGCGTTTTGATGTAGGGACCTGCACCGGTCGCCAGAAACTGCTTGATCCCTTGGGCATGTCCCTCCCGATGGACAGGGGGAATGATCATGTCATGAAGCGGCTGGCCCAGGGCTTCTTCCCGGGTCCAGCCGAAAATCCTGGCCGCCTGCGGATTCCATCCGGTGACGATGCTGCCGGTGTCGATCATCACCACGGCATCGAGGGAATTGTCGAGGATGCTCTGGAGCTTGAGCTGGTTTTCGCGCAGGGACAGCATGAGATCAATCTGCGCTTCTCCGGCATTCCAGCACTCGTGGGGATCCATCTTGAAGCCGCTACGCTGGGCAATGTGATAGGCCGCGACCTCGATCAGGTCTTTGCGTTCCTTGTGGCACGGCACCCAGTCGGCAAAAGCCTCTGCGGCGCTGAGTGCCCGCCCGGCGTTGCTGTCGCAATCGTTCGGAGCCAATTCACTTTGCCTGGCCGGCATCATGATTTCTCCTCCACCTTTCTTTTCTGTTTTACGGGC
>Ga0172380_10002941_pt1 | contig 24726 bp, 29 predicted proteins | sample Leawe162metaG_FD_119747 | JGI IMG/M metagenome (GOLD analysis project Ga0172380, IMG submission 119747) | Leachate microbial communities from a municipal landfill in Southern Ontario, Canada - Leachate well 162 metaG | ecosystem: Engineered > Solid waste > Landfill > Unclassified | place...
CGCTGTCGAGGTAGAGATTGTGCGCCTTGAAAGTCATCCCCTCGGGGATCACCGTTACGCTGTTGAGGTAGAGATCACCATCTACGTCGAAAGTCGTGCCCTCGGGGATCACCGTTACGCTGTGGAGGTGGAGAGTGCGCGCCTTGAAAGTTGTGCCCTCGGGGATCACCGTTACGCTGTTGAGGTAGAGATCACCATCTACGTCGAAAGTTGTGCCCTCGGGGATCACCGTTACGCTGTCGAGGTAGAGATTGTGCGCCTTGAAAGTTGTGCCCTCGGGGATCACCGTTACGCTGTTGAGTTGGAGAGTGCTGGGGAAACAAAGAACATTCCCATTCCACCGCGAGCGCCACGCCTGAAACAATTGCCGGATCGCCTCGTCTGTCATTGCATCGGTCCACCAGCCAGGGCGGCAATCATCAAATCTAAATTCCATGCCAGATATGTCCGTAAGGCCACTGATAGGTATTAGCTCTATCGGAGTTTGTCGCGTGGCCCCTGGGCCGTAATCATCCCGGATATTAAACTCTTCCCTGATCTCAGTGTGCGAATCCGTTTTATCGCTAGTGTAAACGGTAATGGTCTCATTTGCCAATACAGCGACCCCTGATATTGCTTGACACATCGTTACCTCCGGGATGGTGTAACTACCGCTTTAATGGACAGGCGGCTGAGTATTTGTGGCGTCCTGGCCGTATTTGTCCAGCAGGTCCGCAATGGCTTCACGCAAATGCGTGGCCTGCGGAATGCGGGTTGTTTTGCTCAACTCTCTGATCTGTTGGCGTTGCTCATCGGTCAAAACAAAATTGATCTGGACTCGTGAGCGTTTCGGTTTCTTTTGAACCTTGTTTGCCATCGTTCCTCCTTGTGGTGTAGTTTAAAATATGTTTATCTATCGCATGGTATATAATACATGCGATTTTCAAGAATGTCAATAGAATTTTCTATAATTTTTATATAAAATGTTTTTATGGATGAAAGAGAAAAGACAAATTGCAATAATATAAAAAGGCCCGGAAATGGGCCTTGTCTCACCGTCTTATACACGTATTGACCTCGCGCCCGCTCACGTTCAGCGACGCCCCGCGCCCGACCGGGAATCGGAACACCGTTAAACAAACCACGATAAAAAACACCACAAATCACAATAACTAAGCGGCCCCTTTTCTTTCATATAGCGAAACGATTTTCACTATTTGAAAGGGGCCGCTCGTTAATTTAACCTGGTTTTTCTCGACTATCAGGAAAGAACTTACCTCGCGCTGTCCGCACTCCATAGCAAACTAACCCCCGGCCGCAGCAGCGGAATAAGCCGCAGCGTATCCCCCAGGCTGTCCGTGCGATATCCCCTAAGCTCAAACAGGCCGTTGCTTACCTGAATTTCCCCGAGGCGCGGCTCGATCATCCGCGCCTCGGACAGTATGCTGTCAACCGGCGCATTGCGCTCGATCTTGAGTATTATTGTTATATCCCCAGCCAGCAGCGCACCGGCGGCCAACAATAAAATTAAAATAGCAGCTCGCATATTGTCCTCATTGGGTTGAAATCGAGTCAGCGGTGACAAAGAAAAACATTCCGCCTACGGAGATTTTATAGGTATTAGATAACAGTGCTGGTAGGTCCAGCAGGCGGTCATTCCCGATTAACCGTATCCGGACCTTATTGTTAACCCCGCTATATGTTCCTGTCAGCGTGCTGTCGGCGTCCGAGTTTTTGCGCACCGTGGCGGTATATGCCCCAGCAGTGCCCCTGATCAGCTTCCAGGACAAGGTATCTCCGGCCGCATAGTTGTAATTCAGGCTGTCGCCCACGCCGCCGGAACAGAGCAGCAAAATCTTTGTTCCACCCCGCCCTTTCAGTTTAATATCCCCACTGGCCCGCTCGCTCAGGATAGTGCTGTCGGTTTGGCTTAAAATCGTCCGCCCGGAAAGCGTATCAATTCCAATGACCGTACTGGTCAGATAATTTCCGGAAACCATTGATTGGATACCCAGTGTGTCCCGGCGGTGGATCGTCAGGCCGCTCGTGGCTGTTTCGGTCCAGAGCGCATTCCCAGCAGTCCAAAACGGGTTAGGATATGCAGTGGCGGCAGCCCGCCGGATCATCTGAAAATTGTCCAGCGTAAATGTAACGGTCCCCGCGGTGGGTGCCTGTAAAAGCATCACGCTGATAAACTGGATATTGCCCCAAGACTTGGGAGAACCGTATGTTGTAAACGCAGATTTCAGAATCTTAAAATAGTTCCAGCCCGCAGCTAACACGGACTTATCGATGACATAGTAATAGATGACGCGCGTTGGAAAGGCCGAGGTGCTGAACTCAATATAGATGTCCCCGCCGGAGGGGATGCTGTCCAGCTCGTTTTGGCTGATATAGAGGTTCCAGCAGATGTAACTGCTGTCGGCGTAAGCGCTGTCTCCATTGGCCCAATGGTCGATGTCGATAGCTTTACTCAGGTGCGCCCCGGCCGTGGCTACGGTGACATTAACCAGTAAAGCCGTTGTGTCAGTTTTATAATTAGTCTGATCGTGCCCATGCGTTCCGACCTCGTAATCGGACTGATCCGCCCAATCGGCCTTGTCCGCGAGTGTCACAATTTGCACCACATTGCGATTGTAATAGGTAGAGAGTGACTGTCCGACCGGGACCGGGATCGCGGAGCTCCCACCCCCGCTGGCCGTGCTGGCAATGGTGTACCTGTGCGGAGCTGTCCCGGTGATTGTGATATTACTCCCGGCAGTCAGGCCCACCGTATCAGCGCGGGCGCTGTCCCCGGCCGCCCGCTGCGCCCGGATAATCAACGAGTCATCCGCCGTCGCGCTTGCCGCAGCCAGGCTATCCAGCCGGGCGCTGTCGGCCGCCGCCAGGACCTGCGTCACCACCCGGCGCGCCTCCAGTGCGGACAGCGAGTCAAGCTGCGCCTTGCGGCTCATGGGCTGAGGCCCGGTCCACTGCGCCGCGCCAGCCGAGGGCAGGCACAGCAGAAAAATAAGAATTAGCGTTCGTCTCATGGCATGCCTCAGTTTATGTGCTGCTCGGTTCCCCAGATATCCAGCATCGTTTGAATGCTGCTGGTCATGGACAGGATAATCGATAGATTGCTCTGCAAGCTCGATGTAAATGCCCGGTGAATGCTAAACTCGGTTTGCCCCGTGGCGATAAACACCCGATGAATGTTGTACTGCCCCTGTGAGCTGGTGCGGCACAACAGGCGCGGCGTCCCCTGAAACAGAATCGGGACCAGCGTTTGAACGGCATTCGCCACGATCATGATCAGGCTCCCATTGCCGCATGGACCATCACCGGGAAAGCGTTCGCGTTCCAGGCGTAGATTTTCACCGTGGTTTCCACCCCGAAAGTAATCTGGGTTTGAGCGTGGAAAAACTCCTGCAACTCATACGATATTTTACCACCAGCATACTCCAGCGTGCCGCCCAGGTCAACGCCTATTGTGACCGGAGCATTTGCGCTCACCCGCAGGACGGTCAGCTTTTCCCCGATACCGAACACCTTGCTCAGGATTTCCGCGCCGTCCTCGGCCCGCACCTCCGCCGCCCCGTAGCTGTCGCCGTCCGGTCCACTGTGCGCCGTGGCGCTGGTGGGCGAGACATGCCGCGTGCAGCCGGTGTTGCTCATGCCGTGCGTACCGATTGTAATCAGTTCGGTTTCGATAATCACATTCTGGCTGTCGGCAAAGCAATCATGCGCTGTTGGAATCGTGGTGGCGACATCCGTAACATCTGCAGTCAGCCGCGTGGCGTTCTGGGCGACTTTCACACCGTATTTGCCGGTCGAGGCCGCAAAAAGGCTCATTCTGGACCTCCCTTAAAGAGTCGCCTCGGAAACGTCGTGAGAAATGTCATGTATCAAATCGGTCTTGCGCTTGGGCGAGGTAGATGCCGGAATAGTGACCTTGCGCCAGATTTTCTGACTTGAGTCATACGCCAGGTTGCCAAGCGACAAACTGGCCGCATAGGTTCCGGCCCCGCCGTCATCCTCGGCATATTCGATCCATGTGGATTCATCCCCGCTCACCACCTGCTCATTATCCCGGCAGGATATCGAGTTGCTGGTGGTGTCATAAGCCAGATATACCCGATCCCCGGTGGTATGAGCGATAGCCGAGGTCCCGGCCTGGGCGCGGGTAACGGTCAGGCCGGTCGTTCCGCCCCCCGCCGTGATTGCCATAACCTCGACCGCGGCCCCGGTGACCACGGCGATAAGCGGCAGCGTGGCGAACCGGGCGGCCAGCAGTGTCAAGTCAGTCTGGCTGTCATCCATGTCGGAATTTAGCACGCCCTGCTCCGCGGCAACCCAGAACGCGGTTTCATCCGTGTCCCCATCTCCGCCGTCCAGAGATGCAACGCTGTCGGGCGCGCCGAAAGAACCCTCTGTCGAGACCAGTGTATCGAGCGTGGCCTCGAAGTACAGCCTCAGCACTCCGGCCATTGTCCATCCTCCTGCGCGTCAGGCGTGGGCGGTTTGCCGGGAGTGGCGGCGGTGTTAGCGGCCATTGCCGCGGCGTTGGCTGCCTCCTGTTCGGCCAGGATGGCGGCTTTCACCTCCAGAATTTGAGCTTGAACTTTTTGCAATTGGAACATGGGCGGGCCAAGTAAGGACCACTGACCGCGTTCCTGTGCGATCAAATCTTCAAGGCGTTGTTCGAGGTATGTCATTTTGTGGCTCCCGTTGAATCCAATGTTATGATTTTAATATTTGCTCTCCAAGTATCGTATCCGAACGAGTCAACACAAACAGAAACATCAATATCCGGCTCGGTTGGTCCGTGGCATGCGCACAGAAGAAGTATAATTATCAGGATTATTGTTTTCATGTTGCAATCAACCCATGTGTCCGGCAACGAGCAAGCAAAGCGTTCAACTGCGCAACAACGTCACCCGCGCCCGTGGCGTCTGCCACGGCCGTCCCTCGCTCGCCAACCACCTGATTACCCATGACTGATAAATATCTCCCCATTCCATCTGTGCCTGTGACATTAACACCTCGCCCAGCATCAATCTGGATATTGGCAAAATCAGCAGTCCCTAAACCGTATGCGGCATCATTGTTAATCTGCAGCACCACCGAGCCGTCATATTTCCAAAATGAGGTCTGGGCCTCGATTTGCACCTCTGTCGTTTTATTATGTGCCGATCCGCTCCAGGTGTTTTTTAGCCACAGACGCGCCGCGCCTTGTTGCGTACTGGGGTACACGCCGTTACCCCCCAATTTCCCGCAGACATCCAAACCAGAGACAACCTGAAACTCGCCACGTCCACCCGAACCCAGGCGGCCCATTTGTACGCCCTCGTCATCATTCAACCCCGAGCCGAGCATCGACGTAATTGTCATATTGGAAACCAACTCGCCGGTGCTCTTGTCGAACAGCTGGTAATATCCGGTCAGGCTGCCTATCTGCACATCCCCCACGTCCGTGCCGCCCACGAGCGCCTTGAAAACATCCGCACCGGCATCGTCTATTATCTGAATCGCCGTATTCGCATCCGGGAATATCCTCACCCTCGCCCCGCTGGCCGCGCTGTCATAAGAACCGCCCACTTTTGTCAGCTTCGCGGCGATGAAATCCGTACTTCCGGTGATGTTCACCTTTGCAGCATCAATCGAAATCCCCTCGGCGCTAGCATTGATCGTGGCGACAATCGAACCGGACATCACGTTTCCCGGCGTGAAGTTCAATTGAGTCGTGGTGATCGTCCCGGAAGCGATCTGCGCCGCCGTGATCGTGTTCGCCACAATTTTATCCGCAGTCACACACCCCGCGGCCAGCCAGTCCGCGGTGACAATATGCAGGGCCTTGCCCACCCCGCCGAACATCTGGAAACTAGCCTTGCCGCTAGTGTCGCTGTTCGGAAAGCATACCCCCAGCAAGATTTTCCCGGACCCGCAGGCGTTCGCCGCGGTGGTGGTCACCTGAAGGGCGGTCGTGCTCACGGCAAGGTCGAAATAAATGAAATGCTCGTATCCGGCAGTCATATTCCCGGTGCCACCAGCACCAATGGAATAGCTGTTGCCGCCACCGGTCAGCAGCGCGCCAGCGGCCCAGTTAACCGTACGATAGTCGGCGCTGCTCCAGACAGTGGTAAGCTGCCAGCTTTGCAAATCAATTGTGGCCTTTACGCCGGTTATCGCGCCATCGGCCAGGGCAGTTGTATCCACCTTTTTCTTTTTCTTGTCCGAACTCGAATCGCTTACCGTGCTGGCGTTCCCCGAGTAGTCATAGGCCGTGATCCGGTAGCGCCTGTTGGATTCAAGATTGGCATCAATGTCCACGTCAACGAACGTTGTCGTGCGCCACTGTTCCTGCAGCGTCTGCCAGCTCGAACCAGCATTGTCGCTTTTCTCGATCTTCCAGAATGCAAAATCCGGGCAGGCAGCGGCACTCTGTGTTGCGGCCTGAATGTCCAGACGGACAAACCCAGTGCCTTCCGTCGCGGTGAAGACGGGCTTGTCCGGCGGTGTGGTGTCATCCGCGAGCGTGCAGTTGATGGCAGTGCTCCAGTCCGACACTTTTTCGTTCAGGCCAACCGCCCGTACCTGGTATTGGTATATCCAGCCGGGAATGAAATTGTGGTCCGTGTTGTCGTAAAGGATTTTCAGCGGCGCGGGGAGAGTCGTGTCAACGTTCACGCTCGGCAGAACTTGCCAGCCGCCCCAGATCATTCCGTCGGAGCCGCGATCGTCCCGCCGCTGGATATCATACCGCTGTACCATGTCCTTTTCCGCGCCATAGATCAGGAGCATGTTGCGAATGGTGAACGTCCATGCGTTATACTTTCCGGTGCGGGAAAGAACCGGATATCCATCCGTCGAAAGGCTGGGCGCGGTGGGAACGAAATCCGCCGCGTTCTGCGGCCGACTCCATGCGCCCTGTCCGGCGCTGGCCTCGGAACGTTTATTCCCTACCCACGCATAAAGGACGAACTTGCCCCAGGTGCGAGCCGTGGGCGCATGAGAATCAAGCGTATAGGTCAGGCGGTTTGCGGCCTGAGCCGTGGCACTGCGGCCATCGGTAATTGATCCGGCGGGATTGGCGTATCTCTGGGAATCTTCATCGAACTGATATATCGAGTAGGATTTTGCCCCAGCCACCGGTCCGGTGATCGTGAATTTCCAGCCACCCTGAACACCGGTCAGGGTCCAGGTGGGCGCATCTGGCGTACCGGTGATCGTTATCTGTCCGCTGCCGCCGGTCGTCTCGACATAGGCGCTGTTAGGCAGATTGGTTTCGAGAACCGCGCTACGTTCCAGATATTCCTGGCCCGATATTTCAAGTTCATCATTTGCGTCCTCCCGCACGTCCACGATTCTAAACAGTTTTCCGCTCCAGGCGGGCAGGGCATGAGTGATCGCCGCGATATCCCCAGCTATCATGTCGGCATTGTTGATCGACAGCCGCCCGGTGAATGTCCGGCGCACCTGGAGACCGCGCCAGAGCTGCCAGTGGGCGAAGCGCAGTGCCTCTGATTTGCGGTTGACCGCGGACAGTCTAATCTCGGAAATCTTCATCCCAAAATCAGCAACGTCACTCCCGGATTCCGCCTGAACATAGACCTCCTTAAAATCCTCCGCCGGTTCGGTGTAGCTCACGCGCAGGACGTTCGGCACGTCATAGGGATCGGAAACCGAATACGAAAAACTCCCCGGAATGAAATCGGCCTCTACAAGGACGTGGTCCGCCGTCCCGTTCTGCTCTATAGCAAGGTAAATTTTCCCGTCGTGCTCTTGGAAGTAGATGCCCGTAGCTGCACGAATTTCCTGAATGGCCTTCCATCCGTCCGTTTTGGAGGCATAGGCAATATCCACAGCATGCCGCGGCTCTGTTGCGCCGTCCGGACGCTCGACCAGCTCATCGCAGTAGTCGGCCACGGCCTTGAAACTGGCAGCATCCAGCAGGGAGGAGTCGAATGCCGCGCCCATGCCCCGGCGCGGATGCGCGAGCATGTCATAAATCACCCAGGCTGGATTCTGCGAGTAGGCGGCAGTTCCCCACGCCGTTCCACTCCATGCGCGCACCTTGCAGCCCTTGACATAAGCCGTGACCTCGGGATAATTTCCGCCCGCCAGGCCGTCACGGTTGTCAATGGTCAGCGCAATATAGGCGGTGTTGCGAAAAGCATTGACCGTGGCCCCGGTATAGTGCAGGATGAGCGAGGGGGGGACATACGGAGTTTCTTTTGATTCAAAAGACCACACCTCCTCGTCGTCCTGCGATATCTCAATGCTCAGGGACGTTCCAGCGGCGTAGGCGGCTTTGAGCGCGGCTAACCCCGCGGGGTTGAGCACCAGATCAACCCAGGAGCCTCCGGGAGAGACAAGTGTGGAATTAATAAACTTTTCCCCGCGAGCAGGAGCGTTGTTCCAGGTCAGCGTTGTTTCAGACCAAGATTCCGACGCCACTCCGTATCCTACCACGCTTTTTTTGCTCGCCCTCAATGTTTCGGTTTTCTGTAGCCGAACTTGAGCCCTTCGCAAATTAAACATGGGCGGTAGCGTATTGTTAAATGAGAATCGTAAATATGTTCTCCTTTCCCCATTCACATGATAACTGACCATCAGCAGGTCTGTATTATAATTTGTGTCCTTTGCGCCATCCCAGATATAACAGTCAGCTTCACATGGAATAGTCGCTGATCCATCCGTAAAGCCGGGATCAGCCGCTTGCGTAGCGGTGCCATAATATATGGTTGCTTTTGATTCTCCAATTTCGTATATATCCCGTCCGTTGACCTGGACATTAGAAATTTCCTCAATCTCGCCCTCGCACAGCGCCACGGCCATATTGAACGTGGGGTCGAGTGTGTCTTCCCGGTAAATAATCTGTCCAGCTACTTTTTTGAATCCATAAACCACGGGAACGGGCGAGTCTTTTGATATCTGCTTTTCTGTGTCAAGTATGGGATTTCCCCGCTTGGCTCCGCTCGTGGCCCAATTCGCCAGGGAATTGATCATTAACATCCCGCCAATAAACGACGAAGCCTTTCCTACACCTTCGCTTAGCCACTTCGGGATTGCCGGGTCCCCGCCGGGTGGTTTTATGTGGTCAAAAGGGGAGGGTTGCCCGCTAATGTATCCAGAATCACTCACTGACAAGCTCCAGTCCGGGGATGCCGGTATAGCCGCCGAAATTTACGAAATTACTAAACCGCCGGTCGCAGGTGTTTGCGGTCTTGTCGCATCCGCGCTGTATCGAGTAGCTCACTGCCGCCGCCGGGGCGCTGGCCCAGGGAATCAGCACCGTGACAGAACCGGGCGCGCTCGTGGCAACCTTGCGTTTCTGGCCGTTCAGCGCGCCGCTTGTGATCGTAATCACGCCGTCGCGCCAGTAGTCCGCCGCCTCAGTCCGCGCGGCGTCCGCAAGCGTGCCGGTTGTGCTGCCAGCATCCACGGTCTGGCCGGTGAGCGCTCCAAGCGATACGCCGCATTCGCTGGCGCTGCCGTCCGGGCGGACTGTTCCGAACACCCACGGGCAGTTCGGCCCGAATAGTCTCGGCGGATACGGGCGATCAAGGCTCACGGACTCGGAAAGCGCCTCAAAGCTCCAGGCGCTTTCGCTGAAATCCATCGGCCCGATTTTTCCCTGAAACATGGTTTCGGCATGGGCGGCGGTGGTCAGCAGGTTTTCAAACACCCGCCGCAGAACCACGGTGCGGGTCTGCAACTCCTCAGAGCCGTTCAATGTGCTCCAGGTCAGGTCCGTATTGTCCAGACTGAACGATACCCGGCAGACCTCACCGGTGACAGAGTTGATAATCGCGTCGAACGAGAACGCCAGCCCGGTGTATGCCTGCCCGCCAGTTGGGAAAGTCAGTCCGCCTGGACGGTCGGTGTAGTAGCGTGTCCCGCTGTCCAATTGCAATTCCAGAAGGTAAATCGGAGCGTTAGCGCTTTTCTGCTGTTCGGCCAGAGACGCGGCCAGCATGGTTTTAGGCATGCCTTTTATCCCATCTATGTTTAGCTTTTAAAATGGGACGCCAAAAATTTTCATTTCTGGGTATAGGATCAAATAACACTTGCCCGATATTACAATTATCAGGTATCCCGTTTCTCCAACAAACACCAAAATCGGGCAAGCCCATGCACTTTTCTATGTATCGATTTAATTTATCGTCAGATAATAGCATCATAGCACCTCGACCAGGTCAACGTCCAGCGCCCAGATACCATAAGAGACAGAGCGCATGGAAAGAACGTCATTTAAAAAACGGACATTGTAGGTTTTGAACACCTCAAGGCTCGCATTAGCGCTTTCGGCGGTAAGGCTTTCCCCGCTATCCAGGGTGAGCGTTCCCGCGGCCACTATCGACACCCCCGCGACCTTGTTGTTGCTCGTCCCGCTGCCGTAAATCGTAACGTCGTGGCTGGCGTCGAAACCCTGAGTGACAAAACCGCTGCTGCTGTCGGTTATCGTGTCTGGATTGCTATTAACACAGGCCAGTCGCGCGCCCTTGATTGCCTCTCCGTAGTTCGGGAAAGTGAACTCAGAATACGAGCCGTAACAAGCCTTGTGAAACTCTTTGATTGCCTGAATCGTGGCCTCGGTGCGGGCATCAAACGACATCTTGAACGAAAGCCTAGGGCTGGTCCACTTCTTGCGCCGCTGTTCAGCGCCACCGCCCAGCGAAGTGATAAGCGTAGAATGTTCAGGCCCGAAAGAAAATCCGTATGAGGGTTTCCAGCTCGTGGTCCAGGCTGCCATTATGCCCGCCTCTTAGCGTTACGGTCGATGATCGCGGTCAGCGCGCGGGCGTCCTGTCCCTGGATATTCAGCGTTCCAATGTTGACACCCCCACCGCCCGCGGCGGACAAAGCCGTTCCTCCGGAGAACAGTCCGCCCAGGAAACTGCCCGAAAGGTTGCCGAGCGTGGATTCAAACAGCTTGCGGGCGATGGACTGGCTTGCCAGCCTGGCAAACGAGGAAGCCACGTCCAGGATCATCCGCTTGAAGAAATCTCCAAACTTTGAAGTTCCCGTAATCAAGCCTTCGATGGTACGGCTCCAGGAGTCCTGGATGTTCATTCCCATGTCCACAAAGTCCTTGTAGAGGCTGTCCGGTCCGAAGAATTCCGCCCGCACGACCACCATCGCCTCGTCCCAGGCGTCACGCCAGTTGCGCAGTTGCTTGGTTGGCTCTTCCATGTCCGGAACCTCCATGATCTGCGGAATCTCGGATTTCAGTTCCTTGTACCGTTTCCTGATATCCAAAAGAGACTCGGTCATCTTGCCGCTCATATACTGCGACGCGAACAATATCTTTCCTTTGGAATCGAACCAAGCCTGATATTCTTTTGCATACTCAAGTGCGCGCTTATATCCCTCAGCCAGAAGGCCGCCAGGACCGCCGCCGCCAGGACCGGCCGGAGCCTCCTGTTTGGCTTTTTCAATTTCCTTGCGAGCCCGCAAAACCATGTCAATCATTTGACTAATACCGGCAGATTCCTTTGCATATGGGACGCCGGGTATTGATTTCGTTGTCTCTGAACCAAAGGCTTCAAATAGGGTTTTTTTACCTTCTGCTATTTGCTGTGCGAGTTCCTTTAGTTTTTCTCCTGGTTTGACAATATTAAGTGTTTTTTCAAGCCATATTTCGTATTCTCCAAACGCAACTTGTGTTGCATCTCTCCCATGCGAGAAGGCGTCAATGAGCTTTCTGAACTGTTCGTCCTCATCTCGCGTAACAGCCAAAAACGTTTCGTAGGATTTGTTTTTGTTTTTATATCCCAGTTGCTTTTCGTCAAATTTATAGTTTTCCCCGCTTTTATTTTTATCCATAAGCCAATTCCAGCCACGTCCTATACTCGCGCTCGTGTTTTTTGCCATGTTGCCATTCTGTTCGAATATCGCTCTTATCCCATAATTAATACCTTGGGCTTGCCTTAAAATAATCATGCTGCCACGATAAAATATTTCAATCGTAGCCAGTGCGGATATTCCAAGTTGCTTTATCGTGGCAAATGCAGTTCCAGACCAGAAAACAATGTTCTGGACAAACTCCTTATAGCTCCCATCCGCTTTCATCTGCTTAATTTTATTCAGCATGCCTTGCAGTTCGTCCTTGAACAGTTCGAATACTCCACCCTCCATCACGTCCTTGCGGAAGATGAACCATGCATCCTGCATCATGGACATCATGCCGGACCATGTGACAGCAAGCCTTTTTGCCCCTTCCTTAAATTTACTATCCGCCTTCAGCCATTGCTCAATAACCTGCTTGCGGGTTTCCTCCGCCGTGTATTTCACATTTTGAACAAACTCAAGAAGCGCCGTCGTGCCTCTCTCGCGGAAAAGATCAGCGGAATTGGCTCCGGCGGCATACATACGGATTATCTGACCGATAACCTCTTTGAATGTCAGGGGTGTGACGGCAGTAATATCACCAGCCAACTGAATCCACTTCATTATCTCTTCGTTTCCGCCCTTCATCACGCCTGCGAAAGCGGACCCCGCCTCCATCACATCCTCATAGGTATGTGTAACTCCAGAGGCGTAAATCTCCATCTGCTTGAAAAGTTCATTACTGGCAGCCTGCGAACCGAGAAGCATTTCCAGGCGGATGCGGTATTGCTGAGCCTTGTCGGCGGCATTGATGAACTTGCTGGCGATATATGCGGCGCTCGCCCCCAGCGCAATCATACCCAGGGCCGTTTTACGGGCAACGCTGGTGATATGGTTCAGGTCTTTTTCCGCGGCCTTTCGCCACTTCATCATCGAGCGCTCAGAGGCCGTGAGTTGCGCCTTGAAGTTTACCGTATCGAGGCCGAGTATATAACTCAGCTTGCCGATAGTCGCCATTATCTACCGCCTTTGAGGTGTTCGAGGTGCCGTTGCGCGTTTACCGGCCCTTCCGCTTCAGCGTCGCGCATTTTGAAAAACACACCCCATTTCCGGAACTGCTCCGCTGTCATTTCCTGGAGCAGCCGGTCAGGGTTGGGGTATCCAAATTCAAGGGCGAGGGCATAAATCCCGTATTCCCCGCCCTCTTTCAGTTTTTTCTCAGGTCTTCCTCTGTCTTGATCAAGCCATTCAATTCGGTGGCCTTGTCTCCGATCAGCCGGAGCACCTCAAGGCTTTTTTCCATCAATGCGGGCACGTCTTCGGGCAGGAAAATTGGTTTACCTGTTTTCGGGTCACAGACGCTTTCCGCCACGATCCGGGCAAGAAACTCCTCCTGCTCTTGCTCTCCACCGTTGGCCGCGGGCTTGGAAATATCCATGAACCGCTTGGCCGAAAGCTGTTTTATCAGCACTTCGCGGCCTCCCCACTGCGGCACGATGATCTTTTCGCTTCTCAGGTCATCCAGTGCCAGTATTTCATCGCGCAAACTCATCTGTCTGTCTCCATGTTATGGGGTTGTATCAAGTGTCAGGACGGTCGTGCAAATAAACGTCACGCTCACCTCTGCCAGGCTGTCAACCGCGCCATTGATCGGGGAATAATCCGGAATCTTGGCGCTCATCTGATATTCCGGATTCGTGGCGGCAATGGTGGTGTTAACCGCCCGTACATTGATCGCGGTGGCTACCTCTGTATTCCACATGGCATAAAGGAGAGCGTCGATTTTGTTAGTCGCGTAATCCTGCTTCAGTTTCACCGTGACCTTGTTGTTTTGCAGGCCCATCAGAAAATTCCCGGCCCCGTCACCAGAGGCCGTGCTTTCGTGCTGGCTTTTGCTCAGCTCCACACTTATTTCTCGAACATACTCGGAAACCTCGGTCGTGCCGATCATCAGGTACGGGTTTTTAAGGACAAACTCAGCCATTTTAGCCTCCTATTGGATAGCCATCACACAGTAAACGGTTAATGACGGATTTGTGCCGGAGATGGTCACTACCGCCCGCCAAAATGTGTCTGTAATTTCACCAGCAACGGGCGTCGCCCATTGAGCCTCAACCTCGGTGGATGCCGTAAATTCAATTCGGTCTGTCGGACTGGCAAAGTTACTGGCCGGGGCAGACTGGATTTTCACTGTCGCCGTTGGATTATCAGTTCCAGAAACTCCCGTTATGTGAAGCACGCCGTACAGATATTGAGTTGCGCCAACAGCGCCCGCCTCAACCGCCGCCCCGTTCACGGTCGTTGTTTTTTCCCCGGACGCCAGCACCAGCCCGCGAACGACTCCCTGCCCGCTGCTAAATGCAGCTCCGCTGAAAGCCGCCTTATCGCCGATGGTTCCATCCCATGACGTTTCGGACGCGGCTTTTTTGGTGCAATAGGCTATTGCCTCCACGTCCACATTTTCTGGACAGATGGTCAAAACGGTGTCAACCTCGCCCCAGTTGGTTTGCTCCTCGTCCTGATTATTCGCGTTCATGTCCAGATAGCCTGAATAAATCAATTCGAAGGTTTGCAGGCCCAGGGCGATTGACTGCGCCCCATCTCCAAAAGCAGGATCGGGTTTAGGCGCTTTTTTGAGAGTCAGTCCAACCTGGTTCAACCCTGGCGAGTAATCAAATCCCCCGATCAGGATTTTTGTATCTTTGATTACGTGCTCGGCCATGTTTTACTCCCTGTACCAGATTTCGAAGTCCTGCGAGATATGGGCGATGCCGTTCTCGCTGTGATCGAGGCCGTTATCCAGAAATATCCGATCAATCGTAACCCCTCCAGAGCCGCCCATAACGCCAGTGAAGTCCTGCAGACAGGTGCAAAGCGCGCTCGCGATAGCTTTTGCCGTGTCGTATGCCTTTGAATACGCGGAAAACTGGTAGTATCTATGTTTTAGTGTTCCGTCCGTCCCGCTCGCGTGATGCGGGACTATGTTTACCAGAAAAAAAACAACAAACGGGTCTTTTGCGCCCTCCGGAGCCATGCCGGAGTAAATCCGGTTCCCTACAAGAGCCGTTACGCCGGAATCGGACAGCAGTTTATTGACAAATGCCAGTTCCACGGTCATACGGGTAAATCCTTGCTGAATTTCCGTTTCAACTCGGCTTCCAGGTTGTAGCCCTTCTTGAAACCACGCGCCGTATTTCGGAAAAACGGATGAGCGGGAACTTTTCCTCCGCCTTTGTTTTTGTACCAACCGCTGGCCTCGTGACCGAACTCGACCAGATGCGCGTGCGGCGCGATCCCGTAATTGATTGCAACAAAAGCGGCGGGCTTACCCGGTAGCTTTTCCCTGAATTTTTTCGCCACTATTGCACGTTTAAGTATTTTAGATGGATTAATTCCCTTCGGTTTCGGCGGCCCCTTAGGAGCACGTGCGATAATTTGATCCCGAAGAACAACCGCATCTCGCAGCAGTGCGTTTTCCAGATCGCCGTCGTCAATCGACTCGATCAAATGCTTGACATTTTTGGTTAGTTGGCTCATGCCGATCATTTTGCCCGGCCGGTAGCCTTTGCTGTTTATATCGATGCCCATGTGATTTAGTTCTCCCGATAAATCAACTGCCATTCAAAATCGCTTTTAGCAATCAACGCTATAAACAATTTGTTTTCCCCATGACTACGGACATATGTTTTAAGTATTTTTGAAGTGCCTAATCTCCAATCAAAATTACGACTGCACCTTGTGCCGTATTTTTTATCTACGGCTTTTAACCTTTTTAGTGCTTTCTTAGCAGATTTCAATCCGCTGAGTTTGAGTGTTACGTTTAACTTACCGATAGCCATTATCTCAACTCCTTGCAATACAAGACCTGCTCCCGGCGTTTTCCGTCCGGGTCTTGAGCCTGGTTGATTTCGAATGTCCGGTTGCCGAAGCCCACTCTCCATGTGCTGTTCACGTCCGCCCGCCAGCGTATGCGGAGCTCCGCCGGAACCTCGTTGTGCTCCTGCATGGCCGCATAATAGTTCTTGCCGACCGGCTCCCGGAAGTTGGCCCAGACCGTGGCAATAGAAATATAAGTCGTGACTATTCCGCCTGACGTTCCCCGGCTTTCCGTGGGGGCATATAGCGTTATCCGGTGTCTCAGGTCGCCCGAGCGCATCAGACCTCCACCCGATAAGGCCAGCAGAGCTTCGCGGCAGTATAGGGAGCTGGTATCTGGCTTACCGCCGCACCCGTGATTATTTCTTCGCGGTTCTCATATAGCGTGGCGGCATAGAGCGTTATCGCCTGCCGGATCGCCTGCGGAACGTTGGCCGCCGCCGGGCCATATCCCGCTGTAAACTCCACGGCCACTGCATCCACCGGGTACGGCGTAATGCTCGGCCAGGAAATCCCGTATGCCAACTGCACCCGGCCTTTCCATCGGGTGGTATCTTCGATGTAGTTCGTGGCTGCCCAGGTGGTCCAGTCGCCGGTGGTCCAAGTGCAGTTCCGGTATTTCACACTCGCCACGGTCAGCAGGTTCGGCCGCGGTAACTCGATGAAATCCCCGTCCGGGAAATCATTCAGGTACGCCGTCCATGTCTGGGTGATGAGCGCCCGGCTTGTAAATGTTTCGGCCCATTCCCGCGCCGCCACAATCAACGAGGCAAGCAATGCGTCTTCCGCGTGCGTGGCCTCCTCGACCTGGACGTTCACGCCGAATACACAGGCGGCAGCGGCAACCGTCGCCACGGCCCGAACGTATCGCTTTGTCCCGGTGTATTCGATCTCCTGGATCGCGTTGTCGTTAGATTCAGTCACACGCGTAAACGCCCCGCCGGTCCAGTCGTTGAAATCTGCGTCCGTGGTAGTGTCAGACTCTTGAATCTTCACGTCCACCGTTCCGCCGGTTCCGTTTGTTCCGGAATTGAGCACCACCAGCACGCGTTTACCCAACACCTCGACCGTGGACCCCTTGAGTGAGTAGGCGGCGGCGATCCCCTGCGAGGCGGGCGCGATTGTCTGGTATGTCGCGAGACTCGCCGCGAATGTGGTGCTATCAAGCCGAAGTTGTGCCTTGAGTTCGGCGACTGTGACCGGCTCGATCGCCGGAGCGGTTTTCAGGACCAGATTCATGTCATATCCGCGTAAGGGTAAGCCTAAGATCGTTCAGTGGCGGGCCTCTGACGAATCGCATAGATGCCCGCAGAGCAACGCAGGGTTACTTTCCCCTCCCTCGGGGTTTTGCGGTCTGTTGGGCCGCATTTTCAGTTTCATCAACAGTCGCGTTTTCCATCGGGGCCGTTTTCGATTTCACTGCCTCCGCCGCGCCCGCGTCGATCAGCCGCTTTGCCGTCTCAGTGTCAACGTCAATCATCGCCCCGGCGGCGCAGTTGTATTTCGGCCCGGCCATTGTTTTTCGCATCAGCACGCGCACTTTTGCCTCACTTGATTAGCAGTCGTATTTTTATGGACCCATCCAAACCAGCATTTTGCACCAAGAGCCGCAGAGTCGAATTACGCACGGCCCCGAGATTTGCTTCCAACTTGTAATTGACCGTCGAACTGTCCATGTTCATACCCTGACCCATGAGTATATCGTATCCAAGATCGTCAAACACCCGCACATCAAAACTGTCTGTCGGTGCATAGACCGTTCTGGCTGTCGGGTCAACATGCAGGCTGATCAACCGGCCACTGAATTTCAGGCTTGTAGTGTCATAGGCCGTTCCGCCAGAGGAAGCCCAAACATCGAATTCGAGTTCCTTGATTGGCGTGCTGGTAATTTCAAATCTCGTTACCAGCCCGGCCGTGCTCTGCGCGAGCAATGGAGGCGGCAGCACTGAAAGCGCGACCAGCGCCAGAACGATCAAAGTCATTCGCTTCATAGCCGCCCCCTATCGCAAGAACAGCAGGGACACCCGCACCGAATCATCGGGATTCATATCCATGTGCACGTAGACCGAATCATCGTCTACAGCATAAGCCCTGATAATTTTTGCATTCGGATAGCCCGCTGTAGTCACAACTGCATAGATGCTGGCAAAGATTGGTGTGCTCATGGAGTCAATAGGACTAAGAGCAGCCAGCTCAACCGATCCGAATATCAGAAGTGAATCGGTGCCTGGGCTCTGCATCCCGCTCAAATAGGTGTCCACGGTATCGCCTTTAATCACAAGGCGTCCGCCGTTTTCGATGTTCAGGACGCCGGTTGAATCAACCACCATCCGATCTCCGCCGCGGTCCTTGTAAATTCTGCTAGAGAACAACCCGGCGAAAACCAGCAGAAACAGGCCCGCCACTGTCATTAGATGAAGAAATCTGATTTTCATCGATTTATCCTTTCATTTGAGGCGGCGGAGCCAGAAGGCCCCGCCGCCGTGTTATGCTCAGGCTTCCGCCGGGCTGACCAGAGTGTCGGCATTCATCACGCCATGCGAGGGCGGCGCGACTTTGCCATTGTACTGGATTGCCACGATCCCGCCGATTACAGCATTCTGGCTACCGGCGATATCGATGCTGGCCCGGAGATATCGCTTCTCCGGTTTGTAAACATCCAGCACAAGGCCGGTCTTGCCGGTAAGCGCGGCCTCCGCGGTTGTAATCGTGTGCGTGGTGGACCCCGCCAGTTCGGCCGTGGGGCTTGTGGTGTCACCCTGATCGGCGCTCAGTTTCAGAGTCCCGGTCGCAATCAGAGTGTCAAACAGGGCGATAAACATCACCCCTTCGTAACCCTGCATGTCGATAACTGCGCTGTTCCTGGTGGTCTGGGCCGCGCTGTAATAGCCGAGGACCTGAGTCACCTTGCTATTTTTTGCCAGATTCATCTTTCTATCCTCCTGTTGCGGTTTTTTCGCTGAATCAGTTGCTTAACCCAGGGTCACCCGGACAAACGCTTCCGAAAGAACCGGCATACCGTCGGTCTCGCTGCGCACGATCAGGCCGGTCTGGTTCGTGGCTGCATACAGCTCTACTAGGCGCTGAATGCCCATGTCCAGGGCGTCGGCGATCCAATAGAAAGACCAGTCACACAACAGCCCCACGTACAGGCCGGTCGTGAAGGTGTTGGGCATATACTCGCTGATATCCATTGGCAGATTGAGCAGCCTGTCCGGCTGACCAATCACCACGGACGGCTGCCAGGCATACCGTCCCTCACCGTCCTTGAGTTTGTCGATTTGCTTGACGGCGTCCCGGTGGAACGTCCAGCGCGCACGCGGCCAGTACTGGCTTTTCAGCGTATACTTGGCCTCCTTGAGTCCGTCAAGTGTTACTGCGGTGGTTTCGTTGTCAGTTGAAACGTCCCGGTCCGTGTTTATCCCGAGCGCGGACGCCACCATGACGCCAAGCGGCTGCCCGGACCCGGAACCGTTCAGGAAGGCGTTTTCCTGGACCACGGCATTTTTGTAGCGCAAGCGATCCACAACCAGACCTTCCACGTTGAAGAAGCTGGCCCTCAGCAGCTTGTTGCTGAGTTTTATCAGCTTCGCCAGCGGGTGCGGGTGCAGCTCGCGCTTGCCGAATGCAAGGCTACTGTCCTCTGTTCCAGTAGCAATTTCCTTTGTCCACGCCAGATCAGAGACGTCCGTGTCCAGCGACGGCACGCCCAGACTTTCCGCATTCGGCACCTGATACCGCGTGGCGTACTGCCGGATGAACACAGAGTTGTCCACGCCTTTGATGAGGTTCTGGATCAACTGTTGCGGCAGGGTTAAAAACCCGCCGTAGATATCGGCGTCCATCTGGAGGGCGCGACGCTCAAGATCGGATATCGGCTGCCCCAGGACCATGCGGGCGAAGATATCCGACTGCATTTCGGTAAACTCCGCCGGGAGCTGCCCGCCACGCGAAACCACAGCCTGCACGTCGGCCAGGGTTCGCAGTTCGGTCTCCCCGGAATTAAACCGGCGGACGTTCTCTGCCACGCGCTGCGAACGGTTCTGGATCGGCGCGGGTACGCTCAGGCTGCCCGCCGGAGCGTCGCCCAGCGTGGCGCGGGTCTCAGATTCCAGCTTGCTTTGCCGCTGCTCCTGCTCAATATCCTTCAGGAGCGTCGCGCAGCGGGTTTCGATCTTTGTGATTTCGGCGCGGTCCTCTTCTGTCAGGTCACGCTTTTCGGTCTCGGCTTTGTCAATCAAGGTGCGCATCTGTGCTACCAGCCGGGCGCGCTCCTCGCGGAGCCTTCTTTCTCTCTCGTTCATTTCCTTCCCTTTCTCAGACGTTGTTGAGTTCAAGGCAACGGACGCGGGCGCGAGCGATATTGAGAAACCGGCCCTCCGGTTCCTCTTTCTCCTGGCCGCCATTGTCCTCGTCAGTTTTTCTGGTCCGGTGCTGTTCAAGCGACCGCAACGCCACGGTTGTATCCGGGTATGCGGGCACTGCCACCGGCCCCACTTCAATTAAATCCACTTCCACCAGCGTTCTTTCGGAGATTTGCGGGCCGTCTTTGTCCGGATCGCGCCAACTCTGCTCGATCACCCGAAACTGAAAACTCTGCCCGGTTATGTCGCGGCGCTCGATGGACACTGCCAAGTCACGCGCCCACTGAGTATCAGGGAGCGTCGCCTCCATCATCAGCCCTGTCGCATCCTCGCTAATCGCCAGCGTCCCGGCAGACATGCGCCCGATCACGTAATTGGGATCATGGTTGAAAAAGCTCCGCACGTCGTTTTTCTTGAGCGAATTGGTGAATGCCCCCGGCTCTATCTTTTCCCGGTACCATCCGCCCAAGGTTTCACTCCAAGCGTTGAACTTGGCCGCATACCCGCGTATAATGCGCTTGCCGTCCTCGGTCTGCCGAATTTCAAACTGGATCGGCATTTCGCGGTATTCGACTTCGACATCCGGCCCGGCGGACTTCCGGTTAATTCCATCGTTCAGCTTTGGCATGTTAACCTCGTTTTGTTTGTCAGGCGGCAACGGGCAGTCTTTTTACTTCCTCCTGGATTGCCGCTGAGTTGACTTCCGCTTTCGCTCGGGGTTTATCCATCTCCCATAACTCTAATAGTGCCCGGACCGCCGCTGCGTCCCCCGCACAGTCGTCCGAATCCCGTACAGCGGCCAGGATGTCATTCATGGAGGTGCGCGCCCAAGCATGCGCGAAGTCCGAGCTGATCGCTGCCAGCCGAACATCGAAAGCAGCGGAGTCAACCGACTCGCCCCGGAACTCCTTCAGGTTATCGGCCAACATTTCACCAAATGCGGTCCAAACCGGGCGCATATTCTCCTCGATCCGTCCCGGAAACTTCGAATAGTAGTCCGTTATCCAGTTTTCAAATTCTGCGCGGTTGTTGCGCTCAAGATATTTCTGCACAGCCCCTGTCGCGTCATTCACTTCGCGCCGCACCACCCTGGCCCCAGCATCGACCAGAAGCGGAATAAAAATGTCCCGCGCCTGCTTGTCCTGCTGTTTTTCCGCATCCGCTGGCTTGTCCATTGCCTCGCCCACAACCACCATGTTCGCGGGACGCCAGAACTTTTTTCCATCTTCTCCCATGCTGTTCATATTTTCGCGGCTGCGAATGTCGTCGCCATTCAAAAAGCCATTGGTCCGGCCTATCGCGTATGCCTCAAAGCGGGTTTTGATATCACCCCGTAGCATCCCATTTAGGTCGAACTCGATGAAATACCCAGCCTCTATTTCATCCTGTCGGAGCAGCCCGTAGGTCATTTCCGTTTCCCAAAGGACAATCCACGGACCCATGTTGATAGTCAAAAACTCGATACTCTGATGCTCGATGTTTGTGAATGTCGCCCGTTCCAAATCTTTGAGCATGTGCGGCGGCAGATTGAACCACCGGGCGATTTCCGTGACCTGAAATTTACGCGTTTCAAGGAATTGGGAATCGTTCGGGTTGACAGCCAGCCTATCCAGCGTTATGCCCTGTTCCAGCAGTATCAAACTGTGGCTTTTCCCAAGACCCGCCCACTTTTCTGTCAAACTCTCCTGAATGTTTTTTCTGCTTTCCGCCGACAGTGGCCCAGGGGCCGTGGCAATTACGGACGGGTGCGTGCCGGAACCGTAGAACCGCGCCCCGAATTCCTCTGCCGCCATCCCTAATCCGATTGATTCACGCGCCAGCGCGAGGATAGAGTAACCCTTGATCCCGTCATACCCAAACCCTGGCAGGTACAGCATGTTGTAGCCCGGTATCAACTGTAATCGCGGGCCGGTTTTCGGCTCATACCAGAATTCTACCTTGTACTCGTCCCCTGTTTTTTCCTCGATCTTTACCCGGTCTGGCCTCAATGGGTAAATTGCCTGCACCTGGCCGTCTCCGCGGAATTGCAGATAGTTGAAGAAGTTTCCCCATCCGCAAAGATGGTTCGAGCCGGTCTGCCTCCAGCGGGCCGCGGTCATACCCGGCATCCCGTTTTTCTGCGGCGGGCAAACCCGGCCATGTACTATCTGATAGAGCGGATGCCAGGTTGCACGAGTTTTGCCACCGCCTTTAGTGCGCTTATACAAATGGCAAGGCAACTGCATCATCGTTCCGCCGATGATGGACATTGCGTTGAACACGGCGCTACAATTTAATGCCGAAATTTCATCGACGCGAATGCCGGACTTGGTGTCAGTACCGCCCCCAACCCAATCCACAAGCCATTTCTCTGGCATGGCTACCGAAGTTCTGATTTCATTCAGGCTCGGGAACAGACCCATTTCAACCCCGTTTTAGTAGTCCAACCGCAGTGACTATCAATCCAAGCGCGGTCAGAGACAGTGCCGGGCTAAAAAGCCATAATCCGCAACCCAGCATAGTCAAACCGATCACAATAACACCGTCCCGGACCTCAAATTTCTTCATACGGCAAAAACTCCTTGTGTATCATAAATCAATCCTGGAGCGCTCACTCTCATTCTTGACCAGGCCATCAGCAGCGCCGCGATCCCATCAATTTTGTTCGCGCTGTCCTTGCTCTCTTTCTTCGGCAGGATCGAACCATCCACCCGCCGGTCAACAACCGTGTTGCTCGCCATCCACTTCATGACCGGGTTTCCGTCGTGTCTGCATCGTCCGGTCTGTATCATTCCTTCAAGGTCGAGCGCAGAGGGCGTAATCTCCTTTGACGTATAGGGCATGATGATTGTAGTCAGTCCCTTGTCCTCAAGTCTGCTTGCTATCTGCTGGCTACCCCAATTATCGAACGCTATCCCGTTTTGGATATTGAACAGACCAGCCCATTCCTCATTGTCTCGTTCAACTCGGTCATAGTCGATGTAGTTTCCTGGCGTAAGTGTAAATAAACCCTGCTTCGCCCATGCGATGTAGTGCGCATGTTTGCCGGAAAGCATCTGGACGCTATCTTCCGGCAGATAGAACCTTCCGAACCAGACCGGAAAGCCATCGTCGGTCGTGGTGAGAATGACCGATGATGTAGTGTCCAGGCGGCTGGATAAATCATTCGCCAAATAAGCGTTTCGCCCGTAGAACTGCTCGATTTTCAATGAGCTGTCGGCGCACGCGTCCCATTGCGCCATATTCAACCATGCTTGCGCCGCATTCAGCCAGAGATTACAGCGCTTGGTTTTGAATTCCCCCTCTGACTGCGGACTGATTTGTGCCTGTCTGGCCGCATCCCGAAGTTCCTTTTCCTGTACACTGACCCCGAGCATCGGGTTTGCCTTGATCCAGACCTTCGGGTCGTAGGGGCTATCTTTCTCGTCCAGGGTATAGATGATGCCCCAGAAGTGGTCAGCCTCGAAAATACCCTCTAAAATCTTGGTCAGGATTGTCCGCTGCTCGTAGCACACCCCCGCCTGATTATATCCGGCTGTCGTAACATACCAGCTCAGGGGATTTTTCCTTGCTCCTCGAGCCGACATCAGCACATCAAAAAGTTTGCGGTCCTTGTGAGCGTGCAATTCATCAATAATCGACAGGTGCGGGTTTAGTCCATCCTGAGTGCTCGCCTTGCTGTTGATCGGCTGTATGTGTCCGCCGTTCCTCCAGCACACAATGCTGTTTGCCATCGGCTCAAGCCTGAACCATTCCCGCAGAGCCTGCGTTCGTTCAACCATCTGGTGCGCAATGCCAAAGATCAATCTGGCCTGCTGCCCTGTGGTCGCAGCTGTCTTTACCTGCGGCCCGTTCTCTCCCTCGCATGTGAGGCAGTAGAGCGCTACTCCAGCCTTCGTTGTTGACTTCGCCTGTTTGCGAGCGCATTCTTCATAAACAATAGTGAAGCGCCGCGGGTCAGACCTGTCCGGTTTCTCCCCAATCCTGCGCCGCCACCCAAACACACAGCAGAGAATGAATATCTGAGACGGCTCCAGGGTAATTGTTTTAGTCTCCCACTGGCCCTCTACATGTGGAAGCTTCTCGAAGAAGCTGCAAACGTCATTCGCCCACCAGGAATCAAAGTAAAACTCCCAACTCCCACCCTTCGCGCGTTGCTGATCCCGATATTCACGTTCGGCAGCCAGTCGAACCCATTTGCAGAACTTCCTGCCCTTCCGGTCCTTGCGGGCATCATCTCTGTACTTGCGCGCAATTTCAACATAATCCTTCATATCCCGTGTTCGGCAAACGGGTTGCCCTTGCCGCTGTCCTTGCCTCTCGTTAGATTGCTGGCAGGCGTATCGTGAAACTCAGCCGCCCAAATGCGATGGGCGTTGACCTGGGCCGTTGGAGGAGTCAGCTTTCTTGTCCACTGATCAATTAAATCTGCCTCCAGCGCGCAGTATTGAGCGAGTGCATCTTCCATCCCCAGCACATTCAACCCGCGCTCAGAATATTTATCTATTTTCTCATCCCATATTTTAGAGGCGCGGCCCTTCAACCATTTGGGCTTGACCAGCATTCCAACCTCTTTGACCGGCGCAATCTCATCATGTCGGCGGCAAGGCTGGTCTGTGCCCGTTGCCATATGTATTACTTTTGGGATGGGCTTTCTACCGCGTGTTGCCATTTAATTTTCCTAAATGCTTTATTGCATGAGCATAAAACTGAC
>Ga0172380_10002943_pt1 | contig 24705 bp, 24 predicted proteins | sample Leawe162metaG_FD_119747 | JGI IMG/M metagenome (GOLD analysis project Ga0172380, IMG submission 119747) | Leachate microbial communities from a municipal landfill in Southern Ontario, Canada - Leachate well 162 metaG | ecosystem: Engineered > Solid waste > Landfill > Unclassified | place...
ATTCGCGAGTTGTCGCATTGGTAGGGATTCGGAACCTTTTGGTTGTCGATACGCCTGACGCGCTGCTAGTGGCGGATCGTTCCCGTGCGCAGGACGTGAAAGCCGTGGTCCAGCAACTCAAGCTGGTTTCCCATGATTCCGTGCGACATCACCGCATCGTCCATCGCCCCTGGGGAACCTACACCGTCCTCGAGGAAGGCGAGCGGTTTAAACTGAAACGAATCGTCGTCAAGCCTGGCGCATCGCTGTCCCTGCAGATGCACTATCACCGTAGCGAGCACTGGGTCGTTGTTGACGGCACTGCCCGTGTAACGAACGGCGATGCCGAGCTTCTCGTACGCACCAACGAATCGACGTACATCCCGGCCGGCCATAAACACAGGCTGGAAAACCCGGGGGTTACCGATCTGATCATCATAGAGGTGCAGAGCGGCAGCTATCTCGGCGAAGACGATATCGTGCGCTTTAACGACGCTTACGGCAGGGTCTGACCACAACAGGAATTTTAGTTATGACCAAAATCGCACTTATTACGGGCATCACCGGCCAGGACGGCGCCTATCTCGCCGAATTCCTGCTCAAGAAAGGCTATGTCGTTCACGGCATCAAGCGACGCAGCTCGCTTTTCAATACCGACCGTATCGATCATCTCTACCAGGACCCACACGTCTCCAACCGCAATTTCATCCTGCACTATGGCGACATGACGGACTCCTCTAGCCTGGTGCGCATCATCCAGCAGGTGCAACCCGACGAAATCTACAACCTTGCCGCTCAGAGCCATGTGGCCGTCAGCTTCGAGGAACCCGAATACACCGCCAACTCGGATGCGCTCGGCGCCCTGCGCATTCTCGAAGCGGTCCGCATCCTGGGCCTGGAAAAGAAGACGCGTTTCTACCAGGCGTCCACCTCGGAGCTCTATGGCCTGGTTCAGGAGACCCCCCAGAAGGAAACCACCCCCTTCTACCCGCGTAGCCCCTACGCCGTCGCCAAGCTCTACGCCTACTGGATCACTGTCAACTACCGCGAGGCCTACGGCCTCTACGCCTGCAACGGCATACTCTTCAACCACGAGTCGCCCGTGCGCGGCGAAACCTTCGTCACCCGGAAGATCACGCGCGCCCTGGCGCGCATCAAGCTCGGACTGCAGGACCGCCTTTACCTTGGGAACATGAATGCAAAGCGGGACTGGGGTCATGCGCGGGACTACGTCGAAGCACAGTGGCTCGTACTGCAGCAGGAAATACCTGAAGACTTCGTTATTGCTTCGGGCGTTCAGTACAGCGTGCGTGATTTTGTCGCTGCAGCTGCTACGGAAATCGGCATCGTTATCCGCTGGGAGGGTGCGGGCATAGACGAGAAGGGCTATGACGAGCGCGGCAACTGCATTATTGCTGTCGATCCGCGGTATTTCCGACCGACCGAGGTGGAAACACTGCTCGGCGATCCAAGCAAAGCGAAGGCTAAGCTCGGCTGGATGCCACGGACAAGCTTCAAGGAACTCGTTGCCGAAATGGTGCGCGAAGACCTCAAGGCGGCGGAACGCGACGAGCTGGTCAAGCAGCACGGGTACTCGACCTACGATTATCACGAGTGAGAACATGCTGCTAGACAGCAAGATCTATGTTGCCGGCCATCGTGGCATGGTTGGTTCGTCCCTGGTGCGCCGGTTGCGGGATGGCGGCTACACCAAGGTGATTACCCGCACCCGCCAGGAACTCGACCTCTTTGACCAGAATGCGGTATTGGGTTTCCTCAAACAGGAGAAGCCGGACTACATTTATATCGCTGCCGCCAAGGTCGGCGGGATTAACGCCAACAATACCTACCGCGGACAATTCATTTACGAGAATCTCGTTATCGAGTGCAACCTGATCCATGGCGCACACTCTGCCGGGGTTCAGCGCCTGTGCTTTCTAGGATCGAGCTGTATCTACCCGCGCGATTGTCCCCAGCCGATCCGGGAGGACTATCTTCTGACCGGCCCTCTTGAACCGACGAACGAGCCTTATGCCATCGCCAAAATTGCGGGTATCAAACTCTGCGAGAACTACAACCGGCAGTACGGCCGACAGTACATCTCGGTGATGCCGACCAATCTTTACGGGCCAAACGACAATTACGACCTGATCAACAGCCACGTTCTGCCGGCACTGATCCGCAAGGCGCACGACGCCAAACTGCGCGGCGACAGGGAGCTGCCGGTATGGGGAAGCGGAAACCCGCGCAGGGAGTTTCTCCATGTTGACGATCTCGCCGATGCATGTATTTTCCTGATGGAGCACGGTTACGACGGTCCCCTCGTTAACGTCGGTACTGGGGAGGACTTGACGATTCGACAACTGGCGGAAACAGTAATGAGGGTTGTGGGGCTTTCCGGCTGGATCGTATTCGACACCTCCAAACCCGACGGAACGCCGCAAAAACTCCTCGACGTATCCCGTTTAAAGGCCCTGGGTTGGAGTGCGTCGATATCGCTCGAACGAGGCGTCAGGATGGCGTACGAAGATTTTCAGCGCCGAGTGGCGTAGAACAGATGGCTGCAATCCATTCGATCCTGACGGTTTCAGTGGATCGACAGCGAGCAATTGGAGCGCCTTGCACAACCTCTGGCCAGAAATGGGTACGGCCGGTACCTGCAATCTCTCTAAAAGATTTGATTTTCTGAAGATCGGACATGTCTTGAAGCCAGAGCAGGTAAACAGGACAGTTGTTGTCGGCCCACAACCGGACAGCTTGCCGGTGCTGTTACTGCGCTTGTGGCGTCACCTGAACCATCGCCGCCGGCAGCAGTTTTATGGGGTGCTCGGGCTGATGGTGGCCAGCGCCATGGCGGAAATCGTCAGTCTGGGAGCACTGCTGCCTTTTCTCGGAGTGCTCGCCTCACCAGAGCGGGTGTTCAATCATCCAATAGTGGCGGACATGGCTGTTCGCTGGGGAATCATGTCCGCGGAACAACTGGTGCTTCCCTTTACAGTTGCGTTCGCCACTGTGGCGGTGGTGGCAGGAGCAATCCGCTTGCTTCTGCTTTGGGCGACTACCCGCCTGTCTTTTGCAGCAGGTGCCGACTTGGGCATTGAAGTGTACCGTCGGACGCTTTACCAGCCATACAGCGTTCATGTAGCCCGCAACAGCAGCGAAGTCATCAGCGGGATTACAGGCAAGGTTGCGGGTGTTGTTTATGGCGGTTTGATGCCGGCGCTCGCGCTGCTGAGTTCGAGCCTGATGATCTTCGCCGTCATGTCGGCACTACTAAGCATTGATGCAGCTGTGGCGCTCCTTGCCGCGTTTGTTGTCGGAACTTCATACGGAGCCATAACCAAGCTGGCACGCCAAAGACTGGAGGCGAATGGACAGCGGATAGCGAGCGAACAAACCCAGGTACTCAGGGCGCTCCAGGAGGGCCTCGGAGGCATCCGCGACGTGCTGTTGGATGGGACACAGGAGCTTTATTGCAGCATTTACGTCAAGGCCGATCAGCCTCTGCGCCACGCCCAGGGGAGCAACCTGTTTATCGCATCTGCGCCTCGTTTCATAATCGAAACGGTTGCAATGGTATTGATTGCCGCCATTGCCTACGGACTTTTCCATCAGCGCGAAGGATTCGCCTTCGCGCTACCTGTTTTGGGGGCCTTGGCTTTGGGCGCCCAGCGGCTATTGCAGGCTGTGCAGGTGGCCTTTGGGGCTTGGGCCGGTATGGCAGGAAGCAAGGCTTCCCTGGCTGATGCACTGAACCTGCTGGACCAGCCGATGCCGTCAGCTAGATTGCGAGAAGCGATCGAGCCGCTGAAGTTTGACCATGAAATCCGCTTCCGGGATGTCGATTTTCGCTATCGTCCGGACGGCCCATGGGTGCTGGCGGGCTTTAATCTCACGATTCCCAGAGGAGCACGGGTGGGAATTGTCGGCACAACCGGAAGCGGTAAAAGCACCGTGCTGGATTTGCTGATGGGTCTATTGGACCCGGTGCACGGCGAAATTTTGGTTGATGAGGTACCTATCGTTGGAGAGCGGCTTGGGGCCTGGCAGCATCTGATTGCGCATGTGCCTCAGCATATTTATCTTGCCGACAGTTCGGTTGCTGAGAATATTGCTTTCGGTGTTCCGCCGGAATTGATAGATATTGACAGGGTGCGAAGCGCGGCACACCAGGCGCATATAGCCGATTTCATAGAGAGCAGCACTGGCGGCTATAACGCGCATGTCGGCGAACGCGGCATTCGACTTTCGGGGGGGCAGCGCCAGCGTATCGGCATTGCACGAGCCCTGTACAAAAGGGCAAACGTACTGGTCTTTGATGAGGCAACCAGCGCATTGGACAGCGTGACCGAGAATTCGGTCATGGATGCCATCGAGGAACTGAATCGCGAAATGACGGTTATCCTGATCGCCCATCGCCTCACCACGGTCAGGCGGTGCGACACCGTCATCGAACTCGAACAGGGCCGTATCGTGGCCACCGGCCCCTACGATTCTCTGCTTGAGACCAGCGCCAGTTTTCGCAAACTGGCAGCCGCCGCGCCATGAAGTTCGTGCCAATGCCCATCCCTGACGTGATCCTGATCGAGCCCAAAGTCTTCAGCGATCCCCGCGGGTTTTTCTACGAGAGCTGGAGCGCACGCGATTTTGCAGAGAGAGGCGTCGATGCCGTATTTGTCCAGGACAGCCACTCTCGGTCTGCCAAAGGAGTGTTGCGTGGTCTCCATTATCAAATCCGTCAGCCTCAGGGAAAACTGATTCGGGTTGCCGTCGGCGAGATTTTCGACGTGGTGGTCGACCTCAGAAGATCCTCGCCCACCTTTGGTCGCCATGTCAGTGTGAGACTGACTGCTGATAGCCATCGCATGCTTTGGGTACCGCCGGGCTTCGCCCATGGCTTCTTCGTTCTTTCGGAATACGCGGAGATTCTCTACAAACAGACCGCCTACTACGCACCCCAGTATGAGCGGTCGCTGCTCTGGAACGATCCGGAATTGGCAATAGCCTGGCCGCTTGCGGACCCGCCCATATTGTCGAAAAAGGACGAGGCAGGAATGCCGTTCCGGCAGACTGAAATCTTCCCGTGAGATAATCGAACATAATCATTGGCTAAGTCGCCTTTGCACCAACACATCGCTAATAAAACAGAGCGCCCACCATGTTCAACAACAAATCCATACTGATCACCGGCGGCACAGGCTCGTTCGGACACCAGTTCGTCGCAACGCTACTCGAACGCTTCACGCCGAGCCGTATAGCTGTTTTCTCTCGCGACGAACTCAAGCAGTTCGAGATGCAACAGAAATTCACGCAAAACTGCATGCGTTTCTTCATCGGTGACGTACGTGACCGCGACCGCCTGATTATGGCGATGCGCGGCGTTGATTACGTGATCCATGCCGCGGCACTGAAGCAGGTACCCGCAGCCGAATACAATCCCATGGAATGTATTCGCACCAACGTTCACGGTGCGGAAAACGTCATTCAGGCCGCACTCGAGTGCAATGTTCACCGGGTGATTGCTCTCTCCACGGACAAAGCCGCCAACCCGATCAACCTCTACGGAGCCACCAAACTCTGCTCCGACAAGCTGTTTGTTGCCGCGAATAACCTGGTGGGTGATCGCCAAACACACTTTGCTGTGGTCCGTTATGGCAACGTGGTCGGTTCCAGAGGTTCGGTGGTTCCCTTCTTCGCAGGACTGATCAAGAAAGGGACAGACCATCTGCCGATCACCGATATGCGTATGACACGTTTCTGGATTTCTCTCCAGCAGGGTGTCGATTTCGTGCTACACAATTTCGAGCGGATGAGCGGTGGTGAAGTGTTTGTTCCCAAAATCCCTTCCATCCGCATTTCCGACTTGGCCGAGGCCATGGCTCCTGGAATGCCGATCCGCGTCATCGGCATCCGGCCAGGCGAGAAGCTGCACGAGGTGATGTGTCCGCAGGATGACTCCCATCTGACGATTGAGTTTGCCGACCATTACGTGATCAAGCCGACCATCATTTTTTCAGGTGGCAAACGACATGGTTACCTTAACAATTGCGTGGGTGAAACCGGACACCCTGTCGAGCAGGGATTCGAGTACAACTCCGGCACCAATCCGCATTTCCTCAATGTTGAGGAAATCCGCGCATTCAATCGGCTTTCCGAAAGCGAATGATCCCTTACGGGCGTCAGGATATCAACCAGGCCGATATCGATGCGGTTGTGGCCGTGCTGCGCTCAGATTTTTTGACCCAGGGGCCAATGGTTCCTCGCTTCGAGCAAGCTGTCGCTAATCGATGCGGTGCCCAGCATGCCGTCGCAGTCAACAGCGCAACATCGGCCTTGCATATAGCCTGTCTGACCCTTGGACTTGGGCCAGGAGATCGACTTTGGACAGTGCCGAATACATTCGTTGCTTCGGCCAACTGTGCCTTGTACTGTGGCGCCGGTGTCGATTTCGTGGACATTGATCCACATACCTACAACATGAGTGTCGAGAAGTTGCAGGCGAAACTTTCGCATGCAGAGAAGGAGGGTGGGCTGCCTAAGATCGTCGTGGCAGTTCACTTCGGCGGTCAACCCTGTGATATGGCTGCAATCGGTGCTTTGGCCCGACGCTTCGGTTTTGCTGTGATTGAAGATGCCTCGCATGCAATTGGAGCGAGCGAGGGGAGTTCCGCCGTCGGTTCCTGCGCCCACTCGGACATAACGATATTTAGCTTCCACCCGGTCAAGATCATTACCACCGGGGAGGGCGGAATGCTGCTAACCAACCGTGCCGACGTCGACGCCAAAGCAAGGCTCCTGCGCAGCCACGGCGTAACGCGTGATCCATCCCTCATGGATCAACCGCTGCATGGCCCCTGGTACTATCAGCAGACTATGCTTGGCTACAACTTTCGCATTACCGATATTCAAGCTGCATTAGGATTGAGCCAGCTTGACCGACTGGACGAATTCATAAATCGGCGCCGCGCTCTCGCCCTCAGCTACGATCTGCTCTTCGATGGGCTCCCTCTCGTAAGACCCTATCAACGGCCCGATGCAATGTCAGCCTGGCATCTGTATGTGATCCGCGTCCCGGGAGAGAGTGGAAAAGTGCGCAACGAAGTATTCGCAAAGCTATGCGAGGATGGAATCCTTTGCAATGTTCACTACATACCAGTGCACACACAACCGTATTATCGCAAGATGGGCTTTAAGCCGGGTGACTTCCCTGAGGCGGAGCGCTACTACAATGAGGCGATTAGTCTCCCGATGTTTTTTGGGCTGAGCGAGACTGAGCAGGAGTATGTTGCTGATCACTTAAGAAGCGCTCTGACGTGAAACTCGGCCTTGGCACTGTCCAGTTCGGACTGGACTATGGCATAACCAATGCTGCGGGAAGGACATCCGAGGTTGAAGTGGGACGCATCCTGCGGTTGGCCGCAAATAATGGTATTCGCGTGCTCGACACTGCAGCAGGATATGGCGAGAGCGAGACGGTTCTCGGCCGCACCCTGCCGGCGCGGCACCCGTTTGCCATCGTGACGAAGACGCCGGCCAGACGCAAGGAGGAGAACGGCGACGCGTATGCGGAACGTGTCAAGGCGACCTTCCGGCGATCCTTGGCAAGAATGGGGCAAAAAAAAATCTATGGTTTGCTGGCACACCACGCAGAGGATCTGCTTTCGGCGCAAGGTGAAATCCTGATGCAGGTGCTGCTGGAACTTAGGCGGCAGGGCTTTGTCGAGAAGGTAGGCGTTTCAATATACAATGCTGCCCAAATCGATACCATCCTGGCGCGTTATCCCGTTCAACTGGTGCAACTGCCAGTTAGCGTACTGGATCAACGACTGATCGATAGTGGCCACTTGGCAAGACTGAGGCGTGCAGGGATAGAGGTACATGCACGTTCGGTTTTTCTTCAAGGCCTGCTACTCATGACGCCGGATGCCATACCCCCATATTTTTCGGCCATAAGGGACCATCTCGGTAGGTATCTTGCCTACCTGGAAAGCTTGGCGCTTACTCCTATGGAGGCGGCTCTGGGTTTTGTTCATGGATTGCCCGAAGTAGACCACGTTGTATTCGGCGTTAACACCGCTACACAACTTCAGGAAATTCTTGCAGTTCAGATCAAACAGGTCGACACACGCTCCATGGCCCGGTTTGCGTTGTCCGACCCAGCCATGCTAGACCCGTCCCGCTGGCCTCTGGATCCGAGGCTTACCCCCAACCTGTTGAAGAACTGATTCTGAGTAACGTGGGTACAAGGGCTATACAAATCCATGGACAACGCATCAATCTTTCCCCGCTTGTGGAGGAGGATGTAGGTGAAGTCTACTTGGAGTGGATGTGCGACCCCCTTGTTACCCAGTACCTTGAGAGCCGGGATCAGACGCATACCCTTGATACCCTGCTCACATTCGTACGCAATATGAATGCCAGTCCGCGTGATCACCTGTTCGGCATCTTCCTTGCGCAAGGCGGAGAGCACATCGGCAACATCAAGATAGGAAATGTTCGCGAGCCACATCGCTCGGCTGATCTGGGGCTGATTATCGGGCGCCGTTCCGCCTGGGGCAAGGGTTATGGATCCGAGGCTATTGCGCTCGCTACGCGCTGGGCTTTCGAGCAACTCGGGCTAAACAAACTTTGGGCTGGCATGTATGCCGAGAATCTCGGCTCCTACCATGCCTTTATCAAGGCTGGCTACCGCGAGGTCGGCCGGTTCCGGCGGCACATACTTTTCAACGGCCGTTACATCGACTCCATTCTGGTGGAAAAATGTCGGGACGAGGCAAGTCCAATCTGAAAGGCCAGGCAGAAGGTGGGCGGATCGACGTACTGGCCATCGTGCAGGCGCGTGCTTCGTCCAGCCGGCTGCCGGCCAAGGTGCTGGAGCCCATCCTTGGCCGTCCCATGCTGTTGCGCCAGCTGGAGAGGCTGCGCCGGTGCAGGCGCATCGGCAAACTGCTGGTGGCTACCAGCGATAATCCATCCGACCGACCCATTGCCGATTTGTGCGACGCAGAATCGGTGGCCTGTTTCAGGGGCAGTCAGGATGACGTGCTTGACCGTTATTACCGGGCGGCAAGTTTGTACATGCCCACCCACGTCGTGCGCCTTACCGGCGATTGCCCCCTTGCCGACCCCGAACTCATCGACAGCGTCATCGAGTTTTATCTCGTTGGCGGTTACGATTTCGTCAGTAATGCCATAGAGCCGACCTTCCCGGACGGTCTGGATGCGGCCGTGTTTCGTTTCCAGCTGCTGGAACATGCATGGCGGGAAGCAAAACTCCCTTCTGAAAGGGAGCATTTGACGCTCTTCATGAGGCACCACCCGGAGCGTTATAAAATCGGCAGCTACAAGGTTTCTCCGGACCGGTCACACATGCGCTGGACCGTTGATGAACCCGCCGACCTCGCCTTCGTACGCGCAATTTACGAGCGCCTCTATCCCGGAAAACCCAATTTCGATTCGGAAGACATCTACCGTCTTCTGGATGCGGAACCGGGGTTGTTGCGGCTGAACGGCGGAATCGAACGCAACGAAGGCCTTCGTCGTGCGCTGCAACTGGATAACGAATGGAAATCGCGGAATGAAAATCCGAATCCCTGAATCCCTGGCAATGCAGAAGCGCGCCAAGCTGCTCATACCCGGTATGACGCAATTGCTGTCCAAACGGCCGGATATGTTCAGTTTGGGCGTCTGGCCGGGTTATTACAGTCGGGCCCTGGGCGTGGAAGTATGGGACCTGGACGGCAACCGCTATATCGATATGAGCATAGGCGGCATCGGTGCCAACGTGCTCGGCTACGCCGATCCGGATGTGGATGGGGCAGTGATTGAGGCCATCAGACGCGGCGTCAGCTCCTCGCTCAATTGCCCAGAGGAAGTCGAACTCGCCGATCTGCTCTGCGAAATCCATCCCTGGGCGGAAATGGTGCGCTACACCCGGACGGGCGGAGAGTCAATGGCCATGGCGGTGCGCATCGCCCGCGCGCACACGGGACGCGACAAGCTGGCTTTCTGTGGCTACCACGGCTGGCACGACTGGTATCTTGCGGCAAATGTCGGCACAGAGAATGCGCTTGGCACGCACCTGTTGCCCGGCCTGGAGCCGGCCGGCGTGCCGGCCGGACTGAAAGGCACGGCGCTGCCTTTCCGCTATGGCAATCTCGACGACTTGAAAAACATCGTCGACTCAAACCGCGGCGAGTTGGCAGCCGTTGTCATGGAACCGATCCGCAATGAGCGGCCGAGCGATGAGTTCCTGCAAGGCGCCCGACAGCTGGCGAACGAAGCCGGAGCTGTGTTGGTGGTGGATGAAATTTCCGCCGGCTTGCGTATGAACAGCGGCGGCGCACACCTGTGGCTTGGGCTGCAGCCGGATATTGCTGTGTTTTCGAAGGCGCTGGGCAACGGCTACCCGATCGGCGCCGTTATCGGCAAGGGGAGCATCATGCAGGCCGCTCAGCGTTCTTTTATCAGCAGCACCTGCTGGACCGAGCGCACCGGACCAACGGCTGCCTTGGCGACCCTGCGCAAGCACCGCGCCCTGGAAGCGGGCAGGCATCTGGCAGCCATGGGCGAACTCGTCCAGTCCGGCTGGCGTACGCTGTTCGACAGACACCGTTTGCCGGCCCATGTGCGTGGAATACCCCCGCTCAGTCATTTCGCCTTCGATCATCCCCTGGCGCAATCGCTCAAGGCCTTGTTCATTCAGTTGATGCTGGAGCAGGGGTTCCTCGCATCGAATTCCTTCTATGCCATGTACGCTCATCGGCCGGAACATATCGACGCATATCTTGCCGCCGCGAATGGCGCGCTGGCCGATATTGCAGCGTCGCTCGAACTGGGTGAGGTCGAAAAACGGCTTGAAGGTCAGCCCTCTTCGGTCGGATTCAAGCGACTCACGTGACACACCAAATGGACCCTAGGCACAGAGTTGTAATTCGGACGGACGCATCCCCTCGCATCGGCCTCGGCCATCTGCGCCGTTGCACCGCACTCGGGCAACGGCTGGCCGCGGCAGGCGCGGGCGTGCACTTCCTCGTCAGATCGGAAGGCCTCGATCCGGCCATGGAAGTGGGCGGATTTGCCGAATCCTGCGTTCCGCTCGATCCCGCTTTGCAGGGAAGGGACGATGCGGCCGGCACCGCGGCATACTGCCGTAGCATCGGGGCGGACCGCCTGATCGTCGATCATTATCGGGCGGACGAGGATTATCAGCGCGTGCTGTTGGACGCGGGAATGCGCTGGCTGCAGTTTGACGGGGCGGCGGGCATGCCCTTGTGGGCCGATTGGATCGTCTCGATGAGCCCGGCGGCGGATGAAGCGCGATATCGCGCGCAGCAGCGCCGTCCGGAAACACGCCTGCTGCTGGGGCCCCGCTATGCGATTCTCCGGGACGAATTTCTTGCATGGCGCGCGGCCCGAACGGTCAGGCCGCAGGCGGCCCGGCTGCTGCTCACCTTTGGCGGCGGGGACGACCGTGGCGCCTGCCTGGCCTGCCTGGAGGCGCTGAGGAAGACAGACCTGTTCGAGGTTGTCATCCTGAGCGGCAGGCATAATCCGCAGGCGCCGCTCATCCGCGCCTGGCTCGAGCGGAACGCCGGCTTTCGTGCGCAACTCCTGCTCGACGATGCGCAGATTGCGCGCCGAATGGCCGAAGCCGACATTGCCATCACGGCCGGCGGCGGCACCACCTTCGAGACGGCCATGCTGGGCCTGCCAGCACTGATCGTGCAGATTGCAGACAACCAGCGCCCCAACGCCCAAGCCTGGGATCGCGCCGGGGTCGCGGTAGACTTAGGGCCGCTTCAACGCCTGGACGCCGGCCGCCTGAACGACAAACTCGTCGCGCTGGCTGGAGATCCTGCACTGCGCGAGAGGATGGCCGGCCTGGGCCGCGAGTGCGTCGATGGCCGCGGAACCGAACGGATAGTCAGGGAACTCTACCCCGATGTGGAAGTGCCATCGTGAGTGAATTCGAAACCGTGCAATTCGAGCTTGCCTACAAGGGCACGCGAACCTATCTCCACGGCACCGACATGTACAATGCCATTGTGGAATATTTGGGCCGCGCCATGCCGCAGCGCGCGCGTGGACCGCTCAAAATGGTGATGCATGAATTCGCCCGTAACCAGGTCGATCTGCACTACCACGTTGGCACTGCGCGCTGCCCCCGGCCGGCGAATGCACGGCTGGAGTTTTCACTGGCCGACGACGTCTCCGGTTGGCTCTGTGAGACGGATCGGCCCGTGCTGTCGAGTCGGCCCTATCCGGAGAACGAGATCGTCTCCGGAAGCCGGATAGAGGGTCAGACCATCACTGCCGCGCCGGGCTCATCGTTCTCTGCCATCGAGATGCTGGTGTCTTTGACCAAGCGCCTCCATTCGGTTTTGCGGCCGGATGCGGCAGGATGGGCATTCACCCGGTTGGAACTCCAGCGCCTGTTGGTGGATACCGACAAGGACAACCTGCAGGTCGAGCTGCAGCACGCCTTGGGTAATCGCTTGACCAAGTCGGCCGTGCGTGCCGGAGATGCTTCGCTCGGCCACATTTATTTTTCGGCGGTAGAACCATGATGGGCATTGTCGCCATTGGCAAATACATTCCGGTCGGACGTGAGTCGAATTACGCCAAGAAGGCGCAGTTCGAGATCGATGACGAGTTCATCCGCGACAAGCTGGGCGTGGAGGCGGTGTCGCGCAAGGCGCCTGATGAGGAGACTTCCGACATGTGCGTCAAGGCCTGTGCCGACCTCGAGTCGCGCCTGCGACGTCGCATCGGGACGGTCGACTGCCTGGTCGTCTGCACACAGAATCCGGACGGCGCCGGGCTCCCCCACACCTCGGCCATCGTGCATGGCAAGCTCGGGTTGCCGCAGGATTGCGCCTGCTTCGACGTGGCCCTGGGCTGTTCGGGCTACGTGTATGGCCTGTCGATCATCAGCTCGTTCATGCGCGGCAACGGCTTGTCGCGCGGACTGCTGCTCACCGCCGACCCCTATTCAAAGATCATCGACCCGCAGGACAAGAGTACCGTGCTGCTTTTCGGCGACGCCGCGACCGCAACCCTGCTCGAAGACGCGCCGGGCGCCTGGGTGCCCGGCCCGTTCCGTTTCGGCACCAGCGGAAAGGACGGCGGCGCACTGGAGAATCGTCGCGGTGCGCTGCACATGAACGGGCGGGCCGTGTTCAATTTCTCCGTCACCGCGGTGCCGCCGCAGGTCAATGCCCTGCTGAAGGACGCCGGACTAGATCCAGCGGCAATAGACCTTTTTCTCTTCCATCAGGGCAGCAAGTTCATCGTCGATAACCTGACCAAGCGCCTCGGCCTGCCACCTGAAAAGGTACCCATGAATCTGGCCGGGCAGGGCAATACCGTGTCTTCCTCGCTGCCGCTGTTGTTGCAGGACCGCCTGGACGACGCCAGGCTGAGCCGCCTGCTGCTCAGCGGCTTTGGCGTTGGCCTGTCCTGGGCCAGCTGCCTGCTAACCCGAACCTGACGACTTAGAAAATTACCAAGGACCGCTATGACACCGCTGCAACAGACCCTCGTCCGCCTCTCCCTTGAAGTGAATTCCAAGGCCACCCTGAATGAGGCGGCTGACCTCGATCGCAAGTTCGGTGAAGTCGGTATCGACTCGCTCGAGGCGATGTCGCTGATGCTGGCCGTGACGGAGCATTTCGGCATTACCATTCCCGACGCCGAGATCGATGCCGTGATGACCCTGAACGAACTGGCGCGGCTCGTCGAGCGCGAGCTTGCGAACGCCGGCCGTCAGGCCTGAACGTCGCGCAAGTAGAACCATGAATCGGCGCCTGTCGGATTACTTCGGACCCGACGCGATCCTGCGGGACGGCGGTTTCGTCGATCTCGGCCATGCCGACAGCACGATGGCCGGTACCCTGGCCTACTGCGACTCCGTGCATTACCTGGGGCTCGCCAACGCCAACCCGAAAGTGAGCTGCCTGCTGGTCACGCCGGAGCTTGCCGGAGCGACGGCAGCGGACAAGGGCGTTGCGGCATTCCCCGATCCGCGCAATGCCTTCTACCGGCTGCACGAGGAACTGGATGGCCTGCCACAGCGGGAGGAGACCGTGATTCATCCGTCGGCCATCGTTTCGCCGCGCGCGAAAATCGGCCGCGGCGTGGTCGTCGCCGAGCGCGTGGTGATACGCGACGATGTCGAGTTGGGCGACGGCAGCTTCATCGATGCCGGCGCGGTCCTCGGCGCCGAGGGGATTCTCTACCGGCGCGAGGCAGGCGGCAATCTCCATGTTCGCCATCGCGGTACCGTGCGCATCGGCAGCCATGCCGTCGTGCTCGCCAACGCCGTCGTGGTGCGCGGCATTTATCCGGGGGAACCCACCGTGGTTGGCGACCATGCCATCGTCGGCATTGCCGCCATCGTCGGCCACGAGGCGCACCTGGAGCGCAACTGCGTCGTTTCCGGCAACTGCGTGATCGCCCGGCGCGCCCGCATCGGCGAAGGCGCCTGGATCGGCACCTCGGCGATGGTGCGCGAATACGTGTGCGTCGGCGCCCGCGCCAGCGTGAAAGCCGGCAGCGTCGTCGTGGAGGATGTGCCCGCCGACGCCGAGGTGTCCGGCAATTTCGCGGTCCCGCACCGGCGGCGGCTGCTGCAGTATCTCAAGGACAGGAAATGACCGATCACGTTTTTACCATCTGCGAAGTCGGCTCCAATTACAACGGCAGCCTCGACTGTGCGCTCAACTACCTGCGCGCCGCCAAGGAGGCCGGCGCCGACGCCGTGAAATTCCAGACGCTGCGCCGCGACAAGCTGGTGGCGCCGCGCATCTTTGCCGATGGCGTCTGGATCGACAATCCGGTCTACAAGGCCTTCTCCAGCCTCGAGCTGCCGGACGAATGGCATTTCGAGCTCAAGCGGTGCGCCGAGGAACTGGGCATCGAGTTCTTTTCCACGCCCTTCTATCTCGAGGCGGTCGACCTGATGGAGCGCGTTGGCGTGAGGACTTACAAGATCGCCTCCGGCGACATCAGTTTCCTGCCGCTCCTGAGGGCCGTCGGCGCGACCGGAAAGCGCGTCATCCTATCCACCGGAGCCAGCGATCTGGCGGACGTCGAGCGCGCGCTGAACGTATTGTCGCAATCCGGCGCCGGCGCCGTCACCCTGCTGCACTGCGTGGCCAACTATCCGCCGCGCTGGGAGGAAATGAACCTGCGTGCCATCGCCACCCTGAAGAATGCCTTTGGACTGTCCGTCGGGCTGTCGGATCACTCGCCTGGCAATCTGGCGGCGATTGCCGCCGTGGCTTTGGGCGCCGTGGCCGTCGAGAAGCACGTCACCTTCGATCGCAGCCAGGCCGGCCCGGATCATCCTTTCGCCATGACCATGACCGAGTTCGCGGACATGATCGTCCAACTGCGCAATCTGGAACTGGCGCTGGGAGATGGTGCCAAGACTGGGGTGTGGAGCGAAATGGAAAAGCAATATCGCCTGCGCCGAGGTATCTACGATCCGGCCACACTTGCTCCTGCTGCGGGGAAGGAGGGGATCTGGCTGCGGCCCCAGCCGCAGGGTCCGGCGCCGCTGCCCAAGGGCGAAACGAAGCCGGCAACCTGACGGAGACAGGAACATGAACCAGGCTCACGGCAAGATCGTTGCCATCGTCGAGGCGCGAATGACCTCGTCGCGCCTGCCCGGCAAGGTCCTGATGCCCGCCGCGGGCCGGCCGCTGCTCGGCCACCTAGTCGAACGCCTCAAGCGTACGCCTTTGGTCGACGAGATCGTCGTCGCCACGACGACCAACGCCACCGACCAGCCGCTGGTCGAGTTCGCGCATGAATACGCGGTCGGCTGCTTTCGCGGCAGCGAGCCCGATGTCATGTCCCGGGTGCTCGGCGCCGGCGAGGCCGCGAATGCGGATATCGTGGTCAACATCACCGGCGACTGTCCGTTGCTCGATCCGCTGGTAACAGAGCAGACCATCCGCCTGTTCCTCAACAACAGCTGTGACTACGCTACCAATGGCCACATTCGTACGTTTCCGGGCGGCTACGCGGTCCAGGTCTATCGGCTGGAGAGTTTGCGGCGATCGATGGCCATGACGAACGACCCGCTGGAGCACGAGCACGTGACCCTGCATATTCGCCGTCATCCCGAGATATTCCGGCCGATCTACCTGCCGGCAGCCCCCGACCAGCATTGGCCGGAAATCAACCTCTGTCTCGACGAGAAGACGGACTACCTGCTGCTGAAGCGGATTTTCGAGCATTTCGAGGCTACGAATCCGTTCTTCGGATGCCGTGAGACCGTGGCGCTGCTGAAGGCCCACCCCCATTGGCTGGACATCAACAAGGATGTCAGGCGCAAGGGGGATACGTGAGGCGCTTCGATGCGGTTGTCGCTGGGCTGGGCAACGTCGGGTTGCGCTACGACCTGGATGCTAAGAACGACGAACGGGTCGCCACCCACGCACGGGCTTTCGCCTTGCATCCTGGCTTCCGGCTTGTGGCGGGCATCGATTCCGACGCGGCCGCCCGCGCCCTTATCGAGCAGCGCTACGGCGTCCCCGCCTTTCGCGACATTGCATCGATGCTGGCCGCGGGCATTCGGCCCGAGGTCTGGTCGATCGCAGTACCGACACCGCTGCATTTCCGCTACTTTGAAGAGATTGCGGCTCTGCGGCCCGTCGCCATCCTTTGCGAGAAGCCGCTTGCCGAGGGCGTCGACGAGGGCGTGCGCATGGTAGCCGCCGCTGCGGAGATCGGCTGCGCATTGGCGGTGAATTACATGCGGCGCTTCGAACCCGGCGTGCTGGCCCTGCGCCGGCTGATCGCGGAAGGCGAGCTGGGCGATATCTACAAGGGCTGCGCATGGTACAGCAAAGGGCTGTTGAACAACGGTTCCCACGTTATCGACCTGCTCGCCTTCCTGCTGGGTGACGTCGGAGTGATTCGGGTCCTGGAGGCCGGCCGGCAATGGGATGGTCACGATCCGGAGCCGGATGTCTGCATGGACTTCGGGCCGGCCCGCGTCGTACTGCAGGCCGCACGCGAGGAATGCTTCAGCCACTTCGGCTTCGAGCTGATCGGCAGCTCCGGCTTGGTGCGCTATGGAGATCGCGGCCACCTGATCGAACTGAGGCGGGTTATTCCTGACGCGGCGCGGCCGGGACATTTCACGCTGCCGGCCGATGGGGAAAAGGTGCCCACGGACCTGAAGCGCTACCAGTGGCATACGGTCGATGCGCTGTATCGACATCTCGAAGAAGGCGCGCCTTTGAATTCCAGCGGGGCGAGCGCGCTGGCGACCTTGCGCGTCGTCGACCACGTGCGCCGGAGCTCCGACAACACCCTGCGGAATGCATCATGAGCGAACTTGCCTTGTTCGGCGGCCCAAAGACCATCGCCCAGCCATTCGCGCGGTACAACTCCATCGGCCGCGAAGAGATCGAGGCGGCCAAGGCCGTCCTTGAAAGCGGGATTCTGTCGGGATTCATCGGCAGCTGGAACGACAAGTTCTTCGGCGGTGACCGGGTCCGCGAGTTTGAGCGCGACTGGGCTTCCTTCTTCGGCGTCGGGCACGCCATCAGCGTGAACTCGAACACCTCTGGGCTGATTGCCGCCATCGGCGCCATAGGCATCGAGCCGGGTGATGAGGTGATCGTCAGTCCATGGACCATGTCCGCAACGGCCACCGCCATCCTGGTGTGGAACGCCATTCCGGTATTCGCCGACATCGAGGACGGAACCTTCAACCTCGATCCTGCCGCCATCGAGAGGAACATCTCGCCCCGCACCCGGGCGATCATGGTGACCGACATCTTCGGCCATGCCGCGGACATGGATGTGATCATGGCCATCGCACGCAGGCACCGGCTGAGGGTTGTCGAGGACGCCGCCCAGGCGCCGGCGGCACGCTATCGCGGCCGCTATGCCGGCACTATCGCCGATATCGGCGTCTTCAGCCTCAACTATCACAAGCACATCCACACCGGTGAAGGCGGCATGTGCGTGACCAACGACGCCGGCCTTGCCGAGAGGCTGCAGTTGATCCGCAACCATGCCGAGTCCGTCGTCTCCGCCAAAGGCGTCGAGGATCTGTCGAACATGATAGGCTTCAATTTCAGGATGACGGAAATCGAGGCGGCGATAGGCATCGAGCAACTCAAGAAGCTCAAGCCGCTGACGGCCGCCCGCGCCGGGCAGGCCGCCCGCCTCGACGCCGGCCTGGGCGGCTTGCGCGGCTTGCGAACTCCGGTTACCAGGCCCGAATGCAGCCATGTCTTCTACGTCTATCCCCTCTTGTATGACGAAACGCAGACCAGGGTTCCGCGTGACCGGGTGGTGAAGGCCCTGCGGGCGGAGGGCGTTCCGGCATCGGCTGGCTACCTCAACCTGCATCTGCTGCCGATGTATCAGAAGCGCATTGCTCATGGCCGCCATGGCTTTCCCTGGAGCGCGCCCTTCTACAAAGGCTCCGTCTCCTACGAAAAGGGCATATGTCCGGTGGCGGAGGATTTGCAGGACCGGCGCTGCATCGTCATGAGCATGTGCCTGTACGACTACACTGCGCAGGACATAGACCTCATCGTTGCCGCGTTCCGCAAGGTCTGGAGCCGTCTCGAACAGCTGGAGAAAGCTGCCTGAGCGGGGCGCATACGCCGAGATGGCTCGCATCGACATCCTGTTGTACGCCGAAGATCCGAGCGCGGCCAACTACGCCGTCCTGCTGTTGCCGGCGTTTGCGCGCCGGGGCTGGAGCGCGTGTCTGTACGCGGCGGCCGTGGCGCGCGACTGGCTGCATGCGCGCGGCGTAGAATTCGTGGAGACGGCAGCGGATGCGGACGCCCACTCCCTGCTGCGGGCAATCGATCCGCGCTGCGTCCTGGCCGGCACCGCGGCCAATCCCGCGACTCTGGGCCTGCGCCTGATCGACGCCGCCCATGACTTGGGAATCCCCTCGGCAGCCTTCGTTGATGCCCTGATGGGCGCCGCCAACCGATTTCGGGGCACGACGGACGACCCGCTGGCGCACGCGCCGGACACCCTGCTGGTGCCCGACAGCGTAACGATCGAGGCCTTTGTTCGCCTCGGCTATCCGCGAGAGCGTATTTTCGTCTGCGGCCACCCCCAGTACGATCAAACTCGAGCTCTTGCTGTTCAGTGGGCAGGCGATGGCGGCTCCCTGGGATTGCGCCGGCGTGTATTTCCGGAGGTTGACGAAAATCGCCGGATCGTCGCCTTCATCAGCGAGGGAGCACCCCGATTCAGGCGCATCCCCGGACGAACACTGACCGATTTTGGTTTTGAGGGCCGCGGTATCGATAAAGGACGAACCAAGATCATTCTCGAGGAAATTCTCGATGCGGCAGCAGGCTTGGCGGAGAAGCCCTATCTGGTACTCCGCACTCATCCCACAGAACAGCCTGGAGACTATGCGGAATACAACTCCGAAATAGACAGGATCAGTTCCGATGCCTCGCCGTTGGAGCTTGTCTATGGCGCCGATCTGACAATCGGTATGACTTCCATGTTGCTTCTTGAGGCTGCATTGCTCGGTCGGCCGACGCTTGCTGTGCTGGCCGGGCGCTCTGAAATCGGCCATCTTCCAAGTGTTCGCAACGGCGTTACACCATATGTTCTGAACCGTATCGATCTGCGGGCCATGCTACCCGCGCTATTGAATAAGGGCGGAAACTCTGTTGCGCAAGAAACGTCACGCCTGTTGGTTTCAGGGGCGGCCGACCGGGTGATCGAGGCGATTGAAGGTCTTATCGGAGGGGGGGGCGAAGGTGATACTCAGCTATAATAATAGCCTGTTTAGAAATGAAAAAATCAAGGACCATCGCGTAGGGAGCGTATCACGGCATTCATGAGCGAATTCATCGAAATTACCACCCCTAGGCTAAAGATAGTGCCGTTCGCGGAGCAATTTCTGACCCCGCGATATATTGCCTGGCTGAACGACCCTGAAGTGGTTCGTTTCAGCTTGCAGCGTCATCGAGTGCATTCCCTGGAGTCCTGCCGCAATTATTGGCTGTCATACTCCGGCACGCCTCATTACTTTTGGGCAATCATCGAGCATGAGCGGGGACTGGGTCACATCGGCAACATGAACGCCCACATCACTCTGCGTGATCAAGTGGCTGATCTGGGCATTCTTGTCGGAAACAGGAATGCATGGCGGCAGGGATATTCGCGCGAGGCCTGGCTAGCCGTGTGCGGCTATCTTTTCGGACGTGCTGGCATACGCAAGATAACAGCAGGAGCCTATGCGACCAATGCGGCGATGTTGGCTCTCATGAAGTCTACCGGAATGTCCGAGGATGGCCGGCGAGTTCGACACACCCTCGTTGAAGGACGGGAGGTCGACATCATTCATGCGGCCCTGTTCAGCGATTCATGGAAACCCCCTGTTGGCTGATGCGCCGACGGTTTGCCCCACATGCTAAAGAGAATTTTGCGTCGCATCGGAAACTACCTCGAATCATTCGTGGCAGGCGAGGGGGAGATGCGCTTTATCGAGGTCAATCGAGCCTTCTGGAAGCAATTTTGGCCATCTCATGATGGGCGGGAGAATACCCGCTATGTCCTGATAGAAGCCTCTGAAAACCAGATCATCAATTTGTGCAATGCCTCATTCGGCGCGATTGTCTGCCATGCGCGGCACTTGCGTCCGGTCTATCTGCTGAACGGCCTGCGCGATCGATCCATCCGGCGAGTGTTGGAGTCCTACCATCCCGATGCGTGTTTTATCTATACCACCCAACCGCGCTACCTGCTCGCCCGAGTCTGGGCATTTTCCTTGGCGTTGCAGGCATGGCTCAAACTTGAGAAGCCACGCGACATCCTCAATTTCCGGGTTGATGGCATTAGGTTTGGAGATATTATTTATGACAATACGTTGGTACGAGGTTACGCAACGCTGAAGGTGGTCGACCGCAAGGTCTTATCAGTGCTTTATGCTTTTTTCCTACACCGCCACATGATCAACGACATTATCAGGCGATACCGGCTCGATTCGTTTGTCGTTGCTCACACCATTGGCATGTTTGGCGGTACCTTCAGCCGCTATCTCGTAAGAAACGGGATCGAAGTCATCAACCGCGTCGGTTCGCATGAGATAGTGCTCAAGAAGTACCAAACAGCCTCCGATATTGGTTTTTACCCTGCGAGGCCGGAGGCCCCATATATCAATTTGCTGAAGTGCCTTCCTGATGAGGAAGTGATCCCATTGGCGGATAACTATTTGAATGAACGTCATAATCAGCATATTCGCCACATTTCAGTTGAGCTGGCATTTAGCAAAACTAAGCGCCTTTTCGGAAACCGTCACGAGTTCAACTCACATTACGGACTTGATCCTGCCAAGAATACAGTCTTCGTTATGCTGCATGCATTCAACGACCACCCGCATTCGCATTTTTCGACACCGATGTATTTTCAAGACTATTACGACTGGTTCGAGAAAACGCTGGAGATTGCCAAAAACGTTGACTCCGTTAACTGGATTTTCAAGGAGCACCCGGCCGCCGATTTGTATCCGACCCGCGATGTGGATCTGGAAGAGATATTTGCTCACTTGCATGCCTCACATATCAGGTTCCTGAATCGGCATGCGGATTTTAATGCGCTATCGATCCGCTACGTTGCTGATGCAATCGTTACCTGCGTAGGCACTGCGGGGATGGAGTACGCATGCCTTGGGATTCCTTGCGTACTTGGTGGGGAAGCGCCTTACAGTGGCTTCGGGTTTACGGTCGAGCCGGCTTCGCTGTCTGAGTTTTCCAACTGCCTGCGGACAATTAAGGATATACCTAGGCTGGGCGATGAGCAGATCAAAGCGGCCAAAATAGTCATGTTTTTTGAATTGCCCCTAATCCATAGCCAGCGTTATCTTTTCTGTCCTTACTACGAGTTCCATCAAATTCATGTCACGCGACCTGACACTGTGTTGAGTGACTTCGCTAATGTGCTCTGTGAAACGCCAGCGGATGACTTGAGGAAACAAATCTCTACTTTGTCGGAGTACGTAGCAAACCCTCATTACACGCAGTATATAAACGTCGAAAAATACCCATTTATGCAGCCGGCGATACCGATTGCCAGAGCTCATAGCCAAAGCATGAATTAATCATTCTTGCGTGTTGCGCCATCCGATGCAAAACCAAACTAAAGCCTTCCTGAAAGCCATTACACCGCCGGTAATAATATCGTTGGCTCGGCGCCTGTCTACTGATGGAAGGCGCTTTGACTTTGCCTCATGGTGGGCTTCTTTTCGCGGTTCCGAAGCGATTCCGACGGAACTGCGTTTGATGGTGGATCATTATCTATCCACTGCCGATTACCGTGAGTCGTCGGACTATTGGAACTGGCTGTGTCGGCTGAACATCGAGCAGATCGTGACGCACGGCCTCGGTAACTTTCGTCAGACTGTTGCAAAAAACTACTTCACATGGGTCGGTGCGGGTTTTGATGCTTCCTATGCCAAAAATCTAGTCCGGGAGGCAGGAAACTCCGACGCTTCGGTCGCATTGGCACAACTCTTCAGAAAGCACGACCTACTGACGATGGATGAGTCAGTACAGTACAACCTTATGACGGCTCTTTTGCATGACTACTGTTGCAGAGTAGGCGGACGCGATTTGCTTGCTCGAATCGATGAGCCTACTTTCGGCAATCCTCCAGGTATCAATATCGAAGGCAAGCAAATTTCTCAGGATCTGCTCAATTCACTCCTGGAATTCATAAGCGTTACCAACACTCTTGCACCGGAGGCTTTGCGCAATGTCATTGAGATCGGTGCCGGCTCTGGAAGGACAGCGTATTGTTTCTTGCGGTTGCTTCCCGAAGTGAGGTATGTCGTCGTTGATATTCCTCCAGCGCTATTTATTTCGCAGTCCTATCTGACCAGCCTGTTTCCTGACCGGAAAATCTTTCGCTTTAGGCCATTTACGTCTTTCGACCAAATTGCAGACGAGTTTGCAACAGCACAGATCGCCTTTCTGACCCCTGATCAATTGCCACTCCTCCCCGGGGGTGGGTTCAACTTATTTTTGGCGATTGATTGTCTGCATGAAATGAAGAAGGCCAGAGTGGCCTACTATTTTGTACAGGCGGACAGACTTGCGGCCAATATCTACTTCAAGTGCTGGGAAAGCACAGAAATACCTTTTGACAAAATTGTGTGGACAGACGCCGACTATCCTGTGAGGCAAAATTGGCGCGCCGAGTTCAAGCGCCCTTGTAAAGTGCCTGGTGGTTTCTTCGAAGCGATGTTCAAAATTAAATGAGCGATCCTGAAAAAGCGCCCAATCGGATTTGGCAGGGAACCCTTGATGCTGCACGGTTTCTCGCCAATTCCCTTCTGCCCCCTGCGCTAACACGTGTATTGCGAAGTATGCGTCGAGCTGGGACTCCGGCTCTCGAATACCTTCCCGGCGGCTGGGATTCGGCTCCTCCCCCTGAGTTTGGAGAAAACGGTTGGAATGCCGTCAGTACGGTGACGGGGACGGCGAGAGAACGCGCGCAAATCGAACGGGGTCTGGCTAATGGGGCTCCTTTTGGCATAGCCCATGAACATAACCTGCATGTTAGCTTTGCATACGTCCTTGCGCTTGTGGCGCGAGACAAATTGAGCCTGTCTGTTCTGGATTGGGGATCTGGCCTCGGTCAGTATTACCATATCGCGAGAGCGGCCCTGCCGGGCGTTGATATCGACTATCACTGCAAGGAGGTACCGGTACTGGCAAAGGCGGGAGAGCAGCATGCCGCTGGAGCGATTTGGCACGCGGATGATTCATGCCTCCAGGCCTCGTATGATCTCGTCTTTGCCAGCGGATCTCCGCAGTATGCAAAAGACTGGAAAGGTCTTCTGGAAAACCTGACTGCAGCATCCCGTGAGTACCTGTTCCTGACCCGTATTCCGGTTGTCTCCAATGCATCTAACTTCTCGGCCCTACAGCGTGTGTATGGTTCGAAAATGGTGTTCTGGGTATTTAACCAAAGTGAGTTTGTTGAAGTTGTCAGGCGCCAGGGATTTGATCTCATACGGGAGTTTCTGGCGCTGGATTGGCCGCCCGTATATGGTGCGCCTGAACAATGCGAACTGCGTGGCTGGCTTTTCCGGCGTGTCAAACCCCGATGAAACAGGAAGGATCTCAATTGAAACCCTGCTTGATCTGCAATACCCCGATCGAGCCATTCTTGTCCTTCGGCAAGATGCCGATTGCCAATGGCTTCCTCACTCCCGAGCAGTATCCCGGAGAATATTTCTTCGAGCTCGGGACGGCGTTCTGCCCGCACTGCAAGATGGTGCAGCTGACCGAACTCGTCGATGAGCGCAAGATGTTCCATGAGAACTATGCCTTCTTCTCGTCGACCTCGGTGCGCATGGCGGAGCATTTCCAGCGCTTCGCGGAGGGCGTGATGAAGGATTACCTAGATCCGTCCGATCCTTTCGTCGTCGAGATAGGCAGCAACGACGGCATCATGCTGCAGAATATTGCCCGCGCCGGCGTGCGCCACCTGGGTATCGAGCCCTCGGCCAACGTCGCCGAGGTGGCGCGAGGCAAGGGCATCCGGACCATCTCGGAATTCTTCAACGAGGATCTTGCCCGCCGCATCGTCGCCGAGCACGGCCAGGCCGATGCCTTCCTCGGCGCCAACGTGATGTGCCACATCCCCTATCTGCATTCCGTCGCCGCCGGCATTCGGATCCTGCTCAAACCGCACGGCGTGCTGATGTTC
>Ga0172380_10002944_pt1 | contig 24692 bp, 19 predicted proteins | sample Leawe162metaG_FD_119747 | JGI IMG/M metagenome (GOLD analysis project Ga0172380, IMG submission 119747) | Leachate microbial communities from a municipal landfill in Southern Ontario, Canada - Leachate well 162 metaG | ecosystem: Engineered > Solid waste > Landfill > Unclassified | place...
AAGCCCAGGACGTTGCGCAGCGGGCCATAGACCAGGATGTTGCCCACGGCGTAGAGCAGGCGATCGATCAACGAGACCCCGCCCTTGCGGTCGAGGATCTCGGCACCAGCGCGGCGCGCCACGCCCATGAAATAGTCGAACATCCGACGCTTGACGACGCCCGCGTCCTCCATGCGGATCTGCACCGTGGTCAGCACGTTCTCGAAGACCCGCGGCGGCGCGAAATAATAGGTCGGACCGATCTCGCGCATGTCGGTGAGAACGGTGTCTCCCGACTCCGGACAATTGATGGTGAAACCGGCGACGATCGCCTGGGCGTAGGAGAACAGGTGGTCACCGACCCAGGCCATGGGCAGGTAGGACAGTATCGAATCCTCCGGGCCCAGCTTGTCGAATGTGACACCGCTCTTCGCGGCGCTGATGAAAGAGGCGTGGGTCTGGCACACACCCTTGGGCTTGCCCGTCGTCCCGGAGGTGTACAGCATCACGGCGACCTCGCCGGTCTCGCCCTGGGCTATTTCGCGGTCCACCAACTCAGCTTGCTGGCGGTCGTGGACGCGACCCGTCTCCATCACCGCGTCGAGGCTCGCAATCTCGATCTGGTCGTAGTGGCGCAGGCCGCGCGGATCGTCGTAGAAGATGTGCTTGAGCGCCGGACACTGGTCCATGATCTCCAGCATTTTGTCCACCTGCTCCTGGTCCTCGACGATGGCAAAGCGGATCTCCGCATCCTGCAGCACGAAGGCCATTTCCGTCGCCACCGCATCCTGGTAGAGCGGGACGGGTACGCCGCCCAACATCTGCACCGCGGCAAAGGACCAGTAGAGCCGGGGCCGGTTGTCGCCGATGATGGCCAGGTTGTCGCCGCGCTGGAAGCCCATTTGCGCCAGGGCGCTGGCCAGGGCGCGCGCTTCGCTGTAGACCTGCGCCCAGGTCCACGTCTGCCAGATGCCGAGATACTTCTCACGCGTCGCTGGCCGCCCCCCGCGCAGGCGAGCGTGCTGCATCAGGAGGCGCGGAAACGTGTCGAGTCGACCCGTAACGGGTTCGATCGAACGCGTCTCTGGCATACGGCTATCCTCCTAGTTATCCCACGCCGGCGGCGAAGCGCACCGCTACCGCCACAGCTTGATCGGTGGGAATCGATTTTGGCCGATTCTAGTCCATATTCCTGGCGGTTTGCTTACTGGCGACCCGCAGCAGCGTGATGAAGCTCTCGATCCGGGCAAGCGATTGGGGTCGCCTTATGCGTCCACCGGTGCATTGCGGCAGGTGAGGAGATTCATCGCTGTCATCGTCATGACCACCTGGCCGTTCTGGTAGCGGGTGAGGAGAGGGTCGGGAATCGTGCGCCGCTCATGGCAGGGATACTCGAGTGATCTGTCAACAACAAGCCCCGGCTATTGCAGCAGTCGTGCTGATCGACCGCTGCAATAGCCGGGGCTCGGGCCTGACCTGCCGGTCCGGGGCTCCTAGAGTGAGGCGCTTACTTTTTCTTGGCGACTTTCTTGCCGGCGACGGCCGCCTTGAACGCGGAACCCGCGGTGAAACGCGGAACCGTCGTCGCCGCAATCTTCAATTCCTTGCCCGTCTGGGGGTTCCTGCCGGTTCTGGCGGCGCGCTTCGACGCCTTGAACGTACCAAAGCCAATCAAGGCAACCGGTTCACCCTTGGACACAGCCTTGGTGACGGCAGCGATAACGGCGTCGAGAACATTGCCGGCGGCAACTTTGGAGACAGCAGCATCCTTGGCTACGGCTTCAATGAGATCGGACTTGTTCATTATTATTCCCTGAGTGATTTTAGAAAAGGCTACCAACCGCATTTTTATTCTAACCGAGATCGTTCTGGCAATCATCATATTTATGACAACATTTCTTGCGCCTAGGCGCGCTGGCGGCGTTTAGGAGCGCAGCAGGGCGCGCAAGTCTGCCGCCGTCTCCTCTATCGACTGATCATGGCGCACCGCCAGACGCAGGTGGCCCTGGCCATCATAGACATAGGTAAGGGCGCTGTGGTCTATGGTGTACGAACCGCCGGTCGGGACCTTCTGGTAGAAGACGCGAAACTCCTGGGCGACCCGTTTGGTACCCTCAAGATCAGCGTAGAGGCCGACAAAGCTGGGATCGAAGGCCATCGTGTACTGCCGTAGCAGCGCCGGCGTATCGCGTTCGGGATCCAGGGTGATGAACAACACCTGCACCCGAGCGGCGTCGGCGCCGAGCGCGCGCCTGACCTCGGCGGCGTTGAGCAGGGCCGTCGGACACACCGCCGGGCACTGGGTGAAACCGAAGAAGACCATCACCAGTTTGCCGCGATAATCCGCCAGGGTATGGGTCTTACCCTCGGGGTCGCGCAGACTGAAGTCGCGGCCGAAGTCGGCGCCGGTAACGTCGGTGGAATGGAAGGTTGGAGGCCGCATAGAGCACGCGGAACTTGTCAGCGTCAGGGACAAGACCAGCGCCAAAGCGCAGGCCGCGAGCAGCATGCTGCCCAGCCGTGATGCGCCGTTCGCTGTGCAACGCCTACCTCGCTTCATGCTGCCCTTTCCTTGTAAACCCGCCGGCCATTTTACCTGCAAGCCGCTAGCATGACGTTGCGGCGAGACAACAGGGGCTAAGGCCTAGTCCCAAAAATAGGCGTCCATAGCCAGGGCGCCATAGGTGAAGCGCGGCTGATAGCGGCGCGGTGCCGTTCCCTGTGCCGCACCGAGGGCCACGAACAGCGGCAAAAAATGCTCCTCGCTGGGATGCGCTGCGGCGCCGTTGCCCGCCTCGCGGTAATCGAGCAATGCCGCCACGTCCCGCTGCGCCAGCCGTTCCCCGACCCAGTCGGCGAAAGCCCGGGCCGGTGGGAAGGTCTTCATGTCCTCATCCCAACTCAGCCAAGAAAAGTTGTGGGTGATGCCGCCGGAAGCGAGGATCAGCACCCCTTCCTCGCGCAGCGGTGCCAGCGCCCGCCCTTGGGCCAGGTGCGCCTCCGGCCCACCGGTGAGGGAGAGCGCGAATTGCGTCACCGGAATTTGCGCCTGCGCGTAGAGGACCGACAGCGGCACCCAGGCGCCGTGATCGAACCCGCGGTCGGGATCGAGATCGGCCGCAATGCCCGCTCGCGCGAGTAGCGACAGCACTCGCTCGGCGAGGGCCGGCGAGCCCGGCGCCGGATACTCGATGCGATAGAGTTCAGGCGCGAAGCCCGCGAAGTCGTGCACGGTTTGCGGCGCAATCGACATGCTGGCCGTCGGCAGTTGCGCTTGCCAATGCGCCGATACCACCAGGATCGCCTTGGGGGTGCCCACCCGTACGGCGATTTCTCGCCAGCAGGCCAGCGCGTCGTCCGCCTTCAGCAGAACGTCGGGCGCGCCGTGGGAAACGAAGACGACGGGCATGGACATGGCAAAGCCTACGGTTGTTGGATGGCCTCGACGCTGATGGTGAGCGTCACCTCGTCGGAGACGAAGGGCACCAGCTTACCCATGTTGAATTCCGAACGCTTGATCTTGGTCACCGCATTGGCACCAATGGTGTTCCTCTTCAGCGTCGGATGGGGCGCGGCCTGGAAGTGGGTCAGCGTCAGGGTCACCGGCTTGGTGACGCCCTTGATCGTCAGGTTACCCTCCACCGCCACCGGCTTGTCGCCCTCGAAGCTCACGGCCGTCGACTTGAAGGTGATGGTCGGGAACTGGGCGGTGTTGAAATAGGCCTCGCCCTGAAGATCCTTGTTCAAGGGCACGACGCCGGTATTGACCGAGGTGGCATCTATGCTCACATCCACCGAAGCGGTCTTGGCAGCGCGGTCGAGGACGATGCTGCCGCTGGTCTTGTCGAAGCCGTGCACCTGATTGGAGTAGCCCAAGTGGCTGTACTCGAAGCGTGGCGCCGTGTGGTTGGGATCGATCACATAGGTCTCGGCGGCGGCGAATGCGGCGGCCGCGAACGAGGACAAGACGAGGGCGAGGGCGAATCTCTTCATTTGGGTCTCCCGGTTGATTGAAGGGCCGCTCTACGCGAGAGCCACGGCTCCATAGAGAACAATATAGGACATGGATGACATTACCGCGCCTTGCATCTGCCGAGAACTCCCTACTGATAGCGCAGCGCATCGATCGGGTTCATGTTCGCCGCCTTGCGCGCCGGGTACCAGCCGAAGAAGATGCCGACAGCGGCCGCCACGGCGAAAGCCACGGCGATGGAGCTCACGGTGATGACGACGGCCATGCCGCTCAGCCTGGTCACCGCCAGAGCCCCGATCACGCCGATGATGACGCCGATCAGGCAGCCGATGATGGAAATGATGATGGCCTCGAGGAGGAATTGCAGCAGGATGTCCCTGCTGCGCGCGCCTATGGCCATGCGTATGCCGATCTCGCGCGTGCGCTCGGTCACCGAGACCAGCATGATGTTCATGATGCCTATGCCACCGACGACCAGAGACACCGAGGCGATGGCGCCGAGCATCAGCGACATCACCTCTGCCGTCTCGGCGGCGGTATTGGCCAGCGCCGTCAGATTGCGTATGGTGAAGTCATTTTCGGCGCCCTCGCGTATGCGGTGGCGCTGGCGCAGCAGTTCGGTCAGCGCGCGTTCGACGGCCGGCATGGCCTCGGCCGAGGTCGCCTGCACCGAGACGAAGCGCACGCTGCCCACGAACTGGGTTCCGAAAAGCTTGCGCTGCGCCGTCGTCACGGGAATGATGACCGTGTCGTCCTGGTCGCGCCCGTCGAGGCTCTGGCCCTTGGCCGCCAGCACGCCGAGGACGACGTAGGGGCTGTTCTTGATGCGCAGAGTCTTGCCCACAGCATCCTCGTCGCCGAACAGGTTGTGCACCACGGTCTGACCCAGCAAGGCTACGCGCGTGGTGGAGCGGATGTCGGAATCGGTGAAGGGGAAACCGGCGGCGAGCTTCCAGTCGCGCACGGCGAGGAAGCTCGGCGTCGTGCCGAGCACCTGGGTGCTCCAGTTGTTGGGACCGTACACCAGTTGCGCGGTACCCGGCGCCGAAGGTGCCACCGCAGCGATGGAGGGCAGATCCTCGATGGCCGAGACGTCCGCCAGCGTCAAGGTCGGCGTGGCGCCGCCGCCCATGCGCAGGCCACCCGATGTGGTGGAGCCGGAGAGAATGATGAACAGGTTGCTGCCCATGGAGGCGATCGAGGCCTCCACCTGCTGCTGCGCCCCCTGGCCGACGGCCAGCATGAGGATGACGGCGCCGACGCCGATGACCATGCCGAGCATGGTCAAGAAGGTGCGCAGGCGGTTCGCACCCATCGCCAGCCAAGCTTCGCCGAGCATGGCGGTCAGCATGCCGTGGCCTGCGGCTGAAGCCTTGGCGCGTGATCCAACGGCCCGTCGTAGACCACCCGGCCATCGGCAAGACGAACCAGGCGACGGGCGTAGGCGGCGATGTCTAGTTCGTGCGTGACGAGGACGACGGTGATGCCGTCCTTCGCGTTGAGTTCGGAGAATAGCGCCATGATCTCTCGGCTGGTGGTGGTGTCGAGGTTGCCCGTCGGCTCGTCGGCGAGGATGAGCTTGGGCGCGTTGATCAGGGCTCGCGCGACGGCGACGCGCTGCTGCTGGCCGCCGGAGATCTGGTTCGGGCGATAGCGCGGAAAGGCGCTCAAGCCCACCTTGGCCAGCAGTTCGCGCGCGTGATTCAGGCGCTCGGCGCGGGCGACGCCGCGGTAGATCAGCGGCAGGGCGACGTTGTCCTCGAGACTGGCGCGCGAGAGCAGGTTGAATCCCTGGAAGACGAAACCGATCACCTCGTTGCGCAGGCGCGCCAGTTCATCGCGGCTGAGCCGCCCGACCTCGGCTCCGTTCAATACATAGCTGCCGCCGCTCGCCACGTCGAGGCAGCCCAGGATGTTCATCAGGGTGGACTTGCCCGAGCCCGACGGCCCATGATGGCGAGGAACTCGCCCGGTGCCACCGTCAGTGACACGTCCTTCAACACCGGCACCGGTCCGGCCTCGGTCGCGTATTCCTTGAAGAGATGCTCGACGCGGATGACCTCGGCCGCCATCAGAACATCCTCATGCCCGGACCGCCCGGTGCCTTGGCCGGCGGCTGTCGGTCTTCGACGATCACCGCCGCGCCCTCCCCGAGGTCGCCGGAGACGATTTCGCTCAGGCGGTTGTCGGTTATGCCCACGGCAACCCGCACGGGCTTGGGCTTGCCATCCTGCAAGACATACACTGTGCCACTCACTGCCCCGGCCTGACCCTCGCCCTTACCCTTGGCACGGCCGTCTTGCTTGTCGCCACGGCCCGCCTCGGCGCGCGCACCCGCATCGGCGGGACGGAAGCGCAGGGCGGCGTTGGGCACCAGGAGCGCGCCCTTGCGGCTCGCAACGAGAATGTTCACGTAGGCGGTCATGCCCGGCATGAGCACCAGGTCCGGGTTGTCCACAGAGATCACCACGTCGTAGGTCACCACGTTCTGCACCGTGGTCGGATTGAGGCACAGTTGCTTGACGCTGCCGCGGAACACGCGGTTGGGGAAGGCATCGACACGGAAGCTCGCCTCCTGGCCGACGCGCAGAGCGCCCACGTCCGCCTCGGCGTAGCTGGAGTCGATCTGCATCTTGCTCAGGTCCTTGGCGATCTTGAACAGGGTCGGGGTCTGGAAGCTGGCCGCGACCGTCTGGCCGATGTCCACTTCGCGCGAGACGACCACACCGGATACCGGCGAGCGTATGACCGAATAAGCAAGGTTGGTCCTGTCCTTCTCCAACTGCGCCTGGGCCAGGGCGAGCTGCGCCCGCGCCGCTTCCAGGGCTTGGGTTGTCGTGTCGAATTCCTGCCTGGAAATGTATTCCTGTTTGAGCAGCTCACTCGCCCGCGCGGCGTTGGCTTCCGCCAGTTTCAGCTGTGAGGCGGCGTTGGCCACGGAGGCCTTGCTCTGACTGACCTGGGCGCGGTAGATGGCCGGGTCGAGTTCCAGCAGCACCTGGCCTGCCTTGACCTGGTCGTTGAAGTCGGCGTACCACTTTGTCACCGTGCCGGAGACCTGGGTGCCGACGTTGACCAACACCACCGGGTTGAGCGTGCCGTTGGCCGAAGCGAGTTGCGTGAGATCGCCGCGTTCTATGCTCTGGGTGCGATAGCGCGCCTCGCCCGCGGCGTCGCCGCTCCGCTCCGCTCCCAGTAAGCAAAGCCTAGACCAACTGCTGCGAGCAGTACTATCAGGCCGAGGAGAAAATATTTGTTGGTGAGCGTCTGAAGCGGATTCATGGCGAGCTTTCACTTGGCGGGGGCGGCGAGCTGTGCGAAATCCAGCTGCCCCATGGCGAGTCCCAGGGCGGTCTTGGCGATGCGCCAGTTGTACAGGGTCTGAATTTGCTGCTGGCGCGCACTGGCCAGCGCGCTCTGGGCGCCCAGCAGATCGAGGATGCCGCCGACGTCGGCCTTGTAGCGTCCGGCTGCCACCTTCTCCGATTGCTCTGCGCTGGCCAGCAGATCGGCGCTGGCGCGCACCGCCTCAAAGCCCGTGGCCAGGGCAAAATAGGCGCGCCAGACGTCGAGGGAAACCTGTCGGGCGACTTGATCACGCTGCGCTGCCTTGACCTCGACCTGGGCTTCGGCGGCGCGCACCCGATAGGTGCTGTTGAAGCCGGTAAACAGCGGAATGTCCAGCGCCACGCCGATAGCTGTCGAACGGGTCGCGTCGCCCGGTCCGCCCTCGCTGTAATTGCGGCTGGCGAAGAGGGAGAGGCTGGGCATGCCGGCAGCTTGCGCCGCGCCGACACCCGCCCGGGCCGCCCTGACCTGGGCTTCGGCGGCAATGAGGTCGGGGCGCAGGCACTTGGCCTCGGCGATCAGCTCGACGATGTTGCCGGCGAAGGCAGCGCCGGACTTGCCTGCGGCGGCGGGGCGAGCGGCGGCGCCTCCTGGGCGTCGAGGCCCATGGCGTTGGCCAGGGTGCCCAGCGCGGTCTTGGCCGCGCCTTCGGCCTGCGTCGCGGCGATCACCGTCGCCTCGGCCGAGTACCGTTGATAGTAGGCCTGCACGGCGGAGAGAAACACGGATTGCAGTGTCGCGTCCTGCGTCGCGGCCAGAGTCTGGCCATAGCTCGTCTGCGGACCGGCTACGTTGCTGCGGTTGCGGCTCTCCGTGACGCTGGCCGAGAGCCTGGGCAGGTAGGCGCTCTCGGCCAGCCCGACCTGCGCCGCCTGACCCTTGGCATTGGCCCAGGCCAGCCGCGTCTGGGGATTGTTGCAGAGCGCGTAGTCCGCCACCTCGGCCAGGCTCATGGCCGAGCCGGTGACGACTCCGCGGCAGGCCGCACGCAGGGTTCCCGCAACGCTGTCACCGGGAGTCGCGGCGTGCAACGCGCGGCTTGCGAAGGGATCGCCGATGTCCGCGGCGCCGGCCAGGGGCGCGGCATCGATGCCAAGGGCGACGCACGAAGCGAGCGCCAGGCAGGACAGGCGAGTTCTAGCCATTGCGGGCACGCTGCTCGAATATTCCTATGTTCGCAGCATAACATGCGGGCGCGCAGCCATAGCCTCCCTGGCTATATCAGCCCGCGCGTTCCGGTCTCGACGAGCCCAGTCCAAGGAAGTGGGGCGCATTGGTTTGCGATTTGTTTTGATCCGACGGTAGCGGTTAAGCTAGGATGTTGAATCTCCATTCACTCGAGGCCATGAATACGCTCCATCGCCTGCGCCAGACGAGCCTCAAGACCCGGGTCCTGGCCCTCGTCTCGCTGCTCATCATCGCCGGCGTCTGGGGTCTCGCCACCATCGTGATAGCGGTCTTGCAGACCGACCTGGAGAAGCTGATCGTCGAGCACTGGTCGGCGACGCTCGACTACGTGGCCGACGATATCGACCGCGGGATGCAGGTCCGCATCGATGCGCTCAGCAGGCTCGCCGCCCTGATCACCCCCGAGATCCAGGCCGATCGGCCCCGGCTGCAGCGCCTGCTGCAAGAGAGCGACCTCTCCCGTGCGCTCTTCCCCGGGGGTATCACCTGCAGCGATAGCCGGGGCATCATCTATGCGGACAGCCCCGTATTAGCGGGACGGCAGGGGGGATCGCTCGAGGATAGGGAATATTTCCGTAACATCATGGCCGGCGCCAAGCTGGCTATCAGCAGCCCGGTACTCGCCAGATTCGTGAAAAAACCCATCGTCGCCCTGGCCGTGCCGCTGCGCGATGCTCGCGGCGCCAGGACAGGCGTGCTGGTCGGCAGCGCCCTGCTCGCGGACCCGGATCTTTTCGGCGCAATCGAAAGCACCAAGGTCGGCAGGACAGGCCACTTCGTCGTCGCCTCGCCCAAGGACAAGCTGATCGTCTCGGCAACCGACAAGAGTCGGATCCTGACACCTTTGCCGGAGAGAGGGGTGAATCCTTTGCTGGACAGGCGCTTGGAGGAGGACTTGGAGGTCGCCGGAATCACCGTGACTTCCCAGGGTCTCGAGACGCTGACGGTGAGCCGAAAGATGAAGACGACGGGTTGGATGGTCATAGGCGGCATGACGACCGAAGAGGCCTTTGCGCCCATCGCGACGCTCAAACGTGAAATCTATTTCGGCGCATTGTTGATTTCGCTGCTGGTCGCTCTGATCCTGCGCTTCGTCCTGAAGCGGGAGCTCGCCCCGCTCGAGGTTGCGGCAGCGGCGATGCGGCGTATGAGCGCGGGACAACAGCCGTTCGCGACCATACCCGCCGTACGCAAAGACGAAATCGGCCAGCTGCTGGACAGCTTCAACCAGCTCATCGAAGAGCGCAACCGACTCGACGAGAATTTGCGCGGAGAGGTTGCCGAGCGACGGCGTGGGGAAGCTCAAGTCCGTTACCTCAACGACAATCTCGAGCGGCGCGTGACCGATCGCACCGACGCCCTGCTCGTCGCCAATCGCAGGCTGGAGGAGCAGATCGGCGAGCGCAAGATCGCCGAGGCAGCGGCTCTGGACCTCGCCGCCCGCCTGCAGGTCATGACCCGCCGCTACGCGGGTGCCCAGGAGTCTGAGAGGCGCAGGCTGGCGAGAGAACTGCACGACCGGGTGTCATCGGGCTTGACCGCCATCGGGCTCAGTCTCGGCCTGATCAAAGGGCAACTGCCCCGCGAAGCCGCCGCGAGCGTTCGCGAGCGGCTGTCCGACACCGAGACCCTGGTCAGGGAAGCCATCATGACCGCCAGGGAGATCAGCCATGATCTGCATCCCTCGGTTTTGGATTATGGCGGCGTTCTTCCCGCGATGGAGGACTATGGGCGGAAATTTTCTGGTCACACGGGCATCCCCGTCGACGTGTTGGGGACCGATCGGGAACTCCGCTTTCCCCCCGAGACGGAAATCGCGCTCTACCGCATCGCCCAGGAGGCGCTAACGAATTGCGCCAAACACGCAAAGGCCGGGAGAGTCACCATCTCGCTCGATGGCGACGCCGAACACGGCGTGTTCAAGATCTCCGACGATGGTGTGGGGTTCGACCGGATCAGGCTGAAGGAAGGCGGAAAGACGCCCGGGCTGGGCTTGCTTTCGATGCGCGAGCGGGCCGAGGCGATCGGCGGCAAGCTGACCGTCGAATCAGCGCCTGGAGCGGGCACGCGGATCACGGTCGCCTTCTGAAAGGACACGCCATGTTCAGCAAATCCACCCTAGGCTTCCTCGACGAACTGGCCAGCAACAACGACCGAGGGTGGTTCGAGGCGAACAAGCCGCGCTATGAGTCGCTGGTGCGCGAGCCGGCTCTGCAGTTCATCGCGGCGATGGCGCCGTCTCTGCGAACATTCGCGCCGACCTTCCGCGCCGAGCCGCGCAAGGTCGGCGGTTCCTTGATGCGGGTGTTCCGTGACACGCGGTTTGCGCGCGACAAGAGCCCCTACAAGACCAACGTTGGCATCCAATTCCGCCATGCCCTTGGCCGCGACGTGCATGCGCCGGGTTTCTATGTGCATATCGCCAGCGACGAGTGTTTCCTCGCTGTCGGCTGCTGGCATCCCGAGGCCGAGGCGCTCGGGCGGATACGCGAGTTCATCGCGGCAAAGCAGAAGCGCTGGTTCGCCGCGCGCGACGACAAGAAGTTCTCTGCGCAATGGGCGCTGGCGGGTGACAGCCTGACACGACCGCCGCGCGGCTATGCTGCAGACCATCCGGCGATCGAGGATCTGAAGCGCAAAGACTTCATGGGCATTTCGCCGCTGTCCTTCGAAGACGTCACCAAAGGCGGGTTGGTCAAGCTGGCCGGCGCGCGCTTTGCCGCGGCGGCGCCCTTCATGCAGTTCCTGTGCGAGGCCCTGGACGTGCCCTATTGAGGTTCCTCGACTTTGCCCGCTAGCGACGAGGCTGCTGTTACTCGACCGTCACCGACTTTGCCAGGTTGCGCGGCTTATCGACGTCGGTGCCCCTGACCAGGGCCACGTGATAGGCGAGCAACTGCATGGCGACCACGTGCAGCACTGGCGAGAGAGGACCGTAGTGCTCCGGCAGGCGCAGGATGTGCACCCCTTCGTCCTCGGCGACGGCGCTGTCGGCATCGGCGAAGACGTAGAGTTCGCCGCCGCGCGCTCTCACCTCCTGCAGATTGGATTTCAGCTTCTCCAGCAGCGCATCGTTGGGCGCCACGGCGATGACCGGCATGTCGGCGTCGACCAGGGCCAGAGGGCCGTGCTTGAGTTCGCCCGCGGGGTAGCCCTCGGCGTGGATATAGGAGATCTCCTTGAGCTTGAGCGCACCCTCGAGAGCGATCGGGTAGTGGTGGCCGCGGCCGAGAAAGAGGGCGTGATGCTTGCCCGCGAACTCGGTTGCCCAGCGCGCTATCGCCGGCTCAAGGCGCAGAACCTCGCGCAGCGCCAGCGGCAGGTGGCGCAGGTCGGTCAGGTGGGCGGCCTCCGCTTCCGGCGTCAGGCGGCCGTTCTGCTTGGCCAGGGTCGTGGCGAGCAGGAACAGCGCGGCCAGTTGCGTGGTGAAGGCCTTGGTCGACGCGACGCCGATTTCCGGGCCGGCGCGGGTAAGGAACTTCAATGCGCATTCGCGCACCAGCGCCGACTCGGCGACGTTGCAGATGGCCAGGGTGCGCCCCATGCCCAAACCCTTGGCGTGCTTCACCGCCGCCAGCGTGTCGGCCGTCTCGCCCGATTGCGATATGGCGACGACCAACTGGTGGCGATCGGGCACCGAGACGCGATAGCGGTACTCGCTGGCGATTTCCGCGGAACAGGGAATCCCCGCCAGCTGCTCTATCCAGTAGCTGGCGACGAGGCCGGCATGATAGCTGGTGCCGCAGGCGATGATGCGCACGCTGGCGACATCGGCGAGCATCTGTCCCGCCGCAACGCCGAACAGTTGCGGCGACAGCGCCTGGGCGCCACCGATCAGCTCCAGCGTGTTGGCCAGCGCCTGCGGCTGTTCGAAGATCTCCTTCTGCATGTAATGCTTGTATTGACCCAACTCGACGGCATCGGCCGCGAGCGTGCTCTGCTGCCTCTCGCGCAGGACCGGCTGGCCGTCGGGGCCTTGGATGAGCACCCCGTCGCGGGTGATCTCCGCGACATCGCCATCTTCGAGATAGACCATGGTGCGCGTCACCGCGAGCAGCGCCGAGGCATCCGAGGCGGCGTAGCAGCCGTCCGCGCCAATGCCCAGCAAGAGCGGCGCACCGTTCTTGGCGACGACCACCCGCTGGCTGCTGTCGTGCTCCTTCACCACGGCGATGGCGTAGGCACCGATCAACTCGCGGACCGCCAGGCGCACGGCATCAACGAGGTCGGGGGTCGTCCTGAGGGTGTCGGCGATCAGATGGGCGATGGTCTCCGTATCGGTGTCGGTGACAAATCCGTAGCCCTTGGCCGACAGTCTTTGTTTCAGCTCGGCGTAGTTCTCGATGATGCCGTTGTGCACCAGCGCCAGCCCGCCCGAGACGTGCGGATGGGCGTTGCGCTCGGAAGGCACGCCGTGGGTCGCCCAGCGGGTGTGCGCGATGCCGGCGGACGCCACCAGGCCCTCGGCTTGAGTCGCCAGTTCGGCGACCCGGCCGCAACTGCGCAGGCGGATCAGGTCGGGATTGAGCACGGCCAATCCGGCCGAATCGTAGCCGCGGTACTCGAGCTTCTTCAAGCCCTCGATGAGTACGGCAACGATGTTGCCCTTGGCGACGGCCGCGACGATGCCGCACACGGCTACGTCAGCCCTTCTTCGCCGGCCGCTTCCAGCCGGCGATGCTGACCTGCTTCGCGCGCGAGACGGTGAGCGCGTCGGCCGGCGCATCCTTGGTCAGCGTCGTTCCGGCGCCCAGCGTGGCACCGCGACCGACGGCAACCGGCGCCACCAACTGCGTATCCGATCCGATGAAGGCATCGTCGCCGATGACGGTGCGGTGCTTGTTGGCGCCATCGTAGTTGCAGGTGATGGTGCCGGCGCCGATGTTGACCCGTTCGCCGACGGTGGCATCGCCGATGTAGGCGAGATGGTTGGCCTTCGATTGCGCCGCGATGTGGCTATTCTTCACCTCGACGAAGTTGCCGACGTGCACCTCCGCGCCGAGCTTCGTGCCCGGGCGCAGACGGGCGTAGGGCCCGATGCGGCAGTCGCGGCCGATCTCGGCGGAGTCCAGGTGCGAGAAGGCGGCGATGCGGCTGCCGGCGCCGACACGACAGTCCTTGAGCAGGCAGTGCGGCCCGATGACGACCCCTTCGCCGAGTTCCACCCGGCCTTCGAAAACGCAGTCGATGTCAATCGCCACGTCGATGCCGCAGACGAGCTCGCCGCGCACGTCTACCCGCGCCGGATCGGCGAGTTGGACGCCCGATTCCATCAACCGGGCCGCGGCGCCGGACTGGAAGATGCGCTCCAGCGCGGCCAGCTGGGATCGACTATTCACGCCAGAGACCTCCCACACGTCATCTGGCTGAGACGCGCGCACGGCCATTCCGGCACCGACGGCGAGGCCGACGATGTCGGTGAGGTAGTACTCACCCTGGGCGTTAGCCTTGCCCAGGGTCGGCAGCCACTCGGCAAGGTGCGCCGTCGGCGCGACGAGGATGCCGGTGTTGACCTCGCTGATGGAACGCTCATTGTCGCTGGCGTCTCTCTCCTCGACGATGCGTAGCACCGACCCATCGGCAGCGCGGACGATGCGGCCGTAACCGCTGGGATCATCGAGTTCCACCGTGAGCAGCGCCAGGGTCTGTGCATCGGCTTGCGCCAGCAAGCCTTGCAGGGTGGAGATGCGCGTCAGCGGCACGTCACCGTAGAGCACCAGCGTCGGCGCCTGGAGATCGAGATGCGGCAGCGCCTGCAACACGGCGTGCCCCGTTCCCAGTTGCGGTTCCTGCCTGACCCAAGCAACATCGGGCGCTTCCAGCGCCGCCGGCACGACATCGCCACCGTGCCCGTAGACGACGCATATCTTGCCGGCGCTGAGCAAGCGCGCGCTATCCAGCACATGCGCGAGCAGCGGCTTGCCGGCCAGCGGATGCAGGACCTTGGGCAGCTTAGATCGCATGCGCTTGCCCTGCCCTGCGGCCAGGATGACGACGTTCATGCGTAGAGTTTAATGCAGCTAGCGCGGCAGCAGGCTGGAACCCATCAGGAATTCATCGACGGCGCGAGCGCATTGGCGTCCTTCCCTGATGGCCCAGACCACCAGGGACTGGCCGCGGCGCATGTCGCCGGCGGCGAAGACCTTGGCTACACTGGTCTGGTAGGCCAACCGGGCGCCATCGTCGGTGCCAGCCTGGACGTTGCTGCGCGCATCGCGGGCCACGCCGAAGGCCTCGAGAACCCCGGCCTGCGGACCGAGGAAGCCCATGGCGAGCAGCACCAGGTCGCAGCCGACGGCGAACTCCGAGCCGGGGATCTCGCTCATCTTGCCGTTGCTCCAGGCCAGGCGAACGGCTCTCAATCCCGTCAGCTTTCCCTTTTCACCGATGAACTCCTTGGTCGCCACCGACCAGTCGCGCTCACAGCCCTCCTCGTGCGAACTGGAGGTGCGCAGCTTGGTCGGCCAGTTGGGCCAGACCAGTGGCTTGTCCTCCTGCTCCGGCGGGCGTGGCAGCAACTCGAACTGGGTGACGCTGGCCGCACCCTGGCGATTCGAGGTGCCGACGCAGTCGGAGCCGGTATCACCGCCGCCGATGACGACGACCCGCTTGCCGGTCGCCTTGATCTGGGTCTTCAACTTGTCGCCCGCATTGACCCTGTTCTGCTGCGCCAGAAAATCCATGGCGAAATGCACGCCCGCTAGCTCGCGTCCGGGCACGGTCAGATCGCGCGGCTGCTCGGCGCCACCGCTCAACACCACGGCGTCGAATTCGGCGAGGACATCCGCAGCCGGCACATCGGCGCCAATATTCTGGCCCACGCGGAATTCCACGCCCTCGGCCCGCATCTGCGCCATGCGTTTATCGATGTGCGTCTTTTCCAGCTTGAAGTCCGGGATGCCGTAGCGCAGCAGGCCGCCGATGCGATCGTTCTTCTCGAACAGGGTGACCGCGTGGCCGGCGCGCGCCAGCTGTTGCGCCGCGGCCAATCCGGCCGGGCCGGAGCCGACCACGGCAACGCGGCGGCCGGTCTTGTGCGCCGCCAGCTGCGGCGTCACCCAGCCCTGCTCCCAGCCGTGATCGATGATGGCGTGTTCGATCGACTTGATGCCGACCGGGTCATTGTTGATGTTGAGGGTGCACGCAGCCTCGCAGGGCGCCGGGCAAATGCGGCCGGTGAACTCGGGAAAGTTGTTGGTCGAGTGCAGCACCTCCAGCGCCGCGCGCCAGTCCTGCCGGTAGACGAGGTCGTTCCAGTCGGGAATGATGTTGTTCACGGGACAGCCTTCCGTGCAGAAGGGAATGCCGCAGTCCATGCAGCGCGCCCCCTGGACCTTGGCCGCGTCGTCGTCGAGGTGCAGCACGAACTCCCGGTAGTTCTTCAGGCGCTCGGCCACCGGCAGGTGCGCTTCGCTCTGCCGCTGGAATTCCATGAACCCCGTTACTTTACCCATCGTCTGTCCTAGCTAGCTCAGTTGCGTACCGCGGCCGCGCGCGGCGAAGGGCCGCCCCGAGCCGCGCGCAGCGTGAGACATGGAGCCGCTTCAACGCGGCGAACCTCAGTCACCCCTTTCCCCGGGAAAGGGGCTGGGGGATAGGTTGTCATCACGCAGCTTCCTTGTGTTGCACCTTGGCGGCGGCAAGTTCCTGCAGCGCCCTTTTGTACTCGTGCGGCATCACCTTGACGAAGCGCCCCCGCTGCACCGACCAGTCGGCGAGGATGGCCCGCGCCGGGATGCTGCCAGTGTAGCCGGCGTGGCGCTCGATCAGCGACTTCAGGAGTTCCTCGTCGTCGCGGCCGAGATGCTTGACCTCGACCTTGGCAGCCGCACCCGGCTCGGTCTCGGTCGCCAGGGTGCCCGCTTCGGGAATCGCCTCGAGCGCCACCATCGCCGGGTTGCAGCGCTGGGCAAAGCTGCCGTCGCTGTCCAGCACGTAGGCGACGCCGCCGCTCATGCCGGCGGCGAAATTGCGCCCGGTCTGGCCCAGCACCACCACCGTGCCGCCGGTCATGTATTCGCAGCCGTGGTCGCCGACCCCCTCCACCACCGTGGTGGCGCCGGAGTTGCGCACGCAGAAGCGCTCGCCGGCGACGCCGCTGATGAAGGCTTCGCCGGCGATGGCGCCGTAGAGCACGGTATTGCCGACGATGATGTTCTCCTGCGTCGGCCCGCGAAAGTCTGCCGCCGGACGGACCACGATGCGCCCGCCGGAGAGGCCCTTGCCGACGTAGTCGTTGGCTTCACCGGTCAATTCGAAGCTGATGCCGTGCGCCAGGAAAGCGCCGAAGCTCTGCCCGGCGGTGCCGGTGAATTTTACCGTGATGCTGTCCACGGGCAGGCCGCGATGTCCGTAGCGCTTGGCCACCTCGTGCGCGAGCATGGTGCCGACGGTGCGATGCACGTTGCGGATGGGCAGGGCCAGGCTCACCTTCTCGCCGCGTTCCAGCGCCGGCTGCGCTGCTGCCAGCAACTGGTGATCGAGGGCGCCGGCCAAGCCGTGATCCTGAGCCTCGCAGTGGTGCAGCACGGTCCTGGCGTCGCCCGGCTGCACGTGAAAGACGCGCGAGAAGTCGAGCCCGCGAGCCTTCCAGTGGTCGACGGCGGCGCGCTTGTCGAGCAGGTCGGCGCGGCCGATCAGTTCGTCGAAGCGGCGCACTCCCATCGCCGCCATCAGCGCACGCACCTCCTCGGCGACGAAGAAGAAATAATTGACCACGTGCTCGGGCTGACCGGTGAACTTCCTCCGCAGTAGAGGATCCTGGGTGGCGACGCCGACCGGGCAGGTGTTGAGGTGGCACTTGCGCATCATGATGCAGCCTTCCACCACCAGCGGCGCGGTGGCGAAACCGAACTCGTCGGCGCCGAGCAGCGCGCCGATCAGCACGTCGCGACCGGTCTTCATCTGGCCGTCCACCTGCACCCGTATGCGGCCGCGCAGGCGGTTCAATACCAGGGTCTGCTGCGTCTCTGCCAGACCAAGCTCCCAAGGGGTTCCGGCGTGCTTGATCGAGGAGATGGGGGACGCGCCGGTACCGCCGTCGTGGCCGGCGATCACCACGTGGTCGGCCTTGGCCTTGGAAACGCCAGCGGCCACGGTGCCGACGCCGACCTCGGAGACCAGCTTGACCGAGATCGCCGCCTGCGGATTGCCGTTCTTCAGGTCGTGGATCAACTGCGCCAGGTCCTCGATCGAATAGATGTCGTGGTGCGGCGGCGGCGAGATGAGGCCGACGCCGGGTACCGAGTGCCGCAGGTAGCCGATGTACTCGGAGACCTTGTGGCCGGGCAACTGCCCGCCTTCGCCCGGCTTGGCGCCCTGCGCCATCTTGATCTGCAGCTGGTCGGCGTTGGCCAGGTACTCGGCGGTGACGCCGAAACGGCCGGAGGCGACCTGCTTGATCTTGGAGCGCAGAGAATCCCCGGCTTTGAGCACCAGGTCGCGCTCGATGCGGCCGGCGCCGATGATCTCGGAGAGCTTCTCGCCGCCTTTGATCTTCTTGTAGCGATTGGCATCCTCGCCGCCCTCGCCGGTGTTCGACTTGCCGCCGATGCGATTCATGGCGATGGCCAGTGTCGTGTGCGCCTCGGTCGAGATCGAGCCCAGCGACATGGCGCCGGTGGCGAAGCGCTTGACGATTTCCACAGCCGGCTCGACCTCATCCAGCGGCACCGGCAGACCGGCCGGCCTGATTTCGAACAGACCGCGCAGGGTCATCAAGCGCCGCGTCTGGTCGTTGATCAGGCTGGCGTATTCCTTGTAGGTTGCGGCGTTGCCGGTGCGCGTGGCGTGCTGCAGCTTGGCGATCGTGGCCGGCGTCCACATGTGCTCCTCGCCACGGATGCGGAATTCGTACTCGCCGCCGGCGTCGAGCATGTTGGCCAGCACCGGGGCCGCGCTGAAGGCTGCGCGATGCATAGCCAGCGCTTCCTCGGCCACTTCGAAGACGCCGATGCCTTCGATGTTGCTGGAAGTGCCGGTGAAGTACTTGTCCACGAACTCGTGGCGCAGGCCGACCGCCTCGAAAATCTGCGCGCCGGTGTAGGACATGTAGGTGGAGATGCCCATCTTCGACATCACCTTGCACAGCCCCTTGCCGATCGCCTTGGTGAAGTTCTGCAGGTACTTGGTCCTCTTGGCGGCATCGCCGTGCGCCATTGCGCCGACGCTCGCCAGGGCGAGGTAGGGATGCACGGCCTCGGCGCCGTAGCCACCGAGCAGGGCGAAGTGATGCACCTCGCGCGCCGAGCCGGTCTCGACGACCAGGCCGGCGCTGGTGCGCAGTCCCTTTTGCACCAGGTGTTGATGCACCGCCGAGGTGGCGAGCAGGGCCGGAATCGGCACCTGCCCGGCGTCCATGCTGCGGTCGGAGACGATCAGGATGTTGTGGCCGGAGCGCACTGCGTCCTCGGCTTCGGCGACCAGCGAGGCGAGCCGCGCCTCGATGGCGGCGCTGCCCCACTCCTGCGGATAGCAGATGTCCAGCTCGTAGGAGCGTAGCTTGCCGCCGGTAAAGCGCTCGATCTCGCGTATGGTCGCCATGTCGCCGGCGGAGAGCACCGGCTGCGTTACCTCGAGGCGGATCGGCGGGTTGATGTCGGCCACACCGAGCAAGTTCGGCTTCGGTCCGACGAAGGAGGTTAGCGAAGTGACGATCTCCTCGCGGATCGGATCGATCGGCGGATTGGTCACCTGCGCGAAGAGCTGCTTGAAATAGCTGTAGAAGGGCTTGGCTCTGTCGGAGAGCACCGGCAGCGCGCTGTCGTTGCCCATCGAGCCGAGCGCTTCCTCGCCCGCCTGCGCCATGGGCCCGAGCACGAACTTGAGGTCTTCCTGCGTATAGCCGAAGGCCTGCTGGCGATCGAGCAGGGGCACCGATGACGCCGGCTCGGCCGGCGCCGCTATGGCGATGGCGTCGAGCTTGATGCGGATCTTGTCTATCCACTCACGGTAAGGCTTGGCGTTGGCCAGCGAGTCCTTGAGTTCCTTGTCCTCGATGATCTTGCCCTGCACCAGGTCGATCAGGAACATCTTGCCCGGCTGCAACCGCCACTTCTTGACGATGCGCGCTTCCGGGATGGGCAGCACACCCGCCTCCGAGGCCATGATCACCAGATCGTCGTCGGTGACCAGGTAGCGCGCCGGGCGCAGGCCGTTGCGGTCCAGCGTGGCGCCGATCTGCCGGCCGTCGGTGAAGGCCACCGCGGCGGGACCGTCCCAGGGCTCCATCATCGCCGCGTGGTACTCGTAGAAAGCGCGCCTGTTCTCGTCCATCAGCGCGTGCTTCTCCCAGGCCTCGGGAATCATCAGCATCATGGCGTGGGCCAGCGTATAACCGCCCATCACCAGGAGTTCCAGCGCGTTGTCGAAGGAAGCGGAGTCGGACTGGCCGTCGTAGATCAGCGGCCAGATCTTGCGGATATCGTCGCCGAGCACGGGCGAAGAGATGCCCTGTTCGCGCGCGCGGATCCAGTTGACGTTACCGCGCAGCGCGTTGATTTCGCCGTTGTGAGCGATGAAGCGGAAGGGATGGGCGAGATCCCAGGTGGGGAAGGTGTTGGTCGAAAAACGCTGGTGCACCATGGCCAGGGCCGAGACGACGCGACTATCCTGCAGATCCTTGAAATAGTTGGCCACCTGTCCGGCGAGCAGCAGTCCTTTGTAGACGATGGTACGCGCCGAGCAGGAAGCGACATAGAACTCGCGCCCGTGCTTCAGGCGCAGGCGCTGGATGGCGTGCCCGGAACTCTTGCGGATGATGTAGAGCTTGCGCTCCAGGGCATCGGTGACCAGCACGTCGGGACCACGACCGATGAACAACTGGCGGATCGTAGGCTCGCTCTGCTTGATCGAATCGCCGAGCACGGAGCTATCCACGGGGACATCGCGCCAGCCGATCAGCATCTGGCCCTCGGCTCGCACCGCGCGTTCGATCTCCTCCTGGCAGGCCATGCGCGAGGCGCTCTCGCGCGGCAGGAAGACCATGGCGACCCCATACTCGCCGGACGGGGGAAGGTTCACCCCCTGCGCCGCCATCTCCTCGCGCAGGAAGGCGTCGGGAATCTGGATCAGGATGCCGGCGCCGTCAGAGGCCTTGACGTCGGCGCCGACGGCACCGCGATGGTTGAGATTCAACAGGATCTGCAAGCCCTGCTCGATGATGGCGTGGCTCTTCTGATTCTTGATGTGCGCGACGAAGCCGACACCACAGGCATCGTGCTCGTGGGCGGGGTCGTACAAACCCTGGCGCTCAGGTAAGTGCACGGGTAGGACCATTTGGTCACTCCTCGACTGGGGACCGAGCTAAATCGGCCGGTAAAAAAGCCGGGCGCCCCGACAACTGGTGGGTAGCGCTCCGGCCTCGACAACCCAATGGGCGAACTGGCAAATATACCGGCAAACGCCTCTGAATTCAAGCCGCGGCTCAGTTCGGCTCAGTTGGGTCGAAGGCGGCGGAAGCGTCAGATTTCGCCGACGGCGAACAGGCGCCGGTGCTCGCGCATGGCGTAGCGGTCGGTCATGCCGGCGATGTAGTCGGCGACGGCGCGCGCGGCTCCGTCTTGCGCCGCCCGCTGCTGATACTGCGGCGGCAGCAACTGCACTTCGCCGGTGAAGGCGTCGAACAGGTCGGTGACGATGCGCCGGGCCTTGTTGGTCATGCGTAGAACCTGGAAATGACGATAGAGATTTTCGTTGAGAAACGCCTTCAGCGTCCTTTGTTCGGCGCGCATCTCGACGCTGAAAGCCGCCAGGCGCGGCGCAGCGTGCACGTCGGCCAGCGAGCGCGGGAGAGCCTGGGCGATGTTGGCGCGGGTGGTCGCGATCAGGTCCCCGACCAGGGCGCCGATCATCCGGCGCAGGGTTTCGTGGATCAGGCGGCGGCCGCCGAGCTGGGCGTGCTCCCTGCCCACCGCGTCGCAGTGGCGGGCGAAGGCGGCGATCGCATCGAGTTGCTCCATGGCGAGCAGGCCCGAGCGCAGGCCGTCGTCCACGTCGTGGTGGTTGTAGGCGATCTCGTCGGCCAGATCGCAGATCTGCGCCTCTAGCGAAGGACGGCTATTCTCGATGAAGCGGCGACCGAGCTCGCCCAGTTCTCGCGCCCGGTCCGGCCGGCAATGCTTGAGTATGCCCTCGCGCGTTTCGTAGCAGAGGTTGAGACCGTCGAAGGCAGCGTAGCGCTCCTCCAACAGATCGACGGTGCGCAAGCTCTGCAGGTTGTGTTCGAAGCCGCCGCTATCGGGCGCTTGGCGCAGCATGCAGGCGTTCAACGCGTCCTGCCCGGCGTGGCCGAAGGGAGTGTGGCCGAGATCGTGAGCGAGCGCGATGGCCTCGACCAGGTCCTCGTTCACGGCCAGCGCCCGGGCGATGCTGCGGGCGATCTGCGCCACCTCCAGGCTGTGCGTCAGGCGGGTGCGAAACAGGTCGCCCTCGTGGTTGACGAAGACCTGGGTCTTGTACTCGAGGCGGCGAAAGGCCGTCGAATGCACGATCCGATCGCGGTCGCGCTGGAACTCGCTGCGCTCGGCCGGCGGCGCCTCGGGGTGCGCGCGTCCGCGTGAATTGTGCGCGCCGACGGCGTAGGCGACAAGCTCAGTCATCCCGCTCACAGCTGTCATTGATGGCGGCAGCGACATCGGCCTCCGGCACCTCGGCGCTCGTCACCGCCTGGCCCAAGCCCTTGAGCAGCACCAGACGCAGGCGGCCGGCGGCGACCTTCTTGTCGTGACGCATCAGTTCGATGTAGCGCTCGGCACCCAGCCTGGGCCCGCTCACCGGCAGGCCGGCACGGGCGATCAAGCGGCGCGCCCGTGCCGCTTCGGCTTCACCCAGCAGCCCCAAGCGCTGCGACAGTTCCGCCGCGATCGCGGTGCCCGCCGCCACCGCCTCGCCGTGGAGCCACACGCCATAGCCGAGACCGGCCTCGATGGCGTGGCCGAAGGTATGGCCGAGATTGAGCAGGGCGCGGCCGCCCTCGCGGCTCTCCTCGCGCTCGTCGGCCGCCACCACCTCGGCCTTGTTGCGGCAGCAACGCTCGATGGCGTAGGCGAGAGCCTCCGGCTCGCGCGCCAATACCCGGCCGAGGTTGGCCTCCAGCCACTCGAAGAAGAGCAGATCGCGGATCAGAGCGGTCTTGATCACCTCCGCCAGGCCCGCCGCCAGTTCGCGCTTGGGCAGGGTCGCCAAGGTGCTCGTATCGGCGATCACCGCCTGCGGCTGCCAGAAGGCACCGATCATGTTCTTGCCGCGCGGGTGGTTGATGCCGGTCTTGCCGCCGACCGATGAATCGACCTGGGCCAGCAGCGTTGTCGGCACCTGGATTAAGGGCATGCCGCGCTGATAGGTCGCCGCGGCGAAGCCGGCGAGATCACCCACCACCCCGCCGCCCAGGGCGATGAGGGTGGTCGAGCGCTCGCAGCGGCTCTCGAGCAGCGCGTCGTGGATCAGGTTCAGCGTCTGCCAGTCCTTGTAGCGCTCGCCGTCGGGCAGGACGACGCGCTGGAGCACGACGCCGGCCTGGATAAGCGGCGCTGCCAGACGTTCGAGGTAGAGCGGTGCCACAGTTTCGTTGCTGACGATGACCGCGCGCGAGGCGGCCAGGTGCGGCAGGATCAGCTCGGCGCGCTCGAGCAGGGAGGCGCCGATATGGATCGGATAGCTGCGGCGGCCTAGCGCGACGTCCAGGGTTTTCACGCAGTGCTCCGTGCCTGTATCTCCTGCTCCAGCATCTTGGCCAGGTGATGCGAGTTGGCGAGGCCGCCCTCGATGACCAGGTCGGCGATCTCGCGGTAGAGCGGATCGCGTTGCGCGTGCAACTCCTCAAGTTTTGCCAGGGGATCGGCGACCCGCAGCAGCGGCCGCTTCTTGTCCCGGCGCAGACGCTCCCAGAGCAGCGTCGGTGCCACGCTGAGGTAGACGACCAGGCCGTTGGCGGCCAGGTTGGCGCGATTCTCGGCGGAGAGCACGGCGCCGCCACCGGTGGCCAGCACAAGCCCGCGCTCCTGCGTCAGGTCGGCGAGCACCTGCGCCTCGCGCTTGCGAAAGCCCGCCTCGCCCTCGATCTCGAAGATGAGCGGAATGTGCACGCCGGTGCGCGTCTCGATCTCGTGGTCGGAATCGACGAAACGCAGCTTCAGTCGGCGCGCCAGCTGACGGCCTATGGTCGTCTTGCCGGCGCCCATCAGGCCGACCAGGAAGATGTTGTCTACGCCATGCATCGCGGCATTGTAGCGTGGCATCGCGCCAAAACGAGAAACCGGCCGCAGCCGGTTTCTCGAAAGGGCCTGCCTGCGGGCTAGGGCGTAATTGTGAGCGTGTGGATCGTCGTCAGGCCCTTCGGTGTGGTGATTTTCAGGTCAAGGGAGGCGTCGGCGGTCAAGGGACAGGAGCTGTCGGCAATCCTGACGGCGACCGAGATCAGCGTGCCGCCCGTGGCCGTGCTGTCCGGCAGCGGCGTGCCACCCACTTCCGCCGACGAAATCGCCTTGGACAGGCCGCCCGTGACCAGAACCGTACCCGCCGGCATTGGATTGCGATTGACATCGAAGAGGTAGAGTTGGACCGTGACTCCGCAGCCCCCCCTCGTCGAGAAGCTCAAGTCGACTGGAGTAGAACCGGGAACAAAGCTCGGGCCAGGGCGCGCGGTGTTCACGTAGGCTGATGAGCCGGACAAGATGATCAAGTTCTGCTGCCGCACGTGCGCCTGCCCCCAGCGCCCATCGCAGCTGCCGGCCTTGCTCGGGGCGTAGGGCGAGGTGGCAACGCCGCCAGTGTTCATGATGCCGACGACGCAGGTCGATGTCCCGGCGCCGAAGGGAATGAAGGATTCGCCGGGATCCCACTGCCCGCTCTCATTGTTGTCCAGGTAGGCGTCGCCGAGGTCGTTGAAGGCTTCGCCGCCATCGTAGACATTGTTGCCGGGCGCCAGGTCCGTGAAACTCTCCTCGCCCAGCGCGTAGGCGAGCACCGTCACGCGGCCGTTGGTGACGCCGGCGTATCCGACGGGCGGTAGCTCATTTATGGGACGCGGATTGGCGCTGGTGAATACCACGCTGCACTGGCCGTTGCTGGTCGCGCAGCTTGGCTGTACCTGCCCCCCCTCGGCGATGAAATTGACCGCCGTGCCGTCGGGCACCGGGTTACCCAGCCGGTCAGACGCGAAAGCGGTGAGGTTGGTGGTGACGCCGTCGTACTGCAAGCCTTCGAT
>Ga0172380_10002945_pt1 | contig 24691 bp, 41 predicted proteins | sample Leawe162metaG_FD_119747 | JGI IMG/M metagenome (GOLD analysis project Ga0172380, IMG submission 119747) | Leachate microbial communities from a municipal landfill in Southern Ontario, Canada - Leachate well 162 metaG | ecosystem: Engineered > Solid waste > Landfill > Unclassified | place...
AGAAGCCTGTGGCAGCACAATTTATTTCGATCAAGTGAGATGAGCATTGTTTTTCCTCCTAATGATCGTATCAAGTCTGATTTCAGAAGGGATGGCGCGAGTCGAACGCGCAGCGGGAAATTCCCGCGCCCAACCGTGAGCATCCCACCCGGCGCAGCGTGGGCGCATCGTCTCTGACGCTATACGCTGCATGAAGGTGTATTGAACGCGCCCGCACCACCATTTTATCGGGTAGTCGCATTCTTGCAGCCATGCTTGCTCAACGCATCAACCGGGTCTTCTACCATTAACCGGCGAAAGGCATGGTTCCCCAATGCAAGTCTTTTTGAGGTGTTACTTACTTAATCGTCGAAGTACGGAGCTGTTGGAAACAGGTTCTTTATCCCATTGTTCTGGTATAACCGGATGCCAGTGTTTGATGTCTATATCCTGCTCTTTTGCCAATTGAAAACAGGTCTGACAGCGGTGTGTTCGGTGTCCACCCACCCGATATGGAACCCAGCGACGAACATCAAAACACCATTTCCAGGAATATCCACAGAGTGTGCGTTCGCCATCCTCTTGGGTGATATGAATTCCTGAAGGCATCCCCGTACTATCCAGCCAACCTATTTTTGCCATTCTTGGCCTCTATCTTCCCAAGCGCCGTAAGGCGTGAAGCCAGCGCCTGGGCATCGTCATGGGAATCGGTACGTACTGTGAGGATGGAAACGATCCCAGCAGCGCAAGCTGGTAGGTGGCCACGTCATGCATGTACTCGTGGACAACCTTCTGCGCTTCCCCATAAGAGAAAGCGACGCCGGGATGACATTCACGGAGCTGCTGCGTGATTTGAAGAGGCGTAAAAGAGTCTCGATGAGCGACTCTTTCCCTGAGCAATCCCTTGATCAGAACATTCTGTGCCTTTGCGTTCAGAATAGTCAGGCTCATGTCGGTGTCTCCTCTCTCACAGATCGTTTTTAAATGTGCAGCTTTCCAGGCACGGGAAAAGCTGGCGCGCGGTTCTTTCGCTCTGGAGTAAAAAGCCCTGCGCGCCTACGTATTCGGCTGAGTGTTCGCCCGGATACCAGCGCGCGCAGAACTGGTGTCCTGGCAGAATCACGGCAACGACAGTTGTTACCAGGTCTTCGCCTTGCACAACAACGCGCGTCCATCCTGGCTGGTCGTCCATGCTTTCTTCGTGAGCAGCGCCAAAGATCATGGTGGTTTGGTAACGATAGATGAGGTCGCCATCTTCAAGGCGTTTGTCAGCCGCCTCATCGAAGGGAATAGCAGTCATGTCGATTGTCTCCGTTTCAAATAGTATACTCCCTATTTCAGCAGTGTCGCAACTTAACGCACTTCGTCGTCTCGACAGACCAGCACTGGGCCTATGATTTCATCGTAGTGGCTGAGGATTTCCCTGGCGCTGAACTCGCGCCCCTTTTGAAACAGGAGGCTGGCAGTCACATTGGTTTCCTGGTCTGCTTTCAGCCGTGCTTCTTCGTCGCAAATCATAATCCGCCCATCTTCGAGCGGAACGATCTCGATCATGTCCACGCTCAGCAGATCGTAGAGTTCCTGGAGCCGGAAATTCGTGCCATTCTGGGGTTGGACGGTGGTTTCCGTCCCGTCGGTTTTGTAGAGTGCTGCCACTTGTTTTTCTCCTTGAAAAATAAAGCCACCCCTTTGGGTGGCTTGGGAATTTCCCGCTGCTATGATTCTCCGGCCCAGAAGGCGTCGTCATTATAGTCCCACTTCCAATCGTTATTCCATTCTTCCCAGTTCTCGGTAGCCTTCTCGGGTAACTTCGACGGCGGGCATGAACCTGACGCCTTTGCCAAAAGGGTTGTCGATGAATTTACCCACGTAGGCGACCTGCGGATCACTGATATCCGTGTCAGGTGGAAGCTGGGTTGTAAAACCCTTCTGGGCGAAATGGAAGCCATCGAGTAGGAAGATGACCGGGTTTGTTTCAGGTGTTGGCGCATCAACCTTTTTATCCTCTCGGTTCATATGGTTCAAAACAGCAGTGTAGACAAATGCTGCAAACAGCAGCCCGGCAGCAATCTCTAACCGGAAAAGAAAGAGAGCCGCAAGCGCGGCTCCCTGTAAGACGAGTACAATCCGTAAGCGACTCATATTTCACCTACTACAAGTAGCAAATTGCCATCCTCACTAGTGGCGTACAGTCCGGTGAAATTATCCTGTACGCGGTCTTCATGACCCCGTTGAAGGTAGCCTAAGAGCCGCCCGTTCTTGAGGATGATCTTACGGTCATCCTGCTTTTGCACGGTGAAGGTTTGTCCATCGAACAAGCCTTGCTGCGCCCAGGACTGCACCATTCCCTTCACCCGATCCCGTTCGCCTTTGGATACGTCTCCCATTTTCTCCGGGAGTGCACGCTGCTGCTGTTCGCAGAATGCTCGCTCGTAGGCAAACCATGCGCCATTAACGCGAATGGGAACCCCCGTAGCAATCGAGGCACGAAATTCCTCAACGGCACAGAAGTCTGGCTCGACCAGCACACCGGCTGCTCGAAGCATCGCCAACGTGTGTGGGATCAGTTCCTTCTGCCAGATCAACCCTTCTGAGGTGGGTTCTTCGCCAAAGAGGTAGGCGCGTGTGACTACCGCCGCTAGAATCTGGCCCCATTCGCTTTCAGGATACTGGCACAGCACACGCTGTGTAGCTTGCCATGCCCGCTTAAAATCTTCTGTTTCTGGGTCATGATTGAGATTCCGAAACACCGCTGCGTAAGCGGCTTTGACCGATGCTGCTTGCTTCGTGTAACCACTGCCGTACTGAAAGACCTGAATAGGGGGCATGGTGCGCGCCGCCAGTGTCTTTTGACAGGTTTCAAAATACTCCAGTTCGATCCGAATCCCTTCGAGTAACTGATTAAACCAGTGATCTTCAGTAGGCTGAAAGATGTCACGCAGGTCTTCGGGTAAGCGCTTCTCGACACGAGGAATCAGACCCTGTGGCACCTGGGGGTGCGCTGTAAAATGCTGAGTTGCGTATTCGTCCAACCAGTGTTTCACAAGAGTGGTATCAGTGCCAGTCTTAGCAACAGCGTCCATCACCGACTCGGTGCTGGCTGGAAGCTCAGTGGGTAATGTTCCTTGTGTTGCTTGCAGCACCATCAGCAGATTGATGTACATACCGGGCATCCCCAGGTTGCGTTGGGCTGCGCGAATGCTGGGCATCATCGCACGTACTGAGTAGGGCACGTCAATAACAGCCTGCGGCTCTAAGTCATAGACGTAGGTATGCTGGCGGAAGTCGATGCGCTCAGGAAGCAGGCGGCTGTCCAGTTCTGGCCATTCGTTGAAGAGCGCAGCAGTTGCATCGGTGGGATAGAGGATAGCATACTCACCCGGTTGATTGGGATTACGCCATGCCAGCACCTTAAGGTCGCCATCGTAGTCGTGGAAGGGCAGGCAGAGCAGACTATCATCCTGATCCGCGCCACCCCAGATAGCGGCAAGCTGCTTCCAATCATGATGAGATACCCAGGCGGTTGCATTGTGTTTGTCCAGATCGATCTGACCTTTGGGAATTTCCCGTTTGCCAACAGTATCGACGAACACGTAGTAACGCCCGCCTGGAGCCGGAAACTTGTATTTCTTGAGAGATCGCTGCTGAACCTTGTAGCTAAAAAGCCCAGCGAGAGCGTGCACAATACCACCGAACCACATCGCCTTTCCGCCCGAATTGAGATACTCGGCAATCCACCAACTGCCTTTGATCCCATTGAAGGCGTTATCGAATCCATCCTGCTCGATGCGTTTCAGATGAACTTGCCCATACTGACGTATCCAGCGAAGATAGTGTTTGTTGTCGATGAAGGGATATAGATTAATCATCGACTGCACGTCAATCCACAGCGGCTTACCCCCACTTACAGGCTGTACGCCAACAAAGGTGCGTCCGTCCGTAAGCTTCAATTCCGACTTGGTATCGCAGGGTAGCACCAGATCGGCATCCAGATCGCGCACCACCAGCGCGTGTCCCTTATCTTCACCTCGTTCAGAGAGCACCGTGAACTCAACGCGCCCGGTCTTCAACAGCCGCTTGCGGAGTGCCGCCTTGTTCTCTACAGGCAGGTGACGCAGCAGCCGCTTAAGGAAGCGGTAGCTGATCAATCCCGCGCCATCCCACGTCTTCTGGTTTAGTGTAGCGTCATAGCGAATGTTTACGTTGGTGAAGAAATCCCAGAAGAAGTAGGGACGCATGACGCGACTCAGGCGCTTGCTGAGGACAAATCCACCCTTCGCCATGCTCATTTCCAATGGAAGTGGCGCTTCAGGATAGATGTCTACGACTCGATTCTGGCGCACTAATCGGAGAAAATCGCCTTGTCTGGGCAGATTCCGAACTGCTTCTTCATCCCCAATGGCGGTGGTTACAATCTTCCAGTTCCCGGTAAGCATCGGATAAGACTGTCCACCAAGCCTGGAAAGATGAATCACATCTTCCCCTGTGATACTTTCAATTGACGTAATGACGGTCATTGATCACTCCTGTCTGTGCGCCCAGCAGGGATTTGCTGCAAATAAAAAGCCCCTCATGAGAGAGGGGCTTTGTGCCGCTGTTTAATTGTAAGTATTACCCGCCCTTGATGGCCGGAATCAGGGTGGCAACGTCGCCGTTTTCCACCAGGGTCGATGACTCCACAGCAGCGCCATTGAGACGAAGCTGATCACGGTCAACCGACATACCCGATTCTTCCAGCGCGAATTCCAATGTGGAACCTTCAGGCACTGTCACGGTAGTAACAGCCTGTCCCAACTTAGCGATCTTGACGGTGATCATTTTTGTCCCTTTCTTAGACGAGAAACGAGTAGGTCGCGAAATCGAAGATAAGTTCTTTCGGCAGGTCTTGGCCCTTCAGGTAGCGTTTAACCTGCGCCGAGATAAGCGATGCAATCATGAAAACGTTATAGATGATCGCCCGGGCGGTACACGGCTCCTCAACAGCGTTTTCGTCGCTGTAGAGGGTTGTTTCGTACCATCGCACCATGTCGGGATCGACAGGCTTTACGGTGTGAACACGTCCCACCTCCGCCCCCATTCGTGCTTCGATGTACAACCGTACCGCAGGCTTGTAACGCACGCGCTGCCAGATTGCCTGCCGTGCTGCCATTGAGTCTACCGCGCTGATGACCACACCACTGAGCGGCTGGTCTTCAAATTGACCAAATACATCCAGATCAATGGCGGCGTAAGCCGCCACTGCTTCTGCCAGGGCATCTACTTTCCGTTTGCCCAGATCGTCCTGCCGATAGATCTGGTTGGGCAGGTTATGGGTATCGATAGTATCGCCATCGTAAACGGCGAGACGGGAAATTCCCATCTTCGCCAGCGCAAGGACGGTGGGGGAACCAATCCCCCCCACACCGATCACCGACACCTTTTCGTGAATTTCCGATGGGCTGAGAATGTCCAGCTGTCGCCAGTAGTCGATCACCAGTTTTCGCTCCAGTCCGGGTCTGAGAGAGTAAGGTCTGCTGCATAAGGACGAAAGCTGTAGGGCAGCACTGGTGTTGTCGTCACTTTCTCTGCTACCTCGGCTTTAATGGCGGCAAGAAGTTCCGGATTGTAGATGGGCAGCGTCAAGATGGGGATCTGGTCGATGGTCAGACGTACCGGATCGTATAGGTCAAAGCGGCAGAGGTAATGTCCGCGCTTGTTGCCGACGATGCTGAGCATCCAGCCATTACCGAAATTTCCGGCAGTATCGTCGTCTGTTTTCGACCAGAAGACATTCATGTGGGCGTGTGAATGCCACCACAGCTTGAGTTCTGATGGGTCCAGCCCTAACCGCACAGTCTGGAGCAGGAAACTGGCTACGTCCTCCTCTGACAGCGCAGTAGAGGTGGCGCTGCATTCCTGTTCCAACAGGTGAATATCGGTGATAATCAGCCGCCCATCATATAGGCGAACAGTCCCTAAGCCGCTAATTTCCCCATCGGCAGTGGCAATATACAGATCCAACCACTGCTTGGCTTCTGCTGTGATACTAACTTCCGGCATCTGGTTCAAAATGGCACCTCCGTGTCCTCCGTGTCCTCATCATCGAAGTCAGTTGTGCTTTCTGGTACGATGATACCGGTGGAATCTTCGGCCAGCGGCCATTCCCAGATACGTCTTCCGTAGGTATCGTCTTCGTAAATGTTCTGAAGAAACTCGATGAGAATGCTGATCGCAGCCGCGAATTCATAGGCTGCGACAAGCTTGATGATTCCTTCAGTAATGTTTCCCAGACACAATTCCCCATCTGAATGCTGGTGTGGATGGGAATACTCATTTACTCTACGGGTCTCGTTATGAGCAGTAACCCGTCCACTTTCGACGCGAATGACGATCTTATAGACCCCAAGATCACGAATAGAACCATCACTGAGCGGCACGGTATTCAAATGCTCGGTAGTAACGATGATGCTGCCGTCAAACACTTGAATGTCGGTGACACCCTTAATCTGCCACAGTTTCTCATACTCTGCTTCAAGCTGCGCTACATCCTCGCTGCGGCTTTCGATAACGGCAAGCTGTTGTCGAAAGCTCGCTTCATCGCGAAGTGAGCGTATCAGATCTCCCCGGTATATGCGTACGTCCCGTTCTGCGCGCTGCTGCGAATCGCGAAGGTCATTCAGTGCCCGCTGACGCTGATTACTACAGAGATGAAGGTAATTTCTACGAGATGCCAGCCTGCGCTGTGCTTCACGCTCGGAAACAGATACAGGATCGCTTCCCATCAGTGAGAATGCCTTATCGAGAATGTATCTCAGAATGGGCCCTGCGTTGACTCCGTCATGCGGCAGGTCGAACAGGATGTAGAGCACATCTTCTAACAACTCAGCAATGGTGTCTCCTTCTGGTGAAAGGATAGGCAGTCCTTCGCCGGTAGGCTTAACACCATCACGCTGCCCGGAAGGAATTTGCTGCCTGCAAACCAGGGGATACTCTGCATGATTGGTTTCGAAAGCTGATGCCCAGAAGACTACCACGATGCCATCATCAGCGGCGAACTCCGCTGAATGAGGTTGTCCGTGCTGATTTTGGACATAAATCTTTTGCTCAGTACGGTTGGAGAATTCCAGGAACACAGGAAGCATTACACTCCACTGTTCCATATTCCCTGAGTCAAGACGTACTCGGTCAGCCGCAGGCACCAGTAAGTAGAGATTACTGCGATTTGTCCTTACCTGTCCGAAGTGGGAACGCACCTCAAATGCGTCCAGCACCCGGTTAAGCTCTGCTGCCGGGATAGCGACACCAGCTAAAGCCTCTGGTTCACGGATAGAGGCTTCAATGAAGGGAATTCCCATCTCACTCAGTCGAGCAGGGATGTCGGCAATTGGTGTAACGTATTCCGTAAGTAACAACCACTGTTCGTCCATTTCAGTTTCCTTTCTTAAGACGGGGACGCCTTTTCAGCGTCCCCTGCTTCAGGTCAATGGGAAATTCCCAAATCAGAATGGAATGTTGGCTGAATCGACAGTATCGAACTCATCACTGCCCGATTCCTCACGGCGACCCAGAAACTGGAAATTGGATGCCGTCATTTCCAATGATGCGGCAGGCGTGTTGTCTTCACGGAGGTAAGCGCGTGCTTCTTCCATCTCACCCACCACCATGATCTGCATACCCTTCTTGATGTACTGGTTGGCGGTTTCTGCCAGCGCGCGCCATGCGCTTACGCGATACCAGACCGTCTTTTCCTTGCTTTCGCCGGTGGTACGATCCTTCCAGCGTCGGGTCGTCGCTACGCTGAAGCTTGCCACTGGCGTGCCATTGGCCAGATAGCGCATTTCTGCGTCCCGACCCACGTTCCCGATGATTACGGTTTGTGCCCACCCTGCCATTGTCGTGTCTCCTTATGCTATAGGCCGTAAAAGACGTTGACTTGCAATGCAAAAAATAAGGCGCGTAAGCGCCTGTACTCACAAGGATGCATCACTCTGCGCTACGGCGATTGTGCCGTCGAGCATGGTGTAAATGCATTCGATCACTCTGTGCTCACGATCCGTCACCAACAAGAAGCCATTGCCTTCAACGAAGTTTTTGACTTCTTGCAGTTCGCAGTCTGTGGCAGCATAAATGGCTTTGATGAGGTGAATTTTGTGGGATGTGTTAGCAGGAGTGGCGACGCTGATCACCCGCGTATCAGTATTGAGATGCTTCTGCATCTCCAGAATCAGGCTTACCAGATCTGGAACGCTGAATGTTTCGAGTTTAGTGGCTGTTATCACGTCGGTGTCGCTTTCTCGCATCGAGTCAGAATGCGTGTCGAATCGTATTATAGCCGAATGGCCTGACCAGCGCAACCAACTGGTCAGGCTCATGGCTGAGGATCGTGCTTAGGCGCGAACGGGAAGTGAGTTCGCAAGCTTTTCGGGAATGCGACCACGTTCCACGTTATCTTCATCCTTTACCAGCAGGATGTGAACCCCGTTAGCGATGAATTCGCTTCTGTGGGTCTTGGCGGTTTCCTTCCACGTTCCTGTATAGAGCACGTCTCCATTGCGCAGGAAGTCGCCTTCTCGCGTGACGCTGACCATCTTCGATGGCTCGCGTTTCTGGGTTACAGGCTGCGGCGTGTACTCCGCTTTTACCTGGTTGGCGGTCTTCAGCAGCTGATCGTTCTGCTCGGCAAGGCGAGCATTTTCAGCCTGAAGCTGTTGTATCAACGTTAATGCGGATTCGTAGCGGCTCAGTAGTAGAGCTTTTGTCAGACGCATCATACCCTCCTATTTGGACTCTCTCGATTCTCAAAAAAGAAGGCAGCCGTGAGGCTGCCCTAACGTCACAGGGATGGACCGGTAAGCTCTGGCTCGATAGGGGCGACTAATGCGATCACTTCCTGAACGGTACTGTTCGGATGCTGGTTGAGCATGATCTCTGCCTGGCGCAGAGCCGCTGTATTTAGTCCATAAACTACTCCTTCTGGACTCACAATGAAGGTACGTCGTATTTGCTGCATTTTGTTTTCAACTAGCTGGTACATGTCGTGTCTCCTGGACTCAACTCACTTTTCAAAGGGGGAACCCTCTCTAGATTCCCTAAAAAAAGCCACCCCAAAGGATGGCTTGATGGGAATTTCCCATTCAGGATAGCAGTTGAACGGCCATCTGGCTGCCCTGCTGGAAAGTAGGCTCAACGCCACCATAGATCCAGTTGTGGTAGAAGACCTTCACCACCGCTTCATGAACGTAGGCAGGCACTTCGACCTGCTTGCCACGCACAAAGACGTATTGGGGCACCGCTGCGCCAGCATTGGCAAGAAACTGTTCGCGCTGATATTTGGAAATGGTGATCATGAGGCTTTTCCTTTTCTCTAGAATGTCAAAAAAGAAAAGCCCCACAAGGGGGCTTATTCTGAGCGGAACACCAGCCAGTATTCATTGGCATCCGACTGATCAGCCAGAAACTCACAGCGTTCGACTGAACCTAAGAAGTTGATGCTCCACGTTACATTCGCCCATTGATAGCGAATTGTCGTCTCTAGCTCATCTACCAGTGGCTTACCCATTGTCGCTACGTCCTGTGCATAAGCATAACGTAGCGCCTCTTTACTCGTCATGACTTCCTCTACTACAGTACCCATCTGTTCAATGTGAGTGACCATTTTGTATCCTTTGGGAAATTCCCATACGACATTGCATGGGGTTAACGGAACAGATCATCGTAGATCGTGGTGGTTGGCTCACCGCCTTCATCGAGCCAGTCACACCAGCTTCCATCAGGGGAAACCCACACCTGATGCGTCTCACAGAAGACCTTATCTTCCTCTGTGCGCGCTATGCCTTCTTCGTCACATTGTTCGAAGTAGCCCGCCATCTCAAGGATGTAGTCTACCGTCATGGGTAGCATAGGAAGTCTCCTTCTGTGCATGGGTATGCATCGTATCCATTAAGCTAATGGGGTAGAAAGAGGACAGATGGAGGTACGGGGATTAATCCATACCCACATTCTTCCCTCAAACTACGCTAGTACCAGGTGTACACCCATCAGGGTATACCCGTCACTAAGCCAGCGCACCACAGCGGTGTGACCATTGGCGCGGACAGGGATGTGTCCCTTATCCTGGGGGTAGTATTTGCCAATGTACCAAGCCGCGTCCTTGAAGGAGGAGAAGGTCGCCTTAGACTGTGCCCGTTCCCCGTAATCCAGGGACAGGGTTTGGTTAGAGCGAACGACGAGTTGTAGCACAGGCACGAGGTTACTCACAGCACACATCCTTCTGAGGGGAAACCCTCTCTAGATTCTTTGAAAAGACTCTTGACATGCAGTATACAGATAGTGTACTGATCAGTATACAGATAGTGTACTGAGGTGTAGGATGAAGAGTGTATGGGACCATTCAGAGGGATATGAGCAAATCAAGGCAGAAGGAAGAACCCAAGCCACCTGCTGGTAAGCAAGTACCCATGAAAGGGATGGGGGCGGACTACCGCATCAAGGATGACGGCACAGTAGTGCGGATGCTCTACCTCAAGGCACGAGTCCGTAAGGATGGCTTCAAGACCGTGACGCTTATTGATGGGGAAGGTGGGCGGCACACCTACCTGCTGCACATGCTGGTAGCACGTACCTTCCTGAAGCAGCCCCCTCATACGACAAGGGTGCGCTTCAAGGATGGCAGCAAGCTCAACTGCGCTGCTGCCAATCTGGAGTGGGTGTAAGAGCGCGCGCTTCTGCCAATGGGAATTTCCCATGAGGGGGGGACTACCCCCCCCTCTTCTCCTGGTATCGTGCCCTTAAGCAGCACATATACTGGCACAGTAGGTAGTCCCTGCGCCAACCCATGTACTGGTTGTAGAACAGCACGAACAGGGCAGTACAGCCCCCAGATGACACGATCACGGCGAGTATCAGTGGCATGATTTCCTCTCTGGATTCTTTGAAAATCCAGCGCCCGGCTGGCGGCAGCAATTTGTGTTCCCAACGGGGAAATCTATCTGGCGGCGTGTGTATAAGGAGGGGGTAGGTTCACTTTACGACATGCTGTATATGTACTTATAGCCTCTGCGATTCCGAGGCTCGAAAAACAATTTTCAACGGTAGGAGGAAGAGATGAAGATTCCAGTCTTGGACCCAGAAACCCGAGAAGTCATAGAAGGAATCGAGGTTTGTCCGCCCGACCCAACCCAGATTACTTTTCCAGGTCCACTGCCGGTGTTATTAGGGGAGGCTCCTTTTGGGAGTATTGCGCCTGATGAATTTATTCCACTCGATCCAATTGCGCAGGTGGAACTGATCGATGGGCGTAAAATCCTGACCACCAGAGAAGCAGGTAATCAGGTAGCGGACTACGTGCGAAATAAGATGAATATCCCATAATCCCTTCTCCTGGTATCTTGCCAGTCTCCAAACTGCATATACAATGAAGAAAAGGAGACGCGATATGAGACACTGCGCCATGTGTGGACAAGAGGAGACGCCCCAGAACCCCTGTGTGCTCTGGAAAGAGGGCAAAAATACAGAATTTGTACATGAACATTGTGCCCAGCAGCGGAACCGGCCTTACCGCAAGCAGCTCACGGTGCTTTTCGAGGTTAAACGACGGAGCTGGCTCGATCACCTGCTCCTTATGCTTTGGAGGATGTCTCATGAAGGTCAGACCCGGTAATGCCCAGTGGGAAAGTCTGTACAACCGCTGGCTCCACAACGGAAAGCCGAGATTTTTCGGTCATCTGGATCAGTCCTGGATGATGCTGCGTGACAATAACCAGCTCGTTTTCCTCGCCACCAATGTGTCGCAGGCAGGCATCAACAATCCCTCCGGTGTCCATCTCTAGACCATATTGACGGAACCAGCAAAATGGTAAGGGGCACGATAGACCATGCCCCTTCAACCCCCTATGACAAAACCACTCTACCAACTGAATCCGCGCGAGCGCGAACTGATTGATCTGGCGCTCGCGGGCAATCCCGATCCGTTTACGGATTTCTATTTACGCGGTCCAAATACGGGCACGTGGTGGCTGCCGGGCGCAAAACGCCCGCTGTGGAAGCGGGGATATGCCAAGCTGCACAAGTATTGGCTGGGTCACGACCGTCCAGTGCGTTTTGAATACGACGACAAAACCTTCATCGTACGGGCTGACCACGAAAAGAGCCGGGAATTTCCCGATCATCCGGCTTTTCACCACAATCACGGCTTCAAAATGCTGCCTTATGGGAAGGACTTCTTCCAGGACAGGACGCCTGTATCTGTCGTTGTCGGTGGCAAGGGCTGTATTGCACCTAACACGCGAATCTATGATGTGGAACAAAGCAAGTGGGTAGAAGCAGCGATCTTAGCAGAGCAGAACAGAGCGCCACTGGTCGCGGCCTGGACTGGAAGCGAGTTTGTTCCTATTCGTGCGTCGATTCCTTTTATCAAGGGGATCGATAAGCTCTACGAAGTGGTGATGCGGAGTGGGCGACGAGTTACAACGACCCTGAAACACGTCTTTTTAACCGAATCTGGCTGGCAGCCACTCGCCGATCTACAGATCGGCGCACGCCTGCTCGGATCCGTTGAATCCCATCCTCTGTCCAATCAGGAACTGTCTCAGCAAGATACGCCCAACTGGGACGAAATAGTCGAGATTCGATATGCGAACACGGGCGAATTCTACGATCTGCACGTTCCTGTTTGGAACAATTATCTTGCAGAAGGGTTAGTTCACCACAATTCAGGTAAAACTTTAAACGTCATTGTGGTGCCGCAGCTGATCTGGGCGGCAGTGTACGAGGATTTCAGGGGTTTTGCGCTGGCTCCAGAAGCTACTCAGGCCAACGAAGTGCTGCGCTTAGCCTGGCAGATTTTACAGGGAACGCTCTATTTAGAGCGATTCGTTCTGAACTATACACGGGGCCCCAACGCCTCAATGCGGGTGGGCAATGATTTAGTGGGGGAAACCAGTATCGAGTGCTACCCCCTGCTCAAGCGTGAGGACAAGCTGCTCACGCTTACGGGAGACACCGCAGCGGTGGATCAGGCTGAGAAGTTCGACAATCCGCGCAAGATCCTTCAGGACGTAGGCACGCGCTTTCGAGGGCGGGTGATTGCAACGGGTCGTCCGCGTATTGGCAAGCTGGCACTGGTTGCCAATGCCGACTACAACGACGAGCTCTTCCGGCTCTACGACATGCAGGAAACCGAGCCAGAACACTACAAAGGCATTACGGTATCGAGCTACGACAACATTCACCTGACCGAACGCGACCTGGAGAACTACGAGGTGTTCGCCGGAGATGACGAAGACGCCATCGACATCCACCTGCGCGGCAAGCGTCCACTGGGAAACGGCAAGGAATTCAGCCGTGACGTGATGGAGCGAATGCGCGACCCCTCTCTGGACGAGGAAATGGCGCAGGGCCTACAGTTTCAGCGTCCTGGCTACAGCCGGATGGAACTGCATGGGGCGGGGGTGGTGGAGTGGATGCTCCCGTATGCCGAAAACCATCATTATCTGGTCGTTTCCGATCCCGGCACGGGCAAACCACCGGAGCGCAATGCTTACGGGATCATGGTCTGGGACATTACCGGCTTTCCGGGCACGCGGGAAATTCCCATTCCAGCCAAACTAGCCGGGTTCATCTGGGGAGATGGGCGAGGCGACATCAAGACCTGGGCGAACCGCCATGCGGAACTGACCTGGAAATACCGCGCGTTGGGGCGAAATGCCTTTGATGCGACCGGTTATCAGGCGGGGTACGACGAATGGATGATGATTCTGAACAATCTGATGAGCGAAAAGATCAATTTATCGGGAAACAGCAAGGCATTGTGTCTGAATGCCGCCAAAATGCTCACGTCCAGCGGCTACATTCGGATGCCGCGTGATCTACCCGGTCTCTACAACCAGTTACAGCGTTACGACTTTCAGCAGGACAAAACCACGCCCAAGCTCAAACAAGACCTGGTAATGACGTTCATCATGTCCGCGTGGTGGCTTCAGCGTTTATGGTATGTCGTGATTGGCCCTGAAACGACGACGATAGAAGGATCAAACTACTATGAAGATCGCTACGAACGCTTCCTGGAAACGCGCGAAAGCGCGCCTCATCTTTAGGCTGCTGCCTACGCTCAACAGGCTTACCAAAAAGCTGCTCTATCTGTCTATTCACAGCCAGATTCGGCTCAACCGGCTGCGCACAAGTCTCGGATTACGCTGGATTCAGCCAGAAGAGAGCTATTTCGAGAACAGCAGCGAAGACCGCTACTATCGCGGTCTGGAAGACCGCTAGAAGGGGCAGAAAGCATGATCCGCAGTGGGAATTTCCCGCCACTTGACAGACAGATAAGTTGATTTACAATCAATGTAGCAGTCCCCCGCTTTTTCTCCACTGAAAAACCCATTCCATGATCTATACTCCACAGAATACGCTCCCCGGAAACGAGGCGCGAAAATCCAGTAATGAGCTGGCGATGGCGCTGCTGCAGCTCGATCTTGCCAGCGGGCGGCTGCCTGCTGGATTTCCGCTTGTCGAATGGCAGGAACAAAAGGCTCGTTACGACTACTACTGGTCGTGGGCCAACGGGACGCTTCTCGAAGACATCGCAGGCAAAACCAAAGACGGTAAACCGGTCTACAGGTATCCCCTAAAGATCAATCCGGTGCGGAATTTCGCACGTAAACATGCCGCGCTCTTGTTTGGAGAAGTGCCCGATACTCCTGCTCCCCTGGTCAGGACCCTCGTTACGCCCAAAACGCTCTACGGTAATCCCACAGAACGCTCCAAACAGGATGCTGAATTCTGTGCCGGGGTTGTAAACGAGGTCTGGCAGTCCAGCAATGGACGTTCCATCCAGTACGAAAATGGTGACATCAGCCAGTGGTTGGGCGGCTCGGTTTTCGAGATCACCTACGTACCCTGGCGTCGGGATCTGCTGATTCCGATTGTGGTGCATAATATCTCGCCGGATTTTGTCCTCCCGGTCTGGAATGCTGACAATTACTACGATTTATTAGAAGCGTGGGTTGTCTATTACGTAGCTGGACGCACGGCAGAGAAGATGTGGGGCATCAAACCACGCAGCGGACAGGAAAACGTACTCTACGTCAGTCACTGGTCGAAAGAATTCAACACACGCACGGTGGATGGGGAAATTCTGGAAGTAACCTACCCTAACAACGTTAAAATCCGCTACGACAAACATCCCAATCCTTTTGGATCCGTGCCGATTAAATATATTCCCCGTCTGCGTGAAGGAGGGCCCTATGGTTCTTCCTTTATCCCTGACATCGCTGGGCTGGCGCTGGAATACAACAGTCGTCTGGCTGACGTGGGCGACGCGATGCGCAAGACCGTCCAGCAGCGCTACGTAGGACGAAACATCACCGGACAGATTAATCCCAATAAACCGCTTGACGACAAGGGGAACACCTACATCGACATCGGCGTGCAGAATCCCGCGCTTGACGACGCGCCTGAACTCAAGCCGCTCGATCCGCCCAAATGGTCGGACTCTTTCAACACTCATCAGGGTTCTTTATGGAGCCAACTGCTCCGCGAAGGCGGATTAGGCCCCATCGCCTTTGGGGAAGATGAGGGCAGTCAGCGCAGCGCCCTTACGCTTGCTTTCCGCATGTGGCCTTCCACCATCGTCGCGAAAGCACAGCGCACTTTCTGGACAGACGGGCTAAACGAAGTTGCTAAAGTGATTCTGCACATGGCAGCCGAAAAGCGGATACAGGTGGCAAGCCGTTCCGTCCCCTCCAATTTCGAGCAGCTGGTCGATATTGCGCAGGACTGGCTGCCGATGGTGCCGCGTGACCGAGAAGCACAGGTAAACGAGATTGTGGTGCTGGTACAAGCAGGTCTGAAAAGTCCTGAAAGCGCGCTGGCAATGCTGGGCGACGTACCTGACGTGCAGGAAGAGCTAAAGCGTGTGGAAAAACACCTTCGCTTCATGTCCGAAATCAGACAATCACAAGCGCCTGGCGCTGCTCAGGCAGGCGAAGGCGCAAAACAGGACGTGGTGCAGCCGGAAGTTAGCACCGGTTTACGTGAAGATTCTTAGGGGAAAATTATTCTTTAAAGGCACTTCTGCCGCAATAAGGAGTTTATTATGCCCGATAATCTGCCCCCCGACAGCGTGGAACAGGACGGACAGCCCCCTGTAACACCTGTTGGGCAGACCGAAGATTGGGAAGCTCGCTATAAGGGGCTTCAGCGTGAATTCAACAAGCTGCAAGCCACGCACAAAGCGACTCAGCAGTCCTTCACCGAAAAGGCTCAGGAGTTCAATACCTATCGAATCTCGCAGGAAGATGCACTAAAAGCCGCAGCAGGCGAACAGACACAGCTTCAGGCAAAGATCGAGGCATTGAATGGTGAATTTGGGCACGCTCAGGAAACTATCCAAAAGCAGGAACTTCTGCTGAACGAGCGGTTGGTAAAGGATGAGCAGCGTAAGCTGCTGCTGGAAGCGCAGCAGAACGATCTCCTACCCCTGTTCGAACTCGGACATTTCCGACTCGACGGCGTGAAGGATGTCGAAGCTGCCAAGACCAGCGCTATGGCTTTCCGCCAGTCGCTTCAGGGTATTGTCCAGCAAGCCTATACAGGGGCAGCGCCGCAAACTCCCGCACCGCAGTCCACACAGCCAACCGGGAAGTCACGCGAGGAACTGGCAGCTTACCTGCAAGACCCAGCGAACTGGAACAAGCCCGAATTCCCTGCATTTGAACAGGCTTTTCTTACCCTTTCGTCCTAATCATATACACACCGCAGGATACCGAAATGAGCGATGAAAACTTCTGCATCAGCATTACCGTTGGTGTGGCCGGGACAGACCCCATACAGCGACAGTACGAAGTACCACGCAGCACCGGCTTTGGTTACAAGGTCAATGAAGCGCCCACCCCCGACTGTTTTCGCATGTTCTGGGGACGAAAAACCGTGATGGTGCCGCTGCGCAACCTGATTCTGGTTGAAATGGATCTCTAGATTTACTGTGGTGCTTCAGGAGACTTTCTCATGGCCGCACCAACCACTTTCGATACTGGGTATCCCCAGAATCCCTGGGAACAGGTGACGAGTAAGACACTTCCGTTTTACGTGCCCACACTCTACCGCACGTATGCACGACAGGCTGTCTTCAACCGCTTTGTTTCCATCCGCTTCAACATGAATGGATTGGGCGCTGAAGAGATGTATCTCGACAGCATTATCAGTCCACACGCCAACCACGATCCGATTGGAGCGCGTGACCGCTGGGTCAACAGCTCGTATCTGGACACCATGCGCCGGAAGATCGTGTTCGAGAGTTAACTACCGCATAGCTCTCATTAAACCCGCTCTGATCAATGGGGAAAGCACAGGGATGTGTAACCCTCAAGAAGGTTCCTTAACAACTGAATGTCCCCGATGGTTTAACTCTTTCATCCTGAAGAAGCATCGTTCTCGTAAAGCACGCTGGTCATCAGTTAATCGGCCACCGACTTTCATCTCTGTGAAAGATTGCTGAAATAGGATAAGAAGTTCGGCTTGTGGTTTTTTGATCACCAGATAGGGAAGTATTGCGCGACAGACTTCAACGGACTTGGATCGCTCCAAAATCCATTCGTACTTGGTCTTCCATTCAATGCGAACTTCTCTAGTGTAGGTGAAACCACCAAAGTGTTCCTGCAACCAATCAATTAGTACTCGGTCTGTAGACACCACATAAAGCCGTCCAGTGTAATCAATTCGTGGTCTTTTTCCGCCGCGATAGATGTTGAAACAACCCTCGCCATCGAGGATGCCCGCTAAATAAGCGAGCGTAGTATCTGTAACCATGATGTACTCCGTCTAAGACTAAGTGCATTATAACACAGAATAATTCAGTTGTGAATACCGCTTGCAGAGACTGAGTGAGTGGGGCGGCGAAAGCCGTATGCGACAGTCCGACCTCCGCCAATAATCCAAATTCTATGAAAGCGGAGAACTAGGCAGAAATGACCTAGCCATCACCAAGCACCTTAAAAACACGTATAGCACGCAAGCGCTCCACAAACTGAAACGCGGGTGTCCAATCAACCCCTTTCGAGGTCTGTGTAAGACGCCAGCTAATGAATTCCAAGACGAGATCAACATCGAAGCGTTTCTTTGCTGGAATCAGAGTGTATTTGCCATTCGACCACCACATTTGGGGCAAGTTTCCCAGCGCTTCATCGGTTTTTCCCTCAGCTATACGTGTGATTATAACATAGTTTGGTGATAGTAACAATCTGTATGCGGGCAAGCTGGCCTTCCACGAGTATGATGCGCTGATCAGCCGCTATAAGCTGGATGGTCGTCAGGGTCTGCTCGACATCATCACTTCGCAGGATGGTATCGGATCGATGATGACGTGGACTTTAGATAAACTCGCTCGGGATGCTTTCTACCGCGCACCTTACGCCATCTACGGCTCTAGCTCAGGCACGTTCTTCGACACGGTGGTCTCGACCGACCTGATGACGACCCAGCTGCTGGACGATATCAACCTCGGCATGAAATATCGTGATGTTCCGTTAAACACGTTAGCAGCGTAGCGGAACTAAAACTCTCTCTGATCTACGGCGAAACTCCAGTGGTGGACAACGCCTAGCAAGGTTCCTTCGAAATTATTCGAATACCGGCTACAACGACTGAGCGAGAGAGGCTGCGAAGAGCAGTATGCAACAGTCTGAACTCGGGCAATAACCCAAACATGAAACCCGAGAGGAGGGCCCGAAGCGGTTCTCCCACTAGCACCTTAACAACTTAAGTTCTTTCAAGCGGATGTGGTACTCATAAAGTCGAGTGCGTTCCTCTTCTGAGAGGTCATAGGACATGGTGAAGCGAAGCTCACAGGCTTCTTTCATCAATAACATCTCAGTTCGTTTTTTGGAAGGCATTAAGCCTTCCGAGAGTTGAACAATGATGTTATAGGTCGGAGACCAGCCATATCATTCTCCGCATGAACTTAAGTTGCTATAATATACCTTCATACACGGTATTGTGCTAGGGGTAACAGAATGTCGCGCAGACCTACGATGGCAGCCCTGGCTCTATCATCTGTATTACCACGCCGGGCGTGATCCACGACCTCAAGAGTGAAGCGGGAACGGGCACCAACGTCACCAAGACCTGGCTGGATGTCATGGCTTATGGTGATGGCATTCGTCTGGTTCGTGGTGAAGTTGGCAGCTATCGTGGCGTACGCTTCGTGGAAACCAACGATGCTATGCTCTGGAACTGCGGTCGGATTGTCGCTCAGACTGCTATCAAGTCTCCGGTCGCAGCGGGCGATGGTGCACCAAATCCCGCCACAACCCAGGTGGATAACACCTTCTATGTCGGACAGGCGGATGCCACGCATACCGTGACAGTAGCCAGCTCGACTGGCTTCGCGGTCAATGACCGTGTCAGCCTGCACGTGGATCGTACGTCGGACTTTGGTGTCACCAACGGCGCAGACTACCGCGATGGCAAGTTCATGACGCGCCGGATCGTCTCTATCCCCGATAGCACGCATCTGGTCTTCGACGAACCCATCATGGAAGAGTTTACGACCGATCTGGGTGGCACGGTTTATGGGTACGTGACGCTGGGCACGAACATTCACGGTTCGGTGTTCATCGGTGCCAACGACGGCGTGGTTATGGGTGTGCTTCAACCCCCGCAAACCTACGTGCTGGAGCCGATTGACGACCTCAAATCCCAGTGGCGCGCGGTCTGGAAAGCACGTCTCGGTTACAACGTCTTCCAGCCGAAGGGCTTCGAAGTCGTGTTCTCGGCAGGCTCGGCTCGTGAGAAAGGCGCGCGGTTTATCCGCTGACGATGAATTGGGCAACGTATCGCACTCAGATCAGGCGTAGTATCCTCAAAGAAATCACGCCGATTAACTGGACCAATGACAGTCTGCTCGATGCCTGTGGCTGGGCGCTGGATACCTTCTGTGCCCATACCGCAATCGCAACCGGCGTGATCTACGAAGCGCCAGAGCAGATGGTCGCGTTGCCTGATGATGTGTTTGGCGATCTGGAAGTCACAGGGCTGGTTTATGTTCTGACCAGCCCTGTTCTGGTCATCAAACCCGCTAGTCTCCTAACGTATGAGGACACGCAATCCACTGTCTACAGCATCTGGGGCAGCACGCTCACGTTCTCGACTGTCCCTGAAGCAAATGTGGCGCTGCGCTACTTTACCTACTATCCCCATCCCACTGATGACAGCAGCGAAATTCTGCTGCCGCGCTGGGCGCACAATGCGGTCGCGCATCTGATTGGGGCGCTGGCATTGACACAGGACTCGGTCAACAGTTCGGGAATTTCCCGCTGGAACACCAAGAAGGAATCAGGTGATCCCGAAGACAACGCCCTACGCATTCAGCAGGCCCATCTCTTTAAGGTCTACGAGAACGAGATCAACCGCTTTCCCCGTCAAGATCGGTTGAACTACTATCAGAAGCTGATGGTCTGATGGACACCAGCATTCGCAACCTGCTCCAGGATCATGTTCGGGACACGCTGCAAGACCAGATGATCGATCTGGTAGACAGCACGGACTCACCTCTGGGGTTGGTGAAAAGTGGCAAGCTGCAAGCCGATCCGACAGTGACGCGGCTGAACCTGCTGGTACGAGAGGGTGGCGACGAATATCCCGACATCTTACTCCCCCGCGACTATGCTCCTGTACCCGCCCCGGTTTTTGAGCTGGGAGGTGGGCAAATGTGGCTGCGGCGCTTCACCTGTTTCTACGAACTGTTTTATCTAGGTGAAAGCAACCGTGATGCTGCACGGAGCAGCGCCTACGTGATTTTCTCCCGCTTTGCCAAAGTGATTCGGGAAATTCCCATGTCTGGTCTCTCGGATACCTTTGGAGAAGCCGCCATCCTGGTACGCATTACCAAACAGGTGATGCGCGAAGGAGGCGGCCCTGGTTCGTTCATCTGGCGTGGCGAGCATTACATCGAATTCCTGACGGAGATGACGTGAAAGTCCTGGCGCTGCATTTTGCTGCTGACAAAACTCCCAGCAGCCCACAGATCTATCGGGCAAACATGCCGCTTTACGTCTTAGGGCAGCATTCCGGCTGGCAGTGCGAAGTCGAGCAGTGGGGCAATATTCTGGCAGAGCGGGCGCAATATGGTATCCAGGCGTTTGTGGCTCTGGCTCAGGCGTATGATCTCTTTATCTTCCCCCGCATGACCGTCCCCAAAGGGGCAACACTCGACGCCCTGAAACCCCTCTTCACCCTGATCAGAATGGCAGGAAAGCACATCGTCTACGAAGTGGATGATGACTTTAGCAACCTTTACCGGGACATTGGGGCAGATGGCGCGATGGCACTGGCGGCGTGGTGTGATGCGATTACCGTGACCACGCCCTATCTGTCCCAATGGATGGAACGGTGGACACACCGCCCTACCTTCGTGCTGCCCAATATGCTGCACCCGGACATCTGGCGTAAGCCAGAGAACCGCTTATTCCATGAGGGATTGGTAATCGGGCTATCGGGCAGTCCCACCCACAGCGGAGATTGGCAGGTACTCGAAACTGTACTGCCGCGCATCCTGGAGGAAAACCCAACCGTGCGGCTGCGGATGACCGGCTTTCACCCCCCTTACCTGCAAGAACTGCCGCGCACAGATTATCTTCCCCCTAATGACTATTCGGGATATGCCGAAATCGTGCGTTCGTGCGACGTGATCCTTGCGCCAGTTGATCCGCACGATGAGTTCAACCGGTCAAAGAGTCCAATTAAGGTTATTGAAGGTATGGGCGCGACCCGCCCATTGGGAAATTCCCACGCCGGAGCAGCCTGTATCGCCACCGATAATCAGGTGTACCGGCTGGCAATCGAGCAGGAGCAGAATGGACTGCTGGTAGAGCATACCTCCGAGGGTTGGTATCAGGGGCTTACCCGGATCATCCGAGACGAAGCGCTTCGAACGAAGCTTCAGCTTCAGGCGCACCGCTCGGTTTGGAAACGCTTTGATGTGACCATCCACTGGACGCTGTGGGCGCGCGCGTACCAGAAGATCGTTTCCCGCCCAATCAATCGCGTAACAATGGAGGCTTCATCATGAGTGTACCTGCTCAAGCTACAGAATGGGGCATTGCCCTACAAAGCGCAAAAGTTGGCGACGGGGTTTACACCACCTCTAGCTATGACTGGCATCGCTACCGCGTTCCCACCATCACCGGTGGTGGAATGCAGGATCAGGCGACTCTACCGCTGGAACTCGGCGGCATTATCACCCCAACGGGCGGCTACAAAAGTGGCGCGTATTTCGTCCAGGAGGTGGACATTATTCCCCGCCTGGAAGATACCTTTGGCTGGCTGCTGCTGGCTACCCTGGGCAATGTCTCTTCCGTCACGGGTCAGAAGTATAGCAACGCAGGGTGGGTGCCTAACGTGGGCGCGGTCGGACATCTGTTCCGCTTCAACCCTACCGATTCAGCTTCCCTGCCCTGGCTGTCAGCGCGTATGAAGATTCCTGGAAACACGAGCGCGGATATTCGTGGTATTCTGGGCTATGACTGCAAGGCATCCGGCTTCCGCTTCAACATTCCTGGCGCTGGTCTCATTACGGGCCGATTTGGCGTTCAGGGGCGCGTGCCTACGATGCCGAACAACACCAATACACTGGGCTGGACGTGGGCTAACCAATTTGAGGGCAGTGATACAATTGCCCATGCCGGACTCGGCTCGATGACCATTGGCTCCACCGTTCCTAAAGTGACCGGTCTGACGATGGACATTGTGAACACGCTGTCCAGCCCCCGTGACGAATTCGTGGTAGGGGATTTCTTCCCCGACGACGTGGCGGTGCTCACTCGCGCGGTGCGTATGCGCGCCAGCATGAAGTGGGAAAACAGCGACATCTGGTCGCTGCTGATGAACGGCAGCGCGACAGCAGAGACGTGGTCAGCACTTCCCTACTTCTCGGAGACAGCAGGCAGTGTACGTGGTTTCTTCTTCGAGGCGCAGTCTCCCGCGACCATCCCTGCCACCAGTGTTTCCTACGCGCTGCGCGTGATGGCCGACAACGTCATGATGTCATACGACCCGAATTCACTTCGTTTGCGCGCGGGTGGATTGATCGAGTACGTTGTTAACCTCGACGTGCTCCAGCCGGACGACTCGGCACTGCCCTACGTGCAGGTTGCGTTGGACAATGCGGTTTCTGGATACGTGGTTTCGTAACGCCTGCCAGAGAGAGGCATAACAACCTCTTTCTGGTATCAATTTCCTCCACTAACCTTTTATCTATGAGCAGGAGAATAGAAATGTCACGAATTGTAAGCAAGCCATTGAGCAAAAGCTTCGAGATCGAAGACCCGGAAGGAAGCTGGAACGTTGGCTTCCGCCAGATGACAGAAGGAGACTACATCGAGGTTGGCGATCTGACCAGCCAATCCGATTACCTATACGACGAGAATGGGCGCTTCATTGGCACGCGCGTGCTGCGTAACAACCGTCGTGCCGAGCGCAGGGCAATCTGGCGTACGCTCTCCAGCTGCGACCTGACCTACGAAGATGGAACGCTGATCTTCGAGGCAAAGGATGGGTTGGTGCGCAAAGAGATGAACGAAACCAAGTTCAACGAGCGTTGGGATCTGCTGCCGCAGGCACTGGCAGACGTAATCGTGGAGAAGTTCTACGTTACCAATCCGCCTGAGGGGGAATAACACGCCATCTCGGGGAGTTGAAAGAAGCAACCCAGAGGTGGCTGGAATACGAACGCGCCCTCTCTCCCTCACTCGGTGATAGTCCCGAAGATGAGGCATATCGGATCAACCTTCGGGAAGGAGCAGTGGAAACGCCGGAACAGCCTGAGTCCCTTGCAATTCTCAGACATCTCCGGCGTTTTCATATCCCAATGTGGTCGGGTGCCTATGCCGACCAGCCGCACTATCTGATGTTGGAACTGAACACCATTATTGAAGTCGAGATCGAAATGGAATCGATCTGGCACACCAACGAACTCCTCGCGCTCCAGAAGACCGCAACTTAAGGGTTGTCTTCCAGGTAATCGTCCACTTCTGTCTTGGCATCTCTCAAATCCGCGTGAGTGGGAAAATCAGGGTTCAGGTGATGCCCATTATTGGGTAGGAAGCGACCACGACTATAGTCGTAAGTTACGTCTCGCTCCCGCTCGATTTCGTCGATCTTGTCCTCAGACAAATCATCATAGGGACTCATCAGTTTTTCCTTTCATGGGAATTTCCCATTACTCTTCTGGCTGATACGTTTCTTCCCAGTCTTCATCAGGTGTAGGAACCCACTCTGCCCAATCGGGAGGGTGAAACGGCCAAGTAGCACGCTCGCTTCCCATATAGATCGTTGTATGTCCGGCTTCCTGCTGTATTCGTGCAATTTCTGTCCAGTGTAGCCCTTCATTTTCCAGTTTAAGTGCGACATCTATCCATTGCGACCCAGCCGCTTCCAGTCTGTGTACCACCTCCAACTCTTTCTCGGTCATATGTCCTCCAGGTGATCTATGTCACTCTCTGATGATCGGTTTGATGAACTCTTTAATTCTAACCCCAATTCGGAAGAATCCCAAAACGATCCTTTCCAGACTGTTCATCCAGGTATTCAGTGGGGTGGTTTACCCGACTGGGCACAGAAGGAGGTAGGTCGCTACCAGCAAGCGCTGGAAGGGCAGCCTGCTGCTGTCGGAAGACCTGGTCGCCTGGAATTACTGGAAACTGAGGATATTGCTGGACGCCCTACAACCCTGTTTAAGTTC
>Ga0172380_10002946_pt1 | contig 24682 bp, 25 predicted proteins | sample Leawe162metaG_FD_119747 | JGI IMG/M metagenome (GOLD analysis project Ga0172380, IMG submission 119747) | Leachate microbial communities from a municipal landfill in Southern Ontario, Canada - Leachate well 162 metaG | ecosystem: Engineered > Solid waste > Landfill > Unclassified | place...
ACTGCACAGTGTTCGTCGCAGTGATGGTGGTGGGGTTGACCACGCCCGAGAAACGGATGAATTCCTCGCCTTCCTTGAGGCCGATCTGTTTCTCCCCCGAGACCAGCAGGTTGCCGTTGCCGAGCACCTCGATGACGGTGACGGTAATGGAACTGGTGAAATCGTTGGCGGAGGTGTTCTGGCCTTTGCCGTCGAACTCGTTGGTGTTCGAAGCTGACAATGCCGTGCCCTGCACACCTTTGAAGGGCAAGCCAACCACCGAGGGGATGGCGGCGTCGATGCTCTGCGAGCGCGAAGTCTTGTTTTCCGAGTTCTTCGATGCTGAAGTCTTTTCCGCAATATTGATGGTGATGGTATCGCCGATGAAGCGGGCGCGCCGATCCTCGAACAAAGGACGCATTGAGGCAATGTTGTAGATGGAACCGTTTTGCGGTGCAGAAGCCGAGCGCGGCTCAGGCCGCGCGGTCATCGGCTGGGCGACGCTGGTGGGTGGCGTGGTGGTAGCGCAACCCGCCAGCAGGATCGCGGCAAACAGCAGAAGCAGGAAACTATTTTTCATGATGAAGACCCTCACATCTGGCTCAGCTTGGCCAGCATCTGATCGGAAGTCGTGACTGCCTTGGAATTGATCTCGTAAGCACGCTGGGTCTGGATCATATTGACCAGTTCCTCGGCAACATTCACGTTGGAGGTTTCGACATAACCCTGGTTGAGCAAGCCGGTACCATTGGTGCCCGGGGTATTCGGCGTGGGTGTGCCGCTGGAAGCTGTCTCGACAAACTGATTCTCGCCGGTGCTCTGCAACCCGCCTGGATTGACGAAGCTCGCCAATTGGATAGTGCCGATCTGCGTCGGTGTCGTGGTGCCGGCCTGCACCACGCTGATCACGCCATCGCGCCCGACGGTCACCGAGATCGCATTGGATGGAATGGTCACTGCCGGTGATACCGGATAGCCGCTGGAGGTAACAACCTGTCCGGTGCTGTCCTTCTGGAAAGATCCATCGCGGGTATAGGACAGCGTGCCATCGGGCATCTGCACCTGGAAGAAACCCTGGCCATTGATGGCGATGTCGAGCGGATTGCTGGTCTGAGTCAGACTGCCCTGGGTGAAAATCTTTTCCGTGGCAATCGGCCTGACACCGGTGCCGAGCTGCAGACCCGAGGGAATCGTGGTTTGCTGAGATGACTGGGCGCCAGGCTGGCGCATGGTCTGGTAGAGCAGATCCTCGAACACGGCGCGTGCCCGCTTGAAGCCGTTGGTGCTGACATTGGCAAGGTTGTTGGAAATGACATCGAGCTGCGTTTGCTGCGCATCGAGACCGGTCTTGGCAATCCAGAGAGAACGGATCATGCCTTACTCCTAGTAATTGGTGAGTACCTGCGTTGCCGCACGGTCATTGGTATCGGCGCTGGTCAGCGCCTTCATTTGCATCTCGAACTGACGCGCCAGCGAGATCATGGTCACCATCTGTTCGACCGGATTGACATTGCTGCCTTCCAGATAGCCTCCGGCAACAATTACTTTGACATCAACCTCGGCGGCAGCGCCGCTCTTCAATCGGAACAAGCCATCCGCACCACGCACCAGATCCGCTTCGGGAGGATTCACCAGCTTGATCCGGCCGATCGCATTGACCGTGTTCTGCGCACCGGTCTCCGGCACGACTGAAACCGTGCCGTCGTTGGCGATCGACACCTTGTTGTCGGGCGGCACGCTGATCGCACCGCCATCGCCCTGCACCGGTATGCCGTTGCGTGTCTGCACGACGCCATTGACACTGACTTCCAGGCTGCCGTTACGCGTGTAGGCTTCCGTGCCATCCGGCATGGACAAGGCAATCCAGCCCTGCCCCTGCACCGCCACATCGAGGGAACGCGCCGTCATCTGTACCGGACCGGGCGTGAAATTGGTGTGGCTGCTGCTATCGACCACGAAAGCCCGTGTGGGCAGGGGCGGCGCCACGGATGGATCACTTGCCCCGGGAATCACCTGTACCGCGCGCAAACGATGCTCTTCCGCCCGATAACCCGTGGTCGTCGCGTTCGCCAGGTTGTGAGCCACCGCCGCCTGGCGTCCCAGAGTCTGGGACGCGCCGGTCATGGCAGTGTAGATCAGGCGATCCATGGTTTAAGACTGTCCGCTATTGCGATTAACGCAGATTGACCAGGGTCTGCAAGACCTGGTCGATGGTCTTGATGGTCTGCGCATTGGCCTGGTAGGCGCGCTGCTGGGTAATCATCTGCACCAGTTCAGCCGTGAGGTCTACATTGGATTCCTCGATGGCTCCCGACTGCACGTTGCCCAGGCTACCTGAGCCGGGCGTGCCCGGAATCGGCTGTCCTGAATCGGCGGTCTCCGCCCACTGGTTGCCGCCCATCGACTGCAAGCCATTCGGGTTGGTGAAGGTTGCCAGAACGATCTGTCCCAGGTTGCGTGACTTGCCGTTGGAATAGTTGCCCTGCACGATACCGTCTGCAGAGACGCTCAGGCCGGAAATCTTGCCCGAGGTATAGCCATCCTGAAGCAGCTGGTTGACGCCGAAGGAAATACCGTACTGGGACGAACCTTTCAAATCGACGGTGAACTGCAGTGGCGATTCGGCGCCGGTGTTCAATGTAAAACTTTCGGTCACCGGATTGGTGGTTACCAGTGAGCCGTCAGGTTTGAACAGCAAGGTATCCACCTTGGCCGGACCACCAGCCACCGTGCTGGGCTGAGCACCGAACAAGGCGGTGACGGTGGATGTGGAGGCGCCATTCGCGATGGAAGCAGCATTCTCGGTGATCACACAACTTGAACCGACATTGACCTTGTTGGAAGTAATGATCAGATGGTCAAAAGCGTCCAGCCGTGCACTTGCCGGCACAGCCAGGTTTACGCCATTGGCATCTACATACACGTTGCCCTGATCATCGACCACGGTGCCCGCAACATTCTGCAATGCTGCGTTCACCGCATTGACCAGGGCCGTCGCGGTGGGGTAAGGACCATCGGCGATGGTGACGCTGAGTGTCGCCCCGCCATCAACGGCGATATCGAAAATGTTGTTGTTGTTGGCTGCAGAAATATCCAGTGAGCTCGGCGGGGAACCCAGCACGCTGCTGCCGGTCACGCTGCCCGGTGCCGGTGCAGCGATGTTGTCGATCGTCGAATACATCTGCCAACTGCCCGGCTGGCCTGTCTTGACGAAGTACAACGACAGTGTGTGGGGATTGCCCAGAGAGTCGTAAATCGTTTGTGCAGTGGACGCCGTGAAGCTGTTGGTGTCGGTCGAACTGAAATTATCGACCCCGGCGGTGGCCACCGCCGGATAAGGCAATGTGCCACCTGCTTCCAGTACGCTGGTGTTATCCGTACCCGTTGCCGGATCAATCGCGGGCAATCCGCCAAACAAGATCTCATAGCCGGTGTTATAGGCGCTCGTAGTAGCATCAATGTAGGACGACAGGGCAATCGTCGATCCCTTGCCCTGAGAGCCAAAAGTACCAACACTGGCGGAAGCCACCACCAACTGCCCCGCGGTGTTCGCGGTCACATTCACCGAAGCCGTGGTGGCGGAAAACGCGTTGTTGATCGCCAACTCCAGCGCGGTGGCGATGTCACCTACCGTTTGATAGGAGGCCGAAGGTACCGTGACGGTTTTGACACCAACGCCATCGATATTGATGTCGAACATGTCATTCACGCCGGATACGACGGTAAATGGAATGGTCGGCGCCGTGCCGCCGGCGGTCTGACCGGCAGTCATGGCAGACGGCGACGCCGCGCGCGAATCCAGGTTGGCCTGCACCTGGCTGACGGAAGTCGCCTGGGGCGGGATCGGCGCATTGTTCATCTGCAAAGGAACGTAGTTGCCCGGCACGATGACCCCGGTTACGGGGTCGGCGGAATAACCCGTGAGTTGCTTGCCCCCGCTATTCACGATAAAGCCGTTCTTGTCGAGCAGGAATTGACCGGTGCGCGTATAGGTAATCGTGCCGTTGGTATTCAGACGGAACATGCCGCCGCCGTTGATGGCGATATCCAGTGGATTGCCGCTGGTGGTGATGTTGCCCTGGGTGAACTGCTGCTGCACCTTCGACACCGCCACGCCGATACCGACCTGACTGGCGCCGCCACCGGTCAGGGAGGTTGCATAAACGTCAGCGAACTGGGCTTGAGATGACTTGAAGCCGACCGTGCCCGAGTTTGAGATATTGTTGCCGATTGCCTCAAGCGCCTTGGAGGCTCCATTCAGTCCGCTTAATGCTTGTGCGAAACCCATATCCTTGCTCCTCTGTAATCCAAACTGTTAGCTATATTTGATCAAAGAATTTCTTTGACGTCGCTCATCTTGAACGTGCCCAGATTGCCGACGTTCAGACTGACGCCCTGACTGCTGTTCATGATCCCGGTGACCAGGCCGAGCTGCAAAGCCGTGCTATCGACTGAAGCACCCGCGCGCTGAGCAGTGACCTTGAAGGTATAGCTGCCGTCGGCCACCGCCGCGCCACTATCGGCTTTGCCATCCCACTGGAAGTTATGCGTACCCGCCGCCATGCCACCCAGCTTGATGGTTCGGACGGTGATGCCATTCGCATCGTTGATGGTGATCGTGCTGCTGTCGGCCGGTTCGGCAAGATCAAAACCTGCATACGCCGCGCCATCCGCGGCTTTTTGATCGAGACTTGAACCCGGCACCAGCACGCCTTTGCCAACCATCGTTGCCGCCTGCATTTTCTGTGCGTCGTTGGAATTGCTGATGAGCGACTGTAGCGTCGTGTTGAGTTTCTCGATGCCATTGACTGTGCTGATTTGCGCCATCTGCGAGGTCATCTGGGCATTGTCCAGGGGATTCAGCGGATCCTGATTCCTGAGCTGGGTCACCAGAAGCTTCAGGAAACGATCTTCGGTTTCCGACATGGCATTGGTGGTGGTGGTTTTCCCGGATTTCGCATTGATCGCCGCATACACGGACGATGCCGAGTTTGAATCGTTGACAGTGGTGGCAGTCATTTCAACTTCCTTTCAGTGACGATCTACTGGCCAATCGCCAGGGTTTTGAGCAACAGGGTCTTGGCGGTATTCATCACTTCGGCATTGGTCTGGTAAGAACGCGAGGCTGAAATCATGTTGACCATTTCTTCGACGGGGTTCACGTTGGGCATGGCGACATAGCCCTGCTCATTGGCAAACGGGCTGCCCGGCTCGTAGTGCATACGCAGCGGCGCGGCACTTTCAACGACCTGGGTCACCCGCACGCCCTGTCCACCCTCGGCCCCGATCGGGTTGGCGGCAAAAATCACTTGCTTGGCGCGATAAGGCTGGCCGTTTGACCCGGTGACGCTGTCAGCGTTGGCCAGATTGCTGGACACCGCATTGAGCCGCGCTGACTGTGCCGTCAGTGCCGAACCGGCGATATTGAAGACATTGAAGACGCTCATGACTCAGTGACCTCTATGGTGACCTCTATGGTGACCTTTATGGCTGTATCGCGCTGTTGAGGGTTTTGAAGCGCCCATTGATGAATGTCAGCATGGCTTCCATCTGTATGGCATTCTCCGCAAAAGCCGCGCGCTCCACGTCCATGCTGACCGTATTGCCATCGACGCTCGACTGCTCTTCGCTACGGTACTGAATCGCCGCCCCGAAACGATTGCTCCCCGCCGCCGGCAAATGCCGTTCCGAAGTCTGCGCCAGAACCAGTGCACCGCCACGAGTTTTGCCCACTGCGCCATCCAGTGCGGCCTTGAAATCAATGTCACGGGCCTTGTAATTCGGCGTATCGGCATTGGCAATGTTCGATGCCAGCAGTTCTTGACGATAGGCGCGCAGATTCAGTGCCGTTTGACTGAAACTTAACTCCTGGTCAATGCGGTTAATCATGGGGGGTCTCTAAAGTTTTAATTGCGCCAGTCGATATGCAGCTTTCGTGCCAGAATTTTGCTGGTAGCTCTCGTCGCTGAATCCCGCGCCAATCCTGCTCGACTGATCTGCCATCACTTGATGGAAATAGGTGCTCGGCAATAATTGCCGCCTGAATACAGGATTACCGTGACCGAGGACGAGAGAGACTTGCCAGCCGGCAAAGGGCGTGTTTGAATCGCGCCATGCATGCGTCGCCATCTCTACGTCACGGTCTGCTCCTGCTGGGAATGCTTCTGTTCGCCAGTTCTGCTGCCGCAAGGCAAGCGCCGGAACCGGTCAAACTGGCGATCGAAGACTTTCTGCGCATCCAGACCAAGGGCTTACCAGGCCAGGTCAGTTTCAGCGTTGGCCAGATCGATCCGCAGAATGGCCTGGCCCCCTGCCCGGCTTTTGAAGTTTCTTTGCCGGCCGGTGCGCGCGCCTGGGGTAGTACGAATGTCAAGGTGCATTGCCAGAGCGAAAACAGTTGGGACATCTTTGTCCCGGTCAAAGTGCGCATCATCGGAGACTATCTGGTCACGGCCCGCGCCTTGAGCCAGGGTCAGGTGATTGTTGAAGCCGATCTGGCCAATAACCGTGGCGATTTGACGAACCTGCCCAACGGTACCCTGACCGAACCCTCCCAGGCACTGGGCAAAAGTCTCACTCAGTCCGTCGCATCAGGTCAGCCGATTCGCAATGACATACTGCGGCAACCTCTGGTGGTGCAACAAGGGCAAGGGGTCAAGGTGTTATCCAAAGGTCCGGGATTCCAGGTCACCGGCGGTGAAGGACGCGCCCTGAACAATGCCATGGAAGGGCAGGTCGTCCGGGTCAGGATGGCAAGCGGCCATGTCGTTAGCGGCATTGCCCGACCGGGAGGCGTGGTTGAAGTCACTTATTAAGCTACAATCGGCTGAAACCGAAGAAAATCATATAGAATCCGCGCTTAAGTTTTCTGTTGTTTCGCCGTTACTCTCATCAGAGACACACTGAAAGCAAAGGACCTGATCGTGAAAATTGAAAACTCCGCAAAACCGGTTGGAGGTCAAACCAGCGGGGTTCGCACGACTTCAGCCCGGGCTGGCGGCAATGCTCAGCCCGCAGCCCCTGCGACGGAAGTGGCGTTGTCGCCGCTTTCCTCCCGCCTGCAGCAAATCGACAGCACGCTGGCCAGTGCACCAACGATGAATGCCGACCGGGTGGCCGAAATTCGCCAGGCCATCACAGATGGCACTTTCAAGATCGATACCGGCAAGATTGCCGATGGCCTGATCGAGAGCGTGCGCCAGATGCTGGCCGCACAAAGGTAAGTTCCCCGTCTTTTCTGCGCAACTGCCTGGTTGCAGATGGCCCGAGCAGACTCTCCGTGCCCACCCCGAGCCAACTTTTCAATAACGAACTCGCCGCGCTACGCGATTTTGTAAAAATTCTGCAGCAGGAGCAGCAAGCGCTGGTCGCCGGGGAAATCGACCGGCTCATGCCCTTTGTCAATGAAAAGACCCGTCTTGCCGCATGCCTGGGCGAGTTTGCCGACCACCGCAGCCGCTTGCTCGCCGCAGCTTCACTGCCCGCCAGCAAGCAAGGCATGGAAAAGTGGCTGGCGCAGCTGCCTGCCACCGACCCCAGCCAGAAGATTTGGGCAACCCTCGTCAAACTTTCCGCCGAGGCACAGGCACTCAATGAATCGAACGGGAAAGTGATCGCGATGCTGCTGCAGCACAATCAGCAGTCGCTGAATGTCCTGCTCGCGGCGGCCAACCAGGCTTCCCTGTACGGACCTGACGGACAGACCAGACCCAAAGGCGGCGGGCGCCTATTTGGCGCGGCTTGAAGCGGATTATTCCTGCTTACTGCTCTGGAAGTACTGGCACATCGGACAGCGTATCCGGCTGTCTCGACTCGATGGTGATGGCCACTCGCCGGTTTCGACCACGTCCTTCAGGCGTGGCGTTGTCTTCCACCGGCCGCTGATCTGCGTAGCCGGTCGCGGTCAGGCGCCGCGCGGCCACGCCACTGTCGATGAACAAGCGCACCACGCTTGACGCACGGGCGCTGGACAACTCCCAGTTGGACGGGAACATCGGTGTACTGATCGGTATATTGTCAGAATGGCCTTCGACGAGGATAGGGAAGTCGGTGGACACCAGTACCCGCGCCACCGTGCTCAAGGCCTGCGCTGCGCCGAGATCGAGCCTGGCTTCCCCTGCCGCGAACAGGAGACTCGCGTTAATCTCGATGGTGACCCCGAGCAGTCCTTCGGTGACTCGCACCTGCCCTTCTTTCGCCAATGGCCCGAGTGCATCCATGACCTCTTTCGCAATATTGCGCATCTTGCTCTTGGCCTGGCGTTTTTCTTCCTCGTACTTCGGATTGATGGCGACAGACGGCTTGTTCAGGAGGATCTGCGGCACGCCCTGGGATGCGATCGGCGTCACATCGACCTGGACGACATTCTTGTTGAAGGCCGCGACGATGGAGTTGGACAGCAGGCGGTATTTGCCTTCGTTGATCACTGAAAGGGAATACATCACCACAAAAAAAGCAAACAACAGTGTGATGAAGTCGGCGTAGGACACCAGCCAGCGCTCGAGGTTCTCGTGATCTTCCTCTTTGTTCCTGCGCCGTGCCATGGCTAGCGCTCCAGACCCGGAAGATGATTCGGAGGGATGACGGTCATGCTACATACCCCTCCATCCGGCTCTCGATGACGCGCGGGTTATCACCATTGGCGATGCCGATCATGCCGTCGATGAACATCAGGCGCAGCACAACCAGGTGATTGATGTTGGCCAGCAGTTTTTTGGCGATCGGCAGAAACACCAGATTCGCCAAACCGACGCCGTAAATCGTTGCAACGAAGGCCACGGCGATGCCGCTTCCCAACTTGCTAGGGTCGGAAAGATTTTCCATGACCTGGATCAGACCCATCACGGCGCCGAGGATGCCGATGGTCGGCGAATAGCCGCCAGCGGCTTCCCATATTTTGGCGGAAATCTTGAGTTGCGCTTCGTAGGCATCGGTCTCGATTTCCAGCAAGTCGCGCAAACGATCCGGTTCGATGCCATCGACCAGCATTTGCAATCCGCGCCGTTCGAACGCGTCTGCCAGGGCATTGACCTGACCTTCGAGCGAGAGTAAACCTTCCTTGCGGGCGATATTGCTCCATTTCACAACGCGGGCGATGAGCAGGTTGTGCCTGGTTTCCGGTGGATTGACCACCCATTTGATCATGCGCATCCCGGCGACAAAGGTCGCCATCGAACTTTGCAACAGCACCGCGCCGAAAGTGCCGCCCACCGCGATGATAAATGCGGCGGGTTGTATCAATGAAGAAATGTGGCCGCCTTCGATGATCTGCCCGCCGACGATGGCGCCGATTCCGAGCAGCATGCCGAAGATGCTGAGCTTATCCATGATCCGCTATTTTCTTGCCCGTTGTTTGTTGCCCGAGGTACGCTTGGCCGGCTTGGACTCACTGCCCGGTCCAAGAATCCTGCTGCGCAAGCGTGCGATGGCCTGGGTATGCAATTGGCAAACACGCGACTCGGTCACACCCAGCACCTCGCCGATCTCGCGCAGGTTGAGTTCTTCGTCATAGTACAACGCCATCATCAGTTTTTCACGCTCAGGCAGATCCTCGATGGCACGCACCAGGGTCTGGCGCATGTCCTGATCCAGCAAAGCACCCAGCGGATCCGGCTGGCTCGAGGCAAGGTGCCGCTCCAGATAGCCGTCATCTTCACCGTCACTGAGATCTTCCAGATAGACCAGTTGGTGGCCGCGAGCATCCTGCAGCATTTTCTGGTAATCGCCCAAAGCCATGCCCAAGGCCTCCGCCAACTCGGTTTCGTTGGGCGGCCGGCCGTGCTTCTGTTCCAATGCGTGAATGGCCGCCTCGACACGGCGCATGTCGCGCCGCAAACCGCGCGGCAGCCAATCGTTTTCGCGCAGACCGTCGAGCATGGCTCCGCGCACCCGCTGGACCGCGTAGGTTTCGAATTGTGCGCCAAGCCCCTCCTCGTAACGACCGATGGCATCCAGCAGACCGAGCATGCCATTCTGGATCAGATCGTCTACCAGCACGCTCGGCGGCAATTTGGCCATCAGATGATAGGCGATGAGCTTGACCAGGGGAGCATATTGAATTACGAGCTGATCCCTGTCTGGAGCGCCCTGAGCGGTGTACATCATTAATCTTGGAGAGGCCGTTGATGGTCAAACTATACCACCGAATCGAACTCCACCGCACCGGCCGAGGCCGCTCGCAGCGTTTGTCCGCGGCGTGGTCGAGTCCCTCGCGTGAGTCCCGCTGTCGGTAGCATGAAACCGCTGCAAATATCGTTTCCTGCAGCCAGGGTCGGCGGCAAACACTGCACAAGGGCATCAGCAAGATGTTCGCTCACCGGCACAAGTGAACAGCCGAGATAGTCGAGCCGCACATCAAGATGCTCATGCGCAACACGCCGCATGTTGTCAAAAATGGCCCGGGCTTCCTCGCGGCTGCGGGATCGCGTGATGACGATCTGGAAGCCGTCACGGCCTCGTTCCTGGGCAATGCGTTTGATCAGGGCATAGGCGTGGGTGATCGACTGTCCCTGTGCAGCCACCACGATGGCCATGTGGCGTGCCGCCAAGGCCAGAGGCGAGAGATGCCCGCCCCGCCGCATGGCCGTATCCACCAGGACGAATTCGACATCCTGCTGGATTTCCATCAAACATCCCGACAAGTTCTGACGCGCCGCGGCGGAAATGCGGCTGGCATGGTCGAGCTCGCGTGCGGCGCGCGCTGCAGGGAGCACCTGCAGCATCGGCGCGGCCTGAAGGAAAGTCTGGTGCAAGCTGCGCTCGCCTTGCAGAACCTGGAACAGATCATGGCGGGCCGTGAGCCCGAAAGCGGAGATGGCATTATTCGGCGCAGGGTTCTCATCGATGATGAGTACCCCTTGTCCAGTGGCTGCCAAAGCCGCGGCAGTCTGTACCAGTAGAGTGGTCCGCCCGCATGCCTCGCGTCCTGAAGCGAAGGCCACCACCTGCGGTGAGCGGCCACCGAACAATCGCCGCAATCCCGCAGCCTGGTCGCCGGGCCAGGCTGCCACGCCACGCCCGGCCGCATAGACATCAGACAAGTGCGGCTCCCGCGCCACGCACTGCCGCCGCTGGCGTCGAGCGGGGCGCCATCACCAACCCGGCTTCTTCGCCAAGCAGGCGATGCGCCGAACCCTCTCCCGCCAGTTTGAAGGCGCGATGCAACAGATAATTCCGGTTGGGAAGATGCATATCTTCCGGAACCCGCTGACCATTCGCGACATAACACAGCAGCAGGCCGTGGCGCACCACGGCATCAAGCGCCGGGGCGATGGAGGCACTCTCATCCACCTTGCTCAAGATTACGCCAGCCAGATCCTCTCCCGCATAGGCACGCACCACGTCATCGAGCGTATCCCCGCGGCAGGTCGCATTCAGCAGCAGCAGGCGATTGACTTCGCCGGCGCGCGTCAGCATCGCTGCCTGCTCCGCCACCATGCGATCACGCTGGCTCATGCCGACGGTGTCGATCAGCACCATGTGTTTGTCGCGCAAATCGGACAAGGTGTGGCGCAGGTCGTCGCCATCGCGCACCACATGCACCGGCACGCCGAGAATGCGGCCATAGATGCGCAACTGCTCATGCGCACCGATGCGATAGCCGTCCGTAGTCAGCAGTGCGATTTTGTCGGCGCCATAGCGCACCACGCAGCGCGCCGCCAGCTTGGCCGTCGTGGTGGTCTTGCCGACGCCGGTGGGACCCACCAGGGCGTACACGCCGCCACGCTCGATGATGTCACTGTCATTGCCCAGCGTGCGCAAGCGACGATTGATGGCGCTTTTAAGCCATTTGCGGGCGTCCTCGATACCCAGGGCAGGCGGCAGTTCCTGGCAGAGTTTGCGCGCCAGCAGACCGGAAAATCCGGCATCGAGCATTTCCGCGAGCGCCAGCGCCCGCGTCGGCGCCTCGCGTGACATCTCGCCCCAGGCGAAGCCTGCCAGCTGACGTTCCAGCAAGGCCTTGATCGTATGCATTTCGCCCATCAGCTGGGCGACTTGCGCCGGTGTATGAGCTTCCATGCTGCCATCATCGGCCGGGGAACTGTTTGCGAGCCTGATCGGATTCGCTTCGGCTTCCTGCAAAATACTTTTCAGGGAAGCACTCACCTGCGCCTCGGACAAGACGCCGGCACTTTCCTCCGGCTTGACAGGCAGTGGCCGCGGCCGCTGACGTGCGGGTTCGGCAGCAACAGGTTGCGGGGTTCCCGCAACCTGCCAGGAAGGATGGAAGACCGGCTGCTTGCGCGCCTGGCTCGACAGACTCACGGTGTAGTCGGCATCGGCGCCGGCGGGATCGGCCGGAGGATAGATCTTGGCGGTCGTCGGACGCGGCGCTGCAGCGGCTGAGGCCAACAGCGATTCCGCCGCTTTTGCGATAGGCCGGGCAGCGGACGCATTGCCCGCAGCCAGCGGTGTCGCCTGACGCGACAAGGCTTCAAAGCCGTCCGCCGTCATCGCCATGATTTCCACGCCGCCAGCGACCGGCTTGTTGGAAACCACGATGGCGTCCGGACCCAATTCTTCCTTTACCTTGCGCAGACATTCGCGCGCGGTGGGGGCAATATAGCGTTTCACATTCATGACTTCGCTCCGATGATGGCGGTGACTCTAATCGTGCGCGAATCCGGCACTTCCGCATTCGAAATGACACTCAACTGAGGTACGGCACGCCGCAGGAAACGCGACAGCAACCAACGCAAGTGACCTGGCACCAGCAGCACTGCTGGCAAGCCGGATTCTTCCTGACGCTGCGCGGCGATGGCAGTATCCCGCAGCAAGGTGTCGGCCAATCCCGGCTCGATGCCGCTGGCATTGCCACCTCCCTGTACCGTCTGACCAAGTGCGCGTTCCAGTCCGGAATCAAGCGCCATGACGGAAAGTTCGATGCTGCCCGGATAGAGCTGCTGCACGATGGCACGGCCCAGGGCAGTACGCACTTGCGTCGTCAGTTCGAGCGGATCCTGCGTGCGCGTAGCATGCTCGGCGAGGGTTTCGATGATGCTGCGCATGTCGCGGATATTCACGCCCTCTTCGAGCAAGTTCTGCAAGACACGCTGGACTACCGACAGCGAGATCAGCTTCGGTACCAGGTCTTCGATGAGCTTGGGCGCATCCTTGGCGATGTGGTCGAGCAGGGATTGCGTCTCCTGTCGCCCGAGGAGTTCCGCCGCATGCGAGAGGATCACGTGATTCAGGTGCGTGGCGACCACCGTACCGGCGTCGACCACGGTGTAACCCAGGACGTGCGCCTGTTCGCGCAGGGCGGCTTCGATCCAGATTGCCGGCAGGCCGAACGCCGGATCTTTGGTGGTATTGCCCGCCAATGGCCCAGCCACGCGTCCCGGATTGATGGCCAGCAGCATGCCGGGATAGGATTCGCCGGCACCGATTTCGACACCCTTGAGCGTGATGCGATAACCATTGGGTTTGAGCTCGAGATTGTCGCGGATATGCACCGGCGCCGCGAGGAAACCGATTTCCTGGGCAAATTTCTTGCGCAAGCCACGGATGCGCTTGAGCAGGTCGCCATCCTGTCCCTTGTCTACCAGAGGAATCAGTCGATAGCCGACTTCCAGGCCGAGCACATCGACCGGTGCGACATCCGACCAGCTCGCATCGAGCGACTCCTGCTGCAGATCCTGTATCACCGGCACAGTCTCGGCGGCGCTTTGCTGCGTGCGCGAGCGCGTGATCCACCAGGCGAATCCGCCGAGGGCACTGGCCAGCATGAGGAAAACCAGGTTGGGCATGCCGGGAATCAGGCCCAGCACGCCAAGGATAGAAGCCGTCAGCAGCAGCACCATCGGGTTGCCGAACATCTGGCCGGCAACTTGTTGTCCAACATCCTCGTTGGTAGTGACCCGGCTCACCACCAGGCCAGCGGCGGTGGAAATGATCAAGGCCGGAATCTGCGCCACGAGGCCGTCGCCGATGGCGAGCAGCGTGTAATTTTTTGCCGCACTGGCGATGTCCATATCATGCTGGAGCACGCCGACAATCAGGCCGCCGATGACGTTGATGATCAGGATCAGGATACCCGCCACCGCATCGCCGCGCACGAACTTGCTGGCACCGTCCATCGAACCGAAGAAGTCGGCTTCCTGGGCAATTTCGGCGCGACGCTTTCTGGCCTCGTCCTCACCGATCAGGCCGGCGTTGAGATCGGCGTCAATCGCCATCTGCTTGCCGGGCATCGCATCGAGAGTGAAGCGCGCCGACACCTCGGCGATCCGGCCGGCACCCTTGGTGATGACCACAAAATTGATCACCACCAGGATGATGAAGACCACCAGGCCAACGGCATAATTGCCGCCGACGAGGAAGTGACCGAATGCCTCGATGACTTTTCCAGCCGCATCCGGCCCGGTATGCCCCTCCAGCAGCACCACCCGGGTTGACGCCACGTTCAGTGAAAGCCGCAACAGCGTGGTCACCAGCAGCACAGTCGGAAACACCGAGAAATCGAGAGGCTTCAGGGTGTACATGGCGACCAGCATCACCATGATCGAAATGGCGATGTTGAAGGTAAAGAACACATCCAGCAGGAATGGCGGCAGTGGCAGCACCATCATCGACAGGATCATCACGATCAGCAGCGGCGCCGCAAGCTGGCGCAGGTTGCCGCGCGAGAACACCGACTGCAGGGCGAGTGTGTCGTTCATGCCGTAGCCGCCGCCTCAGCTTCCAATTCGATTTCGATACCGGGGTCCATATCCGCAGGCACTGGCAGATCGGTCGGCAAGGCAGGCAGCGGTACGATACGGCCATCGCCGGCAAGGTACTGCCTGAGCTGATAAACGTAGGCCATCACCTCGGCCACGGCGGTATACAACGGCGCCGGGATCTGCTCGCCGATATCACAGTGCCGGTATAGCGCACGCGCCAGTGGCGGCGCTTCAAGCAGCGGCACAGCGTTTTCTTCAGCCAGTTCGCGTATTCTCTGAGCAATCAGATTCATGCCCTTGGCAATCACCTGCGGCGCCCCCATGTTGCCGCTGTCATACTTGAGCGCCACGGCATAGTGCGTTGGATTGGTCACCACCACATCCGCCTTGGGCACTTCCGACATCATCCGCTTGCGCGCCAATTCGCGCTGCTGACTGCGGATGCGCTGCTTCATGTGTGGATCGCCCTCCTGCTCCTTGCCTTCCTGGCGCACTTCCTCGCGCGTCATGCGCAAGTTCTTGTAGTACTGCCAGAGCTGAAACGGCACGTCGATGGCTGCAATCAAGGCTACGCCAGCGACCAGGGCGAAGAAGGCAAACAGCAGCAACTGTGCGAAGGAAACCAGGCCGCTTTCGAGAGGCTGCATCAGCAGGGCGAACAGCGCCCCTTGCTGATGCAGAACGACCCAATACACAATGCCGCCAACCAAGGCTGCCTTGACGAGCGCCTTGATCAATTCCGCCACGCCCTGCATGGAAAAAATTCGCGTCAGGCCACTCAGCGGATCAATACGGCCGAAATCCAGACTCATCGCCTGCGGGGAAAATACAAGGCCACCCAGCATGATCGGTGCGGCGACTGCGCCGACAATCGCCAGTACGAACAACGGCGCGGAAAGCTGCAGCGCGTGCCATGTCAACGTGACAAAGGCAGTACCCATGGCATGCGGATCAAAGGCTGCGGTGCGGCCAAAGCTGAGTCCGTCGCGAATTATTCCGGATGCATGGTGGGTAAGCCAGCCGCCCAAGGCCCAGAACCCGCCCGCGCTCGCCAGCAAGACCAGAAAAGCCGACAACTCGCGCGATTGCGGGACGCGCCCCTCTTCGCGTGCCTGTTCCAGCCGCCGGCCTGATGCTGGTTCGGTTCGTTCGAGATCGCTTTCTTCAGCCACTGACGGTTCCTCGCATGACGGCAATTATTGCCGCCGGCGATGGAGGATCAGCGCGGGAATAGAAGAGGATTCGCCTGTCAATTCGCCGCTATAAGCGGCGTGTGCAAAAGCGGCGCAGATTGGGCCGCAAAAAGGCTTGGCGTTACGTCGCCGATCGCTGCGATACTTGAATCAGGCAGCGGCAGATTCCTGCGGAATGAAAGCCGAACGTGGCACGCCGCGGTTTTCACCAAGTGAAGTGAGCAGTTCCTTCATGTCGAGGATCAGCACAATCTGTCCGTTCGACAGCGTCGTAACCCCTGCCACACCTTTGGGACGAAAACCTTCGAGCGACTTGATCACTGCGTCCTCGCGCCCGGCAAAACCGTCGATCGCGAGAATGAAAGAGGTATCGGTCGCCTGCATCAGAACGCCGTATTCGGGTACCCGCTCGGGAGCCCAGCCGAGCAGGCTGGAGAGCGGCAACAGCGGCAGGACCTCGCCACGCACCACCATGATGGCGCTGCCACCGACCTCCTGCACCTGTTCGACATCGATCGGCAGGATCTCGCGTACCATCGAAAGCGGCACGGCAAACGGCTGCTCGCCGAGTTCGACGAGCAGTACAGGCAGAATCGCCAGCGTCAGTGGCAGTGAAATGACGAAGGTGGTGCCCTTGCCGAGTGAGGATTTGATATCGATCGAACCGCTCAGCTTGTGGATATTGGTCTTGACCACATCCATGCCGACACCCCGGCCGGACACATCCGAAGCCACTTCGACCGTCGAGAAGCCAGGCAGGAAGATCAGATTGAAGCTCTGCCGTTCGTCCATGGCATTGGCTTCCTCATCGGTGATGAGTCCTTTTTCCAGTGCCTTGGCGCGCAGTTTCTCCGGGTTCATGCCGCGTCCGTCGTCGGAAACCAGCAGCACGATGTGATCACCTTCCTGACGCGCTTCCAGACGGACTTCGGATTTTTCCGGCTTGCCATTGGCTTTGCGATCGGCCGGCATCTCGACACCGTGATCGACGGCATTGCGAATCAGGTGAATGATGGGATCGGAAAGATCCTCGATCATGGTCTTGTCGATTTCAGTCTCTTCACCAACCAGCACCAGTTCCACATCCTTGCCCAGACCGCGGGCCAGGTCACGGGCAATCCGCGGATACTTCTGGAACAGGCGGCCGATCGGCTGCATGCGCGTCTTCATCACGGCGCTTTGCAAATCGGAAACCAGCAGGTCGAGTTGGCTCACGGCCTGGTCAAGCGCCGCCATGGTATCGATTTCGGTGTTGCCGTTGACGATGTCGTTACGCAACGCGTTGAGACGGTTCTTGGTCAGGCCGATTTCACCGGACAGATTGAGCACCTGATCAAGCCGCGAAGTATCAACGCGGATCGTGTTGTCTCGGGTTTTCTCGCCTTCGCGGCGGCTGACCGGAGGTCCCTGATAGCCAGGCTTGTCAGCGACACGGCGGCCGATGGCTTCCTTGATGATCTGGTCGGGGGGCTTGCCGGCCACCTCGTGATGCATCTCCGCAACCGGGGCCGCTTCTGCAACTGCTTGTGCGGGTAGAGGAACATTGGTGACCGCCTGGAGCAATCCGCCCCAGTCCGGCCCAGGCGCAGCCGGCGGCGATGCTGCCGCCGGCGCCGTGACGGCAGGAACTGTTTCGGCAGCCGGTGCAGATTCAGCCTGTCCTGCGATGGCTTGCTTGAGCGAAGCGAGCAAGTCCTGGGGGGCTGGATCGGGCTGAACGCCCTGGCCCAGCGCATCGAACATGTTGCGCACGCCGGCGGTCGCATCCATGATGACGTCCATGACCTTGCCTGTCACCACCAGTTCGCCGTTGCGCAGGCGATCGAAGAGATTCTCGGTCAGATGGCACAGTGTCACGAGCTCGGTGGCATTGAGGAAACCGGCACCGCCCTTGATGGTATGAAAGCCGCGGAAAATGTCGTTGAGCAGGCCATGGTCGTCCGGCGTCTTTTCCAGGCCGACCAGCTTATTGTCGACGCTCGACAAGAGATCGGTCGCCTCAACCAGGAAGTCCTGCAGCAGCTCTTCCATCCCTTGAAAGTCACTCATCGCTCATTCTCCTCATGCTGCACACCCTGGCTATTGCTAAAAGCCCAGGCTTTCGAGCAGATCATCGACCTGCGATTGCGAGGTCACCACGTCATTGCGTCCCTCGGCATTGATCACCGGCCCATTGAGCATGCCCTCCGGTGCCTCTACATGCAGCTCGGGTGGTTTGGCTTCGATCAGCACACGCAGCAATTGGGTCTCGAGGTTCTCCACCAGGTCGATCACTTTTTTGACGACCTGGCCCGTCAAATCCTGGAAGTCCTGAGCCATCATGATTTCAGTCAGTTGCGCGTTGGTCGCTCCTGTCTGCTTCGGCACGGCGCTCAGGAAAGCGTGCGTATCGGTTGCCAGCAACTTGAACTCGTCGGCCGACAACTGATTGGCAAACACCTTGCCCCAGCGCACACCCAAGGCTTCCGACCGGGTTTGCATCTCATCCTGGATCGGCTTGGCGATTTCGATCGCATTGAGTGCGCGGCTTGCCGCCTGTTCGGTCATCTGGATGATGTAAGACAGCCGCTGACGCGCGTCGGGGATGGTGCGTGCAGCGTCGCCCAGAATTTTGTCGTGGCCAAGTTCGCGCAATGTATCGTGCAATTCCCGGGTCATCTGACCCAGGCTGGAAAAAACCGATCCCGGCTCAGGGCTTTCTGCCGGAGCCTGCTTGGCGGGCTGCTCCTGGGCAGGCGTATCCGATTCTTCAATCTGGGCGGAAACACTGTCGAACAAGGCCTGCAAGTCATCCGAGTCGCCCGACGCGTCTACGGCTGGAGGAGCCTCCTTGACAGCCTGCAGTGGAACCTCGCTGCCGGCAGCGATACTGTCAAACAAGGACTGCAAGTCCTCGTTATCGCAAGACTCGTCAAATTTAATCGGTTTAGCCATGATGTCCTAGCGCGATACCTACGCCTGCCCGAGTTTTTCGAAGATTTTGACCAACTTGTCGTTCAAGGTCCCCGCAGTGAACGGCTTGACGATGTAACCGCTGGCGCCGGACTGGGCCGCGGCGATGATGTTTTCCTTCTTCGCTTCCGCCGTGATCATCAGTACCGGCAAATGCTTCAAGGCAGGATCGGCACGCACCGCCTGAAGCAGTTGCAAACCGTCCATATTGGGCATATTCCAGTCGGATATGACGAAATCGTAAGCTCCGGCCTGGAGTTTCTGCAGCGCTACTGCACCATCCTCAGCCTCTTCGGCGTTGGTGTAACCCAACTCCTTGAGCAAATTGCGCACGATGCGACGCATCGTGGAAAAATCATCAACAACCAGGAACTTGATCTTGCTCGGATCTGTCATCGATCTCTCCGGCTCAGTTTCTATGAGATTTCATCAGCAGGGGACGCAGCGTATCCGCCAGCATATCCGCATCAAACTTGGCGACATAGGCATCGACCCCGACGCGCGAGCCCATGGCGCGATTGGCCTCGGACGACAAGGAGGAATGCATCACCACCGGAATGCCGGCAAAGCGCTTGTCGTTCTTGATGTTCTTGGTCAGTACGTAACCGTCCATCTCCGGCATCTCGGCGTCGACCAGAATCAGTTGCACTTCGTCGCGCAGATCCTTGTTGGTCTGCTGCGCATGAGAGGCCATTCCGGACAGACGCGTCCAGGCTTCCAGGCCGTTCAATGCATGCTTGTGCTTGACGCCTAGCTTGTCCAGCACCTCGGCGATTTTCTTGCGCGCGATCGCCGAGTCGTCAGCAAAGAAAACGTTGTAGTCGGTGCTCTTTTCTTCGAGGCGCTGCAGTTCTCCGACGGCGGCCTCGCCAAAGGTGTTGGCGAGTATCTGCTCGACGTCGAGAATCGAAACCAGCTTGCCGTTGGGCAACTCGGTGATGGCGGTGATGAAGCGGTGCGTCCCTCCCGTAATCACCGATTCGGGCGCAAGTACCTTGCTCCATTCGACCCGGATGATGCGATCGACATCATGCACCAGGAAGCCCAGGATGCGCTTGTTGTATTCGGTGACCATCATCGAGCCGCCAAGCCCGCCCGGCGCATCATTGAGATCCATTGATCGCGCCAGCGACAGCACCGGAATCACATTGCCGCGAAGGCTGATCAGTCCCTCCACGCCGGCGGGCATGTTGGGCGTTTTGGTTATTTTTGGCGTCTTGCTGACTTCACGCACCTTGAACACGTTGATCCCAAAGGTCTCCACGGTGCCCAGAGAGAACAGCAGAATTTCCATCCGGTTCGAGCCCGCCAGCTGTGTGCGGGCATCGACGGACTCCAGCATGCTTCTATCTTGTTCGCTCATGAAGATCTCTTATTCGCTGGGTTGGCTCAAGCGCCCACTTCCTGAGGATGGCGCTTGGTGAGTCGCGTCAGAGTCTCGGCCAGGCGCTGCGGCTCGAACTTGGGTACGTACTCATCGACGCCCACCGATTGACCGAGTTGTTGGTTGGACATGCCCGACAAGGATGAATGCATGATCACCGGAATGCCGGCGAAGCGCGGATCGCTCTTGATATTCTTGGTCAGAATATAGCCATCCATCTCCGGCATCTCGACGTCGGTCAAAACCAGCTGCAACATGTCCTTCACGGGCCGGCCGGAACTCTCTGCATACGCGGCAATCTTCAGCAATTCATCCCAGGCGGCACGGCCATTCACTGCGGAAATGAATTTCATGCCGAGTGCTTCCAGCGTGCGCTGTATCTGGTTGCGCGCCACAGAGGAGTCATCGGCGAAGAACACCGTCACATCCTGATCCGCGACCGGATGAATATCCTTGAACATGAAAGCGTCGTCGTACTTGGTGGTTTCAGCGAGCACCCGCTCGACATCAAGCATCATCACCAAGCGGCCATCGGGTAGTTCCGTCACTGCGGTCACCAGACCGCCCAGGTTCGACATCAGCATGTCCGGCGGCACCCGCATTTGCGCCCAGTCGAGGCGCAGGATGGTATCGACCCCCTCGACCAGAAAACCCTGGGTATGGCGGTTGTATTCCGTAACGATCATGATCTCGCGCGGCGATTCCAGATCGACGCCCACATATTCGGCAAGATCGATCACTGGCACCAGCACGCCGCGCAAACTCACCATGCCTTTGACTGCGGATGGCATATCGGGCGCCGAGGTAATCGCAGGTGTGCGCATGACTTCGCGCACCTTGAACACATTGATGCCGAAAGTCTCACGGCGGCCGGTGCGACTATCGGCCCCGAGCGTAAATAGCAGGATTTCCAGCTTGTTGGTGCCGGCAAGCCGCGTTCGCTCGTCAATGCTCTTCATCAAGTCGGACATTATTTCGCCTTTCTACCAGGAAGCGCAGCACGAACATGCCACTACAACCCCACACAACCGCAATATTACGCCATTTTGGGCGGCTTGAGCCGTTCCAGACCGCATCAAACCCGGTTATTCAACTGATCGAAAAAAGTTTTCCGAAGTTGGCAATATCCAGTACTTGACGCACGTTCCCGCGGCAATTGACGAGCGCCACGGTCTTGTTCGTGGACTGCGCCTTGTCGCGCAGCATCAAGAGCATCCCCAGGGCGGAACTGTCGAGATAGTCGACCCCGGCCAAGTCCACCTGAATCTGGCTTGGCGCCTCCTGCAAGGTCGTCTCGGCGAAAGCTCGAAATTCGCGATGCGTATTGAAATCGAAGCGCCCCTGCAGCTTGATGGTGGTGATTCGCTCAGCTTTTACGATGGTGACTTGCATTTCTGTTCTCCGTGATGCTGCATGACAAAACCAGCTGGATTATAGCGGCTGCTACCCCATGACGCAGCCTTCAAGCGCGCTGTCCCGAACGATCCATGGCGCGCAAACGGGCCAGAATTTGCTCGGCCACATTGGGCAGGGCCACCACCTCCTCGACCGCACCGACCAGCGCCGCCTCCCGCGGCATGCCATACACCACGCAGGATTCCTGGTTCTGGCCGATAGTCCAGGCGCCTGCCTCACGCATTTCCAGTAGTCCCTGTGCGCCATCCTTGCCCATACCTGTGAGGATGACGCCGATGGCATTGCTACGCAACAATCCGGCCACCGAGCGAAACAACACATCCACTGCTGGCCGGTGACGATTGACCGGTTCCTCCTTGGACAGTTCCGTGATGTAGCCGGTGCCGCTCTTTTTTACCAGCAGATGCGAGTGTCCTGGCGCCAGATAAGCGTGGCCGGGCTCGATCCGCTCTCCGCCTTGAGCCTCGATCACGTGCACTTGCGACAGGCTGTCGAGACGCTTAGCGAAGGAGGCCGTGAACGATTCCGGCATGTGCTGCACTATCACGATCCCCGGCACCTGCGCCGGCAAACCCACCAACACATCCTTGATGGCTTCCGTACCCCCCGTCGATGCGCCGATGGCAATCAATTTCTCGTTCAGGACGCGCTGGCTCAGAGGCGGATAAGGAATACTGGTGCCAGTCTTGGCGGGCACCGGACGAACTGCCGCCGCAGCCGTGGTTTTAAGGCGAGCGCCACATGCAGCACGGATCTTGTCGCGAATTTCCTCGGAGTACTCCTGCAGCAGAGAGATATTCTCCATGCGCGGCTTGGGCAGGAAGTCTACAGCGCCAAGTTCCAAAGCCTGCAGCGTCACTTCCGAACCGCGCTCAGTGAGCGACGAAATCATGATGACCGGCATCGGCCTCAGTTTCATCAGACGGGCCAGGAATTCCAACCCATCCATGCGCGGCATTTCCACGTCCAGCGTCAGCACGTCGGGAGACAGCGACTTGATCATTTCGCGCGCCGCGATCGGGTCCGGCGCAGCACCGACCACATTCAGATCGGGTGCGCCATTGATGATTTCGGTCAACAGCGCGCGCATCAACGCAGAATCATCAACAATCAGCACCTTGATCGTCATAGCCTCAGTCCTTTATTGCTCAAAACAGTTCGATGTCGCCGGCGATGGGCGCCTCGCTGAGGCGTGCCTCGTATTCCTTCTCGCGCCGGATCAGCGTGTCATTGTGCAGGCGCACCAGCTTTTTCACGAGCGCCCGGCCCGTATTCGGGAAAAAGTAGACCTTGCGTGGATAGATGTCGAGCAGATCTTGTGCCTGTATCGGAATGCCTTCCATTTTCAGAAAATCGAGCACGAATTCCGAATTGCGCTCGCCGATTTGGGAACTCGACAAGGAAGACATCACCCGGCCGCCACCAAACACCTTGGCCACCATGCTGCCGCGGCGAGCGCCCAGCTTGAGCAAATGGTTGATCAACACTTCCATGGCATACACGCCATAGTGGGCCGAGGCGCTGTTCGCACCATCCGTGTTGCCGCCATTGGCCAGCATGAAATGGTTCATGCCGCCAATGTTCTTCTCGCGGTCGCGGATGCAGGCCGAAATGCAGGAGCCAAGCACCGTCACCAGGACCATGTTGGAAGTGGACGCGTAATACTCACCCGGTAGAACCTTGACCGCCTCGACCTCGAAGGTACGGTCGTAATAGCGGTTGCTCGCCAGATGCTCGGTAAAGCTGAGTTCAGCGCTTTCGGTCCGCGCGTTCATAGACGGTGCGCCCCAGGGGGCGGAACAAATCGACGGCATGCATGAAGCTTTCCGAATGCCCGGCGAACAGCAAGCCGTCCTCGCGCAACAGCGGAAAAAATTTCTTGAGAATTTGATACTGCGTCGGCTTGTCGAAATAGATCATGACATTGCGGCAGAACATCACGTCAATTGGTCCCGGTACATTCGGCCAGTGCGCATCAAGCAGATTGACGCGGGTAAAAGTCACCAGTTTCTGCAGTTCCGGCCGCACCCGGACATAGCCAGCATGGCTGCCGGTGCCTTTGAAAAAGAATTGCCGCAACCGCTCCGTTGCCAGTTTCTCGACCCGCTCCGAGCTGTAGACGCCCTTGCTCGCAGTGGCAAGCACATTGGTATCGATGTCGCTGGCGACGATGCTGACCGGCGGCGTCAAGGTATCGAAGGCTTCGCAGGCCGTCATGGCCAGGGTATACGGCTCTTCCCCGGTGGAGGCCGCCGAACACCAAATGCGAATCGGCTTGCCCTGCGTAGCCGTAGCGCCAATTTTCTGCAGATGCTTGGTCAGGATCTCGAAATGATGTGCCTCACGGAAGAAAGAAGTCAGATTGGTCGTCAGTGAATTGATGAACGTTTCCCACTCGGCTTCGTCGTTACGCTCCAGATGCGTCAGGTACTGGGAAAAGGTGGTGTAGTTGTTGGCCCGCAAACGACGCGCCAGGCGGCTGTAGACCATGTCCTTCTTGACCGGGGCAAGGGAGATTCCCGCATGCTGGTAGATCAGCTTGCGCACCCTTTCGAAGTCATCGGCAGTGAAATGAAACTCGCGCGCAGGCAGCAGCGCGACATCATCATCGGCCCCCCCGCGCGTTGCGGCTGGTTTGCGCGCATCAATCACGGCTCATTTACCACTGTCAGCACATCTGCTCCGACTTCATGCATCAGAACTCTTCCCATTCATCTTCCGGGTCGGATGCCGCCGGTGGCGGAATTTTCTTCGGCTTGGCCTGGGCTGCTGCCGGCTTGGCCGGGGCACTGAGTTGCGGTCTTGTCGGGGTCTTCACCGATGCCACCAACTGGGTTCGATGCCCTTCGTCCATCCCACGGGGATGGCCCAGGGCCACTTGCTTCGGGGCGTTTCCTTCGGTCAGCTTGAACATCCCCACCGCCTGCATCAGGCCGCGTGCCTGTTCTTCCAGGCTCTCCGCCGCCGCCGCTGCCTCTTCCACCAGCGCCGCATTCTGCTGCGTCACTTCGTCCATCTGGCTCACCGCCTGCGTCACCTGTTCGATCCCGCTGCTCTGTTCCTTGCTCGCATTGGAGATTTCCGTCACCAGGTTC
>Ga0172380_10002947_pt1 | contig 24669 bp, 29 predicted proteins | sample Leawe162metaG_FD_119747 | JGI IMG/M metagenome (GOLD analysis project Ga0172380, IMG submission 119747) | Leachate microbial communities from a municipal landfill in Southern Ontario, Canada - Leachate well 162 metaG | ecosystem: Engineered > Solid waste > Landfill > Unclassified | place...
CGACATTCCTGTTATCAATCTGCACCATCGTCTCCCGGCACCTCCCGCAAGGCGGAATGATCCCATATTCCGACACTGCAACAATCTCGGCGATCCGAGTCTCGCGGTTCTTAACCATCTCGGCAATTGCCGAGACTTCCGCACAAAAGCCCAGCCCCGAAGCAAGATCGATGCAGATGCCGGTGTAGATGTTGCCGTCAACCGTCCTCAGCGCCGCACCCACCGACCCGGCGTAAAGGTCTTTCGAGAGGCTGAATTCGCCGAGGACTGCCCGTGCAGCGTCGATCAGGATTTGATTCATTTTCGTATTTTCCTAAGTTTCTTCACTTCCTCTTCCAATTCCTCATCTTCTTTCTTGCCTTCTTCCAGCCTTCTGCCTTCGTCGAATTGCTCAAATTGTTCTATCGCCAGCGCCTCCGCCACCTCGTGCGAGATTTTTCCAAGATCGTCCAGGATTTCCCGTTCGTTGAACTTCAGGAAGGCGTCCAGCTTCTCGCGCCAATCCCGCATATAGACCGGATTGTGGCGGCGAGCCTGATCCTCAGCATAGTCGAGGTACATGTTGACGACTCGATTAAGTTCGGATATCTCGTCTGCGCTGAGGTAATTCTTGGCAACTGTCACGTCTCCACGACGAACTTTCGCCCCTTTCCATGTCGTCAGCCCCATGTTCGGCTTGGTTGAGTCTGCCCGTTCGGCGATCAATTCGGCGGCAGTCTTATGAGTGACCGCGAAATGGAGCTTGTTCTGGACATTGGCGAAAAAAAGGTGACTTTCTTCGGTGTTCGGATCGTAATCGGTCGATAGCGCGTACAGGTCGAGTATCCGCTTGTAAAACCGCTTCTCTGAGGCGCGAATTTCACGGATACGCTCAAGCAGTTCATCGAAATAATCCTGCCCGATAACTTTCATCTCTTTCAGGCGTTGGTCGTCGAGTGTGAAGCCTTTGACGAGATACTCGTGAAGCCGCTCGGTCGCCCAACGCCGGAATTGAGTGCCGCGGTGGGATCTGACGCGGTAGCCAACCGAGAGTATCGCTTGCAGGTTGACGTGCGCCACCTCTCGATTTACCTGCCTTGAGCCCTCGGATCGAACTATTAGGAATTTCCTAATAGTTCGATTTCGGTCAAGTTCTCCTTCTTCATAGATGTGCCTCAGGTGTTCGTTAATTGTAGCTACATCAACGTTATAAAGTTCGGAGAGTGCCTTTTGGGAAAGCCAGACAGTCTCGTCTTCAACGCGCACCTCGATGCGGCTATGGCCATCCTCGGACTGGTAGAAAAGGATTTGACCGTGCTCCGGTTTCTCCAGATACGACTCCATGGTGCGTTTTTTGTTCACGAGACCACCTTATGCTCCACCACAAAATAACGCCTCTTCCCGACCTTTACGATCCTTGGGTGGCTGATGTCGAGGTTCAAGTCACCATTCGGATCGATCTTCACTTGATCGACTTCGACGGCATTAGACTTGACCAGCCGCATTGCCTCACTGTTCGATGAAGCCGCGCCTGCCGCGGCGATAAGCTTGGGCAGATAGCCTGTGGGTTCACCCCAGACCAAAGAATTCCCCGACTCCCGCAACTCCTCCGCAGTCGGCCATTCCTTTTGCTTGAAGCGAGCCCGGAATGCTTCGGCGGCTGAAGCCGCCGGTACGGCGCCGTGGTAGCGAGCTGTGATGAGGCTTGCCAGTCGGTGCTTGGCAGAGTAGGGATCGCTCTTGGCGAGTGCTTTTGCTTCCGTTTCACCCAGCCCCGATGCCAGCACGAGGTACTCCTCCAGCAGTTCATCCCCGATGCTCATCACCTTGCCGTACATGTCGTCCGCTTCGTCGGTGACGCCAATGTAGTTGCCGAGGCTCTTCGACATCTTCTGGTTACCGTCGAGACCCTTCAGCAAAGGCATGAGGAAGACTATTTGCGATTGTTGACCGTAAGAGCGCTGAATGTGCCTTGCCAAAAGCAGGTTGAACTTCTGGTCAGACCCGCCAAGCTCAATGTCGGCTTTCAGAGCAACTGAATCATAGGCTTGAATGAGCGGATAGAGGAATTCCAGAATCGAGATATCGTCACCAGCGTAGAAACGCTTGGAGAAATCGTCTCGCTCAAGGATGCGCGCGACTGTTCGACGGCTGGCAATATCCAGAAATTCATAGATATTCAGAGCTGAAAGCCACTCACTGTTGAAGCGGATGACGGTCTTGGCGGGGTCGAGGATCTTGAAGACCTGTTGCTTGTAAGTCTCGGAATTGACGAGGACTTGCTCGCGAGTCAGGCGAGGCCGGGTCTTCGACTTGCCGGACGGGTCGCCGATCATGGCGGTGAAGTCGCCGATCAGGAAGACGACGGTGTGGCCCAAGTCCTGAAAGGTTTTCAGCTTCCAGATCGAGACGGCGTGACCGATATGCAGGTCGGGCGCTGAGGCGTCGAAGCCTTGTTTGACGATCAGCGGCCTGTTTTCGGCGCGGGACTTTTCGAGCCGGGCTAAAAGATCCGCTTCATCGACGATCTCGACGGGAGGCACGGAGTCTTTCAGGATGGCAAGTTGTTCGGATGCGGGTAAGAAGGACAATTTGAATTTAGAATTTAGAGTTAAGAATTTAGAATTGAATGACTAATGACTAATACTGATGCTGGAGTTCACTGCTTCAGCGTGTCTGTTTCCGTACCGGCGATTTCAGTCGCCGAAGCGAAGGTAGCGCCACCGTCTCCGGCGGTCTTTCCTCCCATCCTGTCGCAGAGGACGGGGCTACCGCTTTGGATTTATCCGGCCAACGAACCAAAGGTTCGTCTTCCCGGGTGGGCGGGAAGGCAGTCAAGTCCCATTTACGCAGGCGATGGCTAATAGTTCGACCTTCTTCGACATATTTAAGGCCGGATTCAACCTTGGAAATGACATAGATGTGATACAAGATTTAATCATAGGTTACATCGTCGGTGAGTTTTGTTAAGAGGTCGAAGATGGATTGTTTGGGGGTGGTCATTGCATCTTCCTCAGCGCTTGTATCCGCTCCACAATCGGTGGGTGATTATAAGAAAGTGCAACGACAAATGGATGAGGCGTCAAATTAGCCATGCGATTCATTCCAGCCTTCTTCAGCGCCTTTATCATTTCCAATGCCCCACCGGTTGTCTTCACAGCGTAAGCGTCGGCCTGATATTCATCGTACCTTGAAATGGCGTTAAATACGATCTGTTTGATAGTCTCCATCGGAGTGTAGAGAATATTAAAGAGGATCAAATTCGCATAGATTGAAAAATGCTCTATCCCAAATGCGTCAGACAATACTTGGCTCCTAATGAAAAAGTTTGCCAGAAATAGCATTAATCCATTTGCCAGAATCGGCAAAGCATTATGCTTGAAGGTATGACCCGATTTCATATGCCCAACTTCATGCGCGAAGATCACTTTCAATTCGGGGATCGAGTGCTGTTGAATGAGCGTATCGGAGAGGACTATGCGCCGATTGCGCCCAAAACCAGCGATAAACGCATTACTCTTGCCGGTGCGGCGCGAACTATCCGATTTATAGACTCCGCTCATCTTAAAATCGTGTTCCTTGGCATAACCGGTAAGTGCGTCGTTCAATTCGCCTGCCTCGATCTGCTCGAATTTGTTAAAATGAGGCATTATGAAAGTCGGTTGAATGTAATGCATAAAAACTTCATAACTGCTCATTAATCCCCATACGCTGAGCCAGCCGGTCAACTCGAAATTCGTATAAGCCCAGATCGCCACCGCAAAGGGAGGCAAGCTGGTAGCGAGCTTCAATAACGTGCGTTTAATGAAGGTGCGGAAAAAATCTCCGCGCTTCATTCGGTTGAGGCCGTAGCGAGCGTCAAGTCCAAATCTATAGTGGTATTGGTAAGGCAGATTTATCAGCCTTTGCAAAACTATCAGAATCGTAGCAAACGTCAGTCCGGACAAAAAGTCATTCCATCTTGCTAGTCGAATTACTATGTCAACCCAATTGAATCCGCCAAGGAGAATGAAAAACAACAAAACTGCGAGGATGACACCCCTCCACCAAAAGGAGAGTCGAGTTTGATCGCGGATATACTCCTGCGAGCGAGCATAGCGGTCAGCTTTGTAGATCCCTTCAAACTCATCCGGCAGTTTTGCGCACAGCCGATTTAGATTGAGCGTGCCTAGCGTGACGTCGAGTAGATAATCAGCGCATAACACGATTATGATGAAAAGGAGATAGGGATTCATTTGCCTTCTGCCCCTCCAGTAATCTTCCTCACCTCCCCCAACCCCTTCTTATCCTGAACCGAGAGCCGCCAGACTATCGCCTTCTTTCCTTGCGCCTTCAATAGCGTCGCCGCCATCTTCTGCATCTCGACCAGAATCCGCACCTTTTCGGCAATCGGAAGTCGAGCGAGGCGCATGCGGCGAGCGAATTTGGAGTCAAGGAATCTTCTGGTCAAAGCGTCCACTACGCGAGCACCGCAGCGATATGCTTGCGAACTGGTTTTCGCTTAATCTTCGAGCCTCTGGCAATGACGCTCAACACCTCGATGCCAAGCGGATGTCCTTCTGCGTCGATATCGACGATAATGCCGTCGGTGATTTCGATGGTCTCGTGAACCTTCCCTTCGGCGATCTGTAAATAGGCGGCGTCTGCTTCCGGATCGTATTCGAATTTCATTTCCCTTCAACTCCCGGGATAATTTTCTTCACCTCACCCAGCCCCTTCTTTTCCTGAGCCGACAACCGTCGCTCGATTTTCTTGACGTCTTCGTCCGGCGGAAGAGATTGCTTCAATTCATTCGCAAAGACGGTGGTGCGGAAAGATTGCTTCGCTACGCTCGCAAAGACGGGAATGAACGCGCCAAGGGCGCGTCTTTGCGAACGAAGTGAAGCAATCTCAGAAAAGTTCTTCATACAAGTCTTTCCATTCTGGATTCATCGCCTCTATCATGGCGATCTTTTTGGCTCTTGGGCCTGCTTTGATCTGCTTCTCACGGGCAATTGCGCCTTGTATTTCATCTGCGCATTCATAATAGACGAGTTTCATAAGGTTGTATTTTGATGTAAAGCCCTTTATGACTTTGGCTTTGTGTTGGTGAATTCGTCGGACAAGATCGCTCGTAACTCCAGTATAGAGTACGGTGTTGTTTGGGTTGGTCAGGATGTAAACATAACCTCTTTTGTCATTCATAGTTGATTCCTAACTTGAGATTGCTTCACTTCGTTCGCAAAGACGCACCTGCGGCGCGTCCCGCCAAACGGCAATTCTTTTCCAATCCCTATCATTTTACTGACGTCAGCAAAATGGCCAGATGCCTCGTAACCTGCTTTCTGGCAGGACTCTTTGGCTTTCTCTTCCAAGCCTTCGATGAGCGTTTTGCCCAGTTCGTGTTTCATTAGGCAACCTCACATCCGTAAGTACGACAGACGTTTTCGTCTGTCTTCGGATTGACAGGCAGGAATGCCTGTCGTACTGACGGGCTCAGCGGCCCGCTTCCTACTTCCCCGCTATCTGCACCATCTTCAACACCGAGACCTGCCCCTGCCTCGCATAGTCGGTCGCCTCGGCGAGTATCCTTGCCGCCTCTTGGGAAGCATGAAAGCCCATCGAATTTTCTGCCGAAATGTAGTCAAGTCGCCACTGCGCCTTGCGGTGTAACTCCCGCGCCTCAATAAGCTGTGCGTCGGTCGCCCCGGCGTCCATCGCCGCCTTGATCGCCTGAATAAGGTCGTGGCAGGCGTCTTCACCTCGCCGCAACAATGCCGCATTCTTGTCCTGAATGTTCTCAGCGCGAGCAAGCAAATCATCTTCCGTAGTTCTGTGGCAGGTCTGGCACGATCTCGAGATGTTCAAAAGCGGGCTACGAACATGGTGATCCGATACCTTCATTGCGCCTACCCGCTGATAAGGCATGTGACAATCAGCGCACGAAACGCCACTTCGGGCGTGAATTCCTTGATTCCAGAGCTCGAACTCAGGGTGTTGCGCCTTCAGCATCGACGTGCCGCTGATGGCATGTGTCCAGTCCGTGAACTTGATCGAGTCGTAATAAGCCTCTTCCTGCTCCATCTTGAGACCGTTATGCCACGGATAGGTGAGCAGACTGGTACCCTTTTGAAAGTGATACTCCACATGGCACTGCCCGCAGACAAACGTGCGCATCTCCTGCCTGGATGCGTCCTTGTTCGGATTGTAGGGCTGTTTCTTGTCGCCTTTTCGCCAGCGCTCTATCGAGGGCAGGTGGTCGATGGGGTAGTCAGACTCTGCCAATCGTGCGATACCGTTCAGGAAGCCTGGTCGCGTTACTCGCAATTGCATCGAATTCGGGTTGTGGCAGTCTCCGCACGAGACAGGATGCTCGACGAGCTTGGTCGCGGAGTCGTAAGGCATCTTGCAGACTTCCTCGAATCCCTTCATGATCGCGGCGTCTCTGTCGTTCGGAGAAGCGCCCGCCTCGACTCCCTTCTTGTAGTACGCCGGGATCACGGAGGCGTGACAATGTAGGCAGGCTCCCGGTTGCTTCTTTTTGGTGACGCGCTCAGTCTCGCGCTGGTCGGTGAGCATGTAGGCGTGGCCACGTTCTTCACGGTAGTCAATTCCGAAGGCGTACCCGGAGAACAGCTCCCTCCAGACCGGGTATAGGTCGAGCTTTTGGTAAGCTTCGCTTCCGCCGTGGTTCGTCCGCACGGTATCGACGGTACGCTTATAGGTATCGTACTGCTGGGGAAAGTTCTTGCCCCATTCAGCAGGATCGACGGTGTTTTCGTCTATATCGACTACTCTGAAGATGACTTGAGCCGACTCAGCCTTGCGCTGATCGATGTTCTCCTTCAGGAGCATCACGCCGAAGATAGCGGCGGCGACCACAACGACGATGAGAATGTTGTAAAGGAATTGACGCGGCATGTTATTGACTCTATTTGTCTATAATTTGTTATTTGGGTTGTTCAACTATTCTCGCTGGCAGACACCCCTGTCTGCAAGCATCAAGCACATTCAGTCCGTCAGACGAGGACGTCTGACGGCGGAATTAGACTGGACTCCAGCTTTCACTGGAGTGATGAGATTCAGGCAATTTAAGTAACTCGCCCAACTCGTGCATATGGCTAAGGCTTTTGTGCTCCGTGACCGACTTGGGCGTGGCAATGAAGGCACGAAAGCTCCTTCTTAGAGCCATGAGCGCTGATATTGATATCGTTCACGATATCCTGATGACAGTGCTGGCAGTTCCTCTGGAGCGGCACGACGTTCGACTGCCGTATCTGGATCGGCTCATGAAAATTCTGGGTAGTGAACTTCAGTGAGTGCCAGAAGCCGTTCTCGCCTTTGCGGAGGTACTTCAGCAAGAGCGAATGCGGAATGTGGCAGTCGTTGCAGGTTGCCCAGTTGTGATGTGACGCCTTTTGCCAACCGTCGAACTGCTCGTTCATGATATGGCACTGGATGCACGCCTTCGGATCGTTCGACAGGTATGCGTAGCCCTTCGCGTAGTAGAACGTGTAGAGCCCCAGCCCCAGCAGTATGCCGATGAAAATAAAAGGCAGTCGGGGTATTATCGATTTAAGCAATCTGTTCCAAAGGTTTGGGAATAATACTAATACTAATACTGATGCTGATGCTACTGTTCCGTCAGGTCTTGAACGAAGTGGAGACCTGACGGCAACGCAGGTTCTATTATCAGGTCACGATTGTTGGCGAAGGCGTGACGGAACGCGCACCTTCAATGTCCGTTTTCTCTCGAGGATTTCGCGCCACGAAAGTCCCGAGCAGAATGTACTATAGACTGGACGCTGATCTCCTCGCCAACAATTTTGAAAATAAGCCGATAACTATAGACGAAAACCTCCCGAATAGACTCCTGACCAAATTCGGGAACTATTCGTGCTTGAAAAGGGAAGGGGACAAGATTACGCGCAGTTTCAAGAATCCTATCCTTGGCAATGGCAGCATAGTAAGGAGAATCGCGGGAAATAAATTCAAGAATGCCGTCGAGTTCCGCCAGTGCGGCTTCTGTCCAGATTACTTTATATCCCATTTTGCCATTCTCCGTTCGGCTTCCTCTTGACTGACAGTTCTGCCTGCTTCGAGGTCTCTGAGACCACGTTCGACTTTACGACGAACATAAATTCGGTACTCGATGTCATCGAAAGTCGCATCATCGGGGAGTTCTAACAGAATCTCCGCGATGGCTTGTTTTGGGGAGTTCATTGTATTTCCAGTAAATGACTGATGATTGATGATTAATGTTAATGGTGATGCTGATGCTTTTGTTACTGATCCGTCAGGCCTTGCACGAAGTGGAGACCTGACGGAACAAGGTAAAAAACTAATGATAGTGCTGATTGTAATATTTTATTTTTTATTGATATCGATTGGCGGCGAAATGTTATCCACAAATCCCGGAAGTCCAACAGCCCTGATAAATGGCAGTCGATAAAGCGTTTTGATATATTCACGTACTTTTAGCGAATCGTAAGGGATATCGGTGGTAATTGAAAGGTAGTCAATGGAGTTTGGATCCCACCAATAGTATGCAGGAAGAGATGAAATCCTCTTTACTTGATATTTCACAAAAATCAAAAGCAACTCATTGTCAATCACTTGAACAGGACGAACGATGTTAGAATCTACCTTGTGCTCAATCCATTCTTTTTCGCGATCTCGATCGTCCACTCTCACGGGATGTTTGGGGCCAATAAATTGTCTTGACCGAATTGCCGCTCTGTAAAAACTGCCTGTGTCTTGCTTCAAGTATCTCGAAGTATCAAAAATGACATCTCCGATTCCGTCAGAGAAAATCATGCTGTTTTTGTCTCCAACTTCTATTCCAACCATTATGCATTTTACTCCATCGACTTCATGAACAAGGTGACTCCAATTGCGATCGAGATTATTGAGTGTGGTGTCTCGAACATTGGAAGCAGAGGTTAGCGATGCGAAAACGAGCATCGCAAAGAAGCAAATTGAAAGTGTTTTCATTGCAGATTGCCTTTAGTAGAGTTTGGTTCGGATTACTTGAGCAACTTTTCGTTGACAGACTGGATCAATGTTCCGTAAGGTCTTGAACGAAGTGGAGACTTCAGTCGCTATGATCTGGGTAGCACTGCCGTCTCCGGCGGTCATGCTTCCCATCCCGTCGCGGAGGACGGGGCTACCGTTTCGAATTATATGCAGATCGAACCGAAGGTGCAGTCATTCCCTTGCCAAGAGAGATTATCACATCAAAACAACAAGCCCCACGCAAATGATAAGTCCGATGTTTTTATCGAACCAGAGGCATCTTCCGGTGCAATATTCCTATTCCCCATCGAATAACGAATGTTCCACATGACTCGATGGTCACCTTTTGTTGTAATCAAAATCCCAAATCCAAAAACAAAACCAGAATTTTCTTTTAATTCGGGAGTTATCTCGGCACTCGCATCCTCAGTAGAGATCGAATAGTTTTCCTTTAATTTCGCTTCATAATTGAAACCGACTTCCACAAATGGGTTACCTTTTTCCTGATTGAGGAAGAACATCAAAACAGGGCTGACACCGAAATATGATGCTTTGATTTCTTCGCTGTAATCAATCCGCCTATTTTCTATAAAAATGTAATCGTCATTGGTTGCGCCATGGGTGACATGATAAAGATCGACCCTTCCTCGAACCGTACTTCCCGGACCCATGAACACAAGACCCCAGCCGATATTGGTGACATGGCTCGCGTTAGGTATCGACGGAACGAACTTCAGCCCGGAGCGGTTGGCAGCGACCTTCAAGCCAACGAAGCCGTGATTGGCAGCACGAGGCTTGTGTTTTGCCTTGAGCGAATCGTATGGGTGGTCTTCGGTTAAAGGCCGGGCTCTTTCTTTTACAACCACGGAATCTTCGGTCCGAGCTAAAGCTCCCCAGATCAATTGCTGGTCATCCGTGAGAATCGACCGTACATGGCTCAGACTAAAGGTTTGGCTTGTACCGTCAGGTTTAAGAATAGTAACTTCTTCATCTGATAGACGTTGAAGACGTCCTTCCAGTGTTGTTCCTGATTTCAGGACGACGATTTCGGCGATCGCAACGGCTGTTATAAACAGAAGACTCTGAACAGCAAAGGAAATGATTAAGAGTAATTTCTTATAATTCATAATTGTTTGGTTATATATTCATGACTTTATTTAATAGAATCTACGTGAATTGACAAGCGGCCATCCCACCCGAGAGTTTGCTTCGTCACTTCATTCCTCGCAAAGACGAGCCTACGGCGCGTTCATCAGTATTAGTCATCACCCCGCATGCCTGATCTTCTTCACCCGATCCATCTCACGCTTGTTCTCGCGCTCCTTGATTGCCTGCCGTTTGTCGAACTGACGCTTACCCACCGCGAGCGCAAGCTCCACCTTCGCCCAGCCTTTCTTGAAGTAAACCATTGTCGGGATTAGCGTCATACCTTTCTCGACAACCTTGAAGTTCAGCTTGCGGATCTCGTTCTTATTCAGCAGTAGAGGTCGCTCGGCGGTCGCTTCGTGACCGCCGCCGCGCGCCTTGTCGTATGGCGGGATATGAAGCGCCCGCAGGATCACGCGTCCGTTCTCGATCACCGCGTGAGCATCCTCGAAGCCGACACGCCCGGCGCGGAGCGACTTCACTTCGCTTCCGGTCAGCACGATGCCGCACTCGATGCGCGAGACGAGTTCGTATTTAAACGAAGCTTTCTTATTGCGACCGACGATTTTAATAGCGTTTTCTTCGGACATTTTGGGCTTTATTGATGGTGATGGTGATGCTGATAAATGCCGCGTAGAACGGGCATCTTGCCCGTCGAGCATTTTGTCGGGCTGGAAGCCCAACCTACCTGGTCATAATACTTATGCTAAAAGAATGATAGCACAGCGGAACAATCAAATAATTGAAATTATAATCAAATACTAATTAATATTAGTCATTAGTATTAGTATTGGTATTAGTCATCCAAAAAAGGTAACGCCGTCAAGGCGACGGCGCAAATTTTAAGCAGAGTAAATCGGCTTTATTTTGTGAATAAAGCATCTGCGTTCATAAAAATATGGTGTTACATAAGGTCAGGGACAACCTTCAACGCGGTGAAGACGAGCCAGATCACTTAGCTGATTGAACGCCTCGCGGATCGAAGGTGCGGTAGCTGTCTCAATGCAACGCCCACGCTTGGCTTCAACCGACCACTGCAACCCCCAATTAACTTGCCAGTCTTCTGTCTCAAGCTTCTGCAACGTCGCGAACCAGTCTCGCTGTTGATCGAGACAGATCGAGACAACCGAACTGCAAGCGGCTTTTATCAGAGCAAGATCGGCGTCGGATGGTTCAAGCCCCGGTGGTAACGGTATTTCGAGTGATTTTTTTTCGCTCATAAGAGCCTCGGGTGTTATTTCGTCTGGTCGGTAAATCTGGTTCATGTAGGGCGGGATTTAATCCCGCCCTACAAGTCCGGCGTTCCTTCGGGTCTTGAACGTAGTGGAGACCTGAAGGTCGATGCCTGTCAGTTCACGCCTTGCAGGCTAAGAACCGACAGAACAAATTATTAGAGTTCAAGTAATATCGCGGATCGCAATTGCCGTTCCGTCAGGTCTTGAACGAAGTGGAGACCTGACGGGGATCAGAACGGACAGGTCACGCCCCGTACATTTCGATGATTTCTTTCTTATTCTTGCCGAGAATCCCGTACTTGGCGCCGACCTTGCGGAAAGCAGCGCCAGCTATGTCGAGATGCTCTTTGTCGTGAGCGGCGGAAAGCTGGGTGCGGATCCTTGCCGCGCCTTTGGGGACGACGGGGAAGAAGAACCCTACTGCATAGACGCCTTCGTCCATCAGATCGCGGGCGAAGTCTTGCGCCAGCTTGGCGTTGTAAAGCATTACTGGCACGATCGGGCTGTCACCGGCTTTGATGTCGAGGCCGATGTCGGTCATCATCTTCCGCCAGTAATTCGCGTTCCACTCAAGCTTGTCACGGCGTTCGGTCGAGCCGAGCAGAATGTCCATAACTTTCAATGCACCCATCACAATGACAGGAGCCACTGTATTCGAGAAAAGGAACGGTCTTGCGCGTTGACGCAGAATGTCGATCAGGTCTTTCCTGCCGCTGACACAGCCACCAGACGCGCCGCCCAATGCCTTGCCAAGAGTGGTGGTGATGATGTCGATCTTGCCGAACACGCCGCAATGCTCATGAACACCGCGACCGGTCTTGCCCATGAAACCTGAGGAGTGCGATTCATCGGTGAATACCATCGCGTCGTACTTCTCGGCAAGCGCAACGATCTCGTCCATCTTGGCGAGGTCACCGTCCATCGAGAAGACGCCGTCCGTGATGATGACACGGAAGCGCTTGTCCTGATGTTCCTGAAGTTTCTCTTCCAGATGCCCCATGTCGGAGTGCTTGTAAGTGTCCTGCATTGCTTTGCAAAGACGCATTCCATCGACAATGGAGGCGTGAACGAGACGGTCGGAGATCATCACATCCTGCGGGCTGAGGCACGCATCGAAAAAACCGGCGTTTGCGTCCATGCAGGAAGGGAAGAGCAGGGTGTCTTCGGTGCCGAGGAATTCCGTCAACTTATTTTCAAGTTCGCGGTGAATATCCTGAGTACCGCAGATGAAACGGACCGACGACATGCCGTAGCCGCGGCTGTCGAGTCCGGCGTGGGCGGCGGCAACCACGTCGGGGTGACTGGAAAGTCCGAGGTAGTTGTTGGCGCACATGTTGATCGCCTTTTTGATTCCTGAACCGACCGGAAACTCAACCAGAATGTCGGCGGATTGCGGCGAGTGGATGTAGCGCTCTTCTTTGTAGAGACCGGCTTCGCGGATGCCATTTAACTCACTTTGGTAGAAATCGCGAGCCGCTGCTGAGTAAGCCATTAGATGTCCGTAAATTGAAAGTTGAGAGTTGAATATTCAAAGTTGAGAGTTAAGAGTTAAGAGTTGAGAGTTTCGATAGCCTGTTGGCTGTCTATTCCTCTCAACTCTGCACTCTCGACTCATCATTCTTTAACTACTTCTTGAATCGATGCACCAGGGCGACGATGCTCTTGACGGTGTCGAATGCTTCCGGTGAAGCGTCGGCATCAGGGATAGTTATCCCGTTCTTCTTCTCGAGAAAGCGCTTTAATGACACCATCGAGAATGAATCGACGATTCCTCCTGAAATAAGTGGAGTAGTTTCGGTCAATTCGCGGTCGTCGTCCTCTTCGATATATTCGCGCCTGACATACTCAAGCACGGATTTTGTAAGTTCGTCCATTAATGTTCCTTTTCTATCGGATTTTGTTATAACTATCGTTTTGCCAGTTAGAGGCTGGCATTTGTTCAATCATTCATGATCGAGGATATATCACCGACCGGTTCGTTGAACTCCTGTGCTCTCAAGATGCGTCTAACGATTTTTCCGCTACGGGTCTTGGGCAGTGAATCGACGAACGCAATCTCCTGAGGCATTGCCAGCGGTGAGAGCCGCTTGCGAATGAAGTTCATAATTTCAAGATCAAGGTCGTCCGACGGCATGAAGCCCGGCTTCAGCGTGACGAACGCCTTGACGACTTCCATATTGACCGGATCAGGCTTGGCAACAGCAGCGGATTCGGCGACTGCCGGGTGTTCCAGCAGTGCCGACTCGATCTCGAACGGCCCAACCAGATGCCCGCCGGTATTGATGACATCATCGTCGCGTCCCTGGAACCAGAAATAACCGTCCTTGTCGATCGATGCACGGTCCCCGGTCAGGTACCAGCCGTTCTTGAACTTCGACGCATAGCCGGTCGGATTGTTGTGGTAAGTCCGGATCAAAGACGGCCAGTTCGGCTTCAAGGCAATCAGCCCCGCCGCACCGAGCATGGTGATCGGCTCATATTTAACCGGATCGACAATGGTCGCTGTGATACCGGGGAACGGCTTGCCCATCGAACCGGGCTTGACTTCCATTCCGGGATAATTTGAGATCATGATGCAACCGGTCTCTGTCTGCCAGAACGTGTCGTGGAAAGGCATATTGAAAGCCTCACGAGACCAGATCACGGCTTCGGCGTTCAGCGGTTCACCGACCGAAGCGAGGTGGCGCAGGCAGCTTAAGTCGAACTGTTTGACGAGTTCCTTGCCGTCTTTCATCAACAGGCGAATCGCGGTTGGCGCGGAGTACCAAATCGAAATTTTGTATTTGGAGATGAAGGCGTACCATTTTTCCGAACTGAAGCCTGCGTCGAGGACGGCTTGGGTAACTCCGTTCGCCCATGGGCCAATAATGCCATAGGAGGTTCCAGTGACCCAGCCCGGGTCAGCATTGCACCAGTAAATATCGTCATCCTGCAAATCAAGCACCCACTTGGTGGTGAGATACTGCGAGATCAGTGAGTAGTGGACATGCTGAGCCCCTTTCGGCTGGCCAGTAGTGCCGGACGTGTAATGGAGCACCGAAGGCGTTTCGGCAAGCGTCGGATAGCCGTCGAACTTCTCGACCGGCTCTTCCTTCTCCATATCGAAGGGGACTTCGCGTTCCTTCAATGGGCCATCGCCTGCGTCAACAAGAATGATATGCTTCAGGTTGGGGAGTTGATCCCGGATCTTGCGAACTTTGGCGAGGTGCTTGCGCTGGGTGATGATTGCCGTGGTATCGGCGTTATTAAGGCGGGTGAAGAGCGACTCGTCACCAAACGCGCTGAAAAGCGGTTGAGCGACCGCGCCTAACTTCAGAATCCCCAGAAAACCGATGTAAAGCTCCGGCACACGATCCAAAAATAGACAGACGCGCTGACCCTGTCGGATGCCGAGCGTCTCTAAAAAACGGGCGATCGTGTTCGAGAGAACACGAACATTGTCAAATGTGTACTGCTTGGTTTTGCCTTCGTGGTTTTCCCAGAGCAAGGCCATTTTGCTGCCCTTACCCATATTGCAGATGCGGTCTGAGCAGTGCCAGCCGATATTGATCGCGTCGCCCGGCTTGTATCCAAGCTCCTGCTCGCTCAGACTCCACGAAAAGTCTTTGCAACGATCTTCGTACGTTCCGATATTACCCATCAACTTCCTCGAGTTTACCGTTCCTGTATGATTGTGGAGAGAATTTAGTTCGTAAGTTCACATAATTTTGCAGAGCATGACGATCCCATCATCTCTGCTGATTGTTAAAATATATTATTAGGGAGCTTTTTGCCCCGGTTCCACCGACAGAATTACCACCGCGGCTGCGGTCGAATCAGTATGTGTCAGTGAAAGATGAATCTGACTGATTCCGCGTAACTCAAGGCGATCTTTGACATCACCGGTTACATTCAGTTCGGGAGAACCTGTCGGCCCGGAGATGACTTCGACCTGATTAAACTCCCCCGGCGTAAGTGCTCCCGAGCCGAGTGCTTTGAAAAAGGCTTCTTTTGCCGCAAAGCGAGCCGCCAGATGCCTTGCAGGATAGCGCTTGCTGAAGCAATAACTCAGTTCGCCCGAGGAGAAAGGCTCTTGAGACGCAGGATCGAACTCCTTGAACCGGGACACTTCAATCAAGTCGATGCCAACGCCGTGAATCATGCTGATAGTCTCTCGATTCGGAATTCTCCAAGTATAGGATTTATCGTAAAGATAGACAGCGATTGCCCCTAAATCAGGCTCTAATGATAATATAGAGCCCGATTCGCTTGATAGTCAAGGAACAACGTGAAAATATTAACTTAATAAAGAATTAGAGGCGGAGTTTGTATCTGCTTTATATTGAATATATTAGGTTACAATTGGGCGGTTGGTAAGAAAAGTGTGGCGTGAATTGAGGTTGGAGCTTTCAAGCGATCTTTGCGAGCGGCAGAGGATGCCGCTCGCAAAGGCTTAAGTAATGTCAAATCGAGTTTACTCCACTTGATGAAACTCGTGTGAAGGCGTAATAGAGCACATAGAGCCAGCTAAGTATGCCGTGAAATATTGCCCAGAGAATTGAGTGGGATCTCTCCCACGAGAGGATCATTGCCAGCGCCGATCCCATCGAAATGCCGCTTGAAAAGAAGCAGCCTCCCCGTTTTTCCCACATTGTTTGATCTCCTGTTATTGTTCGATAACAAAACCCGGGACGTGTTGTCCTACTTGTTTGACAGCACTCTCTTCAAATCCGTTCTTGCGTCTGTCTTCTCAAGACGATCCAACAAGACCAGGCTCAACATCCGGTAAAGTTTCTCCGCATCGGGCAGAGCGTGCAATACCTCAAAGTGTTGTTTGATAGTCTCCAGATCTCCCCTGACCAGAGGCCCGCTGATGGAGGCCGCTATGCCTTTGTGAGCGATATTCTCGATCGTCGCCTGCATCAAAGGTGTAACTGCCTCGAGCGCTCGCTCCTCACTCATCCCGGCGCGTTGCAGCACCACGCACGCTTCGGCGACCAACCCCGTGAGCAGGTTGCAGGCGATCACCGCACCCAGATGATACTCCCGCCGAAGATCCTGCGGAACCCGAAACGGAACTCCACCAAGATCTCGGGCCAGAGCTTCTCCCACCTTAACAGCCTCCGGGTCGCCATCGATCCCGAACGTGACACCTTTCAATAACGCCGGGTTGTCATCACCCGTAAAAGTCTGCATCGGGTGCCAAGCCATCACCTTCCAGCCTTTCTCACGAGCCCCGCCAAGTATTTCGGCAGAAAAAGCTCCCGCCGTGTGCGCGAGGATACGTCCCGGCGATGTCGTTACCGAAGAAAGATTTGAGACCGCCCCGGCTATATCCTTATCCCTCAGTGCCAGAATCGCTATGCCGATATCGGCTGGTAACTCATGCACCGACCCCAATGTGGCGCACCCGGCAATCTGAACGCCTTGCTGGCGGGTGACAACTACGGTGACTTGCCAACCGGCTTTGGGCAGAGCCTCCAGAAGAAATTTGCCGACCTTGCCATACCCCACGATGGCCACCTTCGGACGCCCGTTCACCATTTCTTTTTCTTCTCCCCCTGCACCAGCCATTCATCGTAAAGTTCGCTCAATTTCGCGTCAAGCTCGGCAAGTCGCCCCCTCCTTCGTTCGGCAAATGATTCCTTGCCTTTGGCTTCGAAACCGCGTATCTCTTCTTCGATGGCTGGTTTCAGCGCTTCCACCCGGGCAATCTCGGCTTCAAGTTCCTTAAATCGTTGCGGGTTGAACTTTTCGTCCCGTTTTTTACCTTTAGGTTTGGCGACGGGTGCGATCAGTTTGGGAGACGACGAACTGATCGGTCGGGAGATTTCTCCGGCCTTCAGTTTCTCCCAGAACTCGCTGAAGTTACCTTCGAATGGATTGACGGCTGGCGGTTCGAAATAAAGTACCCTGTCGGCGAGCTTATCGAGGAAATAGCGGTCGTGACTCACCATCACCAGAGTGCCGGAAAACTCTTCCAGCGCGTCCTCAACCGCCTCACGCGAGTCGATGTCAAGGTGGTTTGTAGGCTCGTCCAACAACAGCATATCCGACCCGGAGACGATCAATGCGGCAAGCTGGAGCCGGGCTTTCTCCCCTCCGGAGAGGACGCCGATTGACTTTTCAAGATCATCACGGGTGAACAGGAATTTGTACATCAGATCGGCCGCCGCCCCCGGCGATTTACCGGTAAGTCGTTGAGCTTCATCGTGCAGCGTCGCCTTCATGTTGAGGTTCTCGCCAAGCTGGGAAAAGTAACCCACCTTGACAGATTTACCAACCCGCAGCGACGGATTTTCCCAATGCCCCTCCGTCACAATATCTTTCAGCATCGAACTCTTGCCTGTACCGTTTCGACCGACAAAAGCCGCGCGTTCGCCCTGCGTGACCAGAAATGTGACTCCTTCGAGCAGGATCATGCCATCATCGAATTGCTTGCGATAGTCCTTCGTCTCTAACGCGATCGTCCCTCGAGCGCCCTCCCCGCCGAAACGGAACTTCATCTTCCGTCGATCTGCCAGCGGTTTCTCGACCTTGTCCATCTTCTCGATACGACGCTCAAATACCTTTGCCTTTTTTGCAAGCCCCGGATTGTTGTAAACCGAACCCCAGGCTTTAAGCCGTGCGATCTGGAACTCAAGGCGTGATATCTGCATCTGCTGCCGACGGTACGCCGCCTCCTGCTTCAACCTTCTGGTCAGCTTCTCAGCGCGGTAATCCGAGTAGTTGCCAGTGAACAGTTCGAGCGAGCCGTGCTCCAGCTCCCAGATCGAAGTGCATACCTGATCAAGCAGATAACGGTTGTGTGAAACGACGATGTAGGCGAGTTTTGATTCGGATAGATAATTCTCCAGCCATTCCAGTCCGGCAAAGTCAAGGTGGTTTCCCGGCTCGTCGAGCAAAATCATGTCGTAATCGCCAACCAGTATGCGCGCGAGTGCTACAATGTTTCGCTCGCCGCCGGAGAGAGTCTCCATCTCCTGCTCCCACAGCCTTTCGGGAACCCCCAACCCGCCAAGAATCTCTTTGGCGCGGCCCTGGGCAGAAGAGCCGCCGATGGTTGAATGGCGGTCGAGCAGGTCGGCATAGTGTTGCGCCAGTTTCATCGCCTTCCGGTCAGAACCCGCCTCGAGGCTTTGCTGAGTCCTATCTGCCTTGGAAAGCTCCTCCTCGTGGTGGCGGATGTCGGCTTCCAACTGTAACACGTCTTCCATCCCTTCGAGGACAGCCTGAATAACGGTTTGTCCGGGTGGATAGACGGGGTGCTGGGGCAGGTAGCCTATGCGTAAGCCCGGAAAGCGTGAGATATGGCCGCTGGAGGGCTCCGTCTCGCCAATGACCAGCCTTAATAGCGTCGTTTTACCGACGCCATTTGGTCCGACCAGTCCGATATGGGCTCCCCGCACCACTTGGGTGGTGACTTTCTCGAAGAGATGTTGCCCGCCAAATTCCATGGCGAGGCTATTGAGACGTATTAGCGACAACTATTGGTGGTGTTGATAAATGATGAACTGCGAACGGTGCTACAATATAAAGTTGAAAGAAGTGAGTTGAAAGATAAGTTGAGAGTTGAGAGTTGAGAGTTGAAACTTGAAAGTTACTACGAGGATGCCAGCGGAATCCCCCCCTGCTATTGCAGGGGGGTAGGGGGGGTCATTTCTCCGCAACCTACGAATTGAACTAAAGGTAGATCAATAATTCTAAGACTTCAGTAGGACAACACGTCCAGGGTTGTCCTTTCAACCCTCATCCTTCATCCTTTATCCTTCACCCCTCCCATAGACGGATGACCTTCGGGCAAGCCCGGGTCACCCGGAATTAACCCCAGCATCCTGAGGTGGGCGATCACACCATCCTTGGTCAACCCGTTCTGCAGCATCATCCCCATCTGGTTCCGCAGCATGGTCGATGTCTCGCAATTGCTGTGAGCCACTTCGACACCTTTCGCCGTGCATTCCGGATCGGGGCAGATGATCATGTGGCCGATCTCATCGACGACGCCACTGAAGTCTGATGCTGGCTGTTGGTCACCCTGCACAGGGCGTACCTGCCTCGCCGGTGAGTGATACTCGCTCCAAACGACCACCAAAACAACCAGTCCGATGATCGTGGAGATTATGATTTTTTTATACATTTATGTAGATTATTTCAGTGAAAGGTTACTTTTGCCACGGCACGTCGTTGACTCCCGCCCGCCGATTCTGATCGCGAGCCAGCACAAAGAGAAAATCGGAGAGCCTATTCAGATAAATGACGACACTTGGTGAAATGTTCTCGCTACGTGCAAGCGTCACGATTCCACGCTCAGCCCGCCGACAGACGGTTCGGGCGATGTGAACCGCCGCCGCTTCCTTGCAACCACCCGGGAGGATGAATACTCGTTGCGGCTCGAGCCTGCTTTCCATCTGGTCGATGGCTTCCTCGAGAAACTCTTGAGCTCCTTCAGACAATCGAGTGACGTTGTCTCCCGTCTTGACAGCTTCGGCGGGAGTTGCGAGATCTGCTCCAATGACGAACAGGTCGTTCTGCACACGCTGAAGTAACTGGTCTGCCTCTTCGCCGATGTCCAGTGTCCTGATCCAGCCGAGGTGGCTGTTAAGCTCATCGACCGTGCCGTAAGAAGCGATTCGCAGCGAGTCCTTCGAGACCCGACCGCCCCGGTAGAGCCCTGTCTCGCCGGTGTCGCCGGTTTTTGTATAAATTTTCATGGGTTGGATTGTTCGTTTGAAGGAAATTTAGCGTACTGAATTAGTTTACAGAGTTGAAAATTGTGGAACAGGGTATAAATTGATCTGTTGAAAAAGTGTTGGTCAGTTCAGATCGATGCTCTCATCCGCCTGACCTTAAGCTGTCTATCTTAAAAACATCAAAGATTTGTTTACAACTATTTGGGAACAATAGTTGGCAGTTGTATTATAATACGTTAATAATCTCATTCTCTGATGTACAAACCGATAATTCTAAAAGGAGAATCGTTGAAATCAATTTCCCTTTTTACTGCCGTCCTGCTTGCGGTGACGGCTATTAACTCCGGAGCCGAAGTGACCAATTCCGACGACCAACAGCTCGCCCAGTTCCGCACTACGCCGCCCAAACAGGCAGGTGCCAAATATGCGCCTCCTACGATGGCAGATGTCGGCGACACCAATGAAGTCGCTGTAATCTCCACTCCCAAGGGCGATATCGTGCTTGAATTCTATCCCAAAGTCGCCCCCTTGCACGTCGCCAATTTCAAAAAACTGGCAAAAGCCGGTTTCTATGACGGGACAACCTTCCATCGCGTCGTGCCGGGCTTTGTGATCCAAGGCGGAGACCCCAACAGCAAGGACGGCGATCCTGCCAACGATGGAACCGGTGGACCGGGTTACTCCGTCAAAGCCGAATTCAGCGATCTGCCGCATGAAAAAGGCATCCTCTCCATGGCGCGAAGCTCTGATCCTAACTCCGCCGGAAGCCAGTTCTTCATCGTATTAGCCAGAGCGCACCACCTCGACAATAAGCCCGGCAAACCCGGCTACACGGTTTTCGGGAATGTCATCAAAGGCCTCGACATCGTCGATGCAATCGGCAAGCAGAAGCGCGATCCATCAAACCCACAAGACCGGGCAACTGCCGCCGTGGTGATGAAGTCGGTCAGGATCGTCCAGCGATCGACGATCAGCGGGCTCGATGTTAAAAAGCCCTAAAGGCATAATTCTGCCCTGGTTGACACTTACGGCAGTGTTGGTGATGAATATGGGAGCGGTTGGTGTCGAATCTCCAGCCGCTCCTCTGCCTCGTCCGACCGGCAGGACATGGCTGTTTCTTGAGCCTGAGCAATTTTCCCCCGGTGAACTCGCCGCGCGCCTCGAAGAGGCGTCCGCGCAGTTGACGCCGAGGGCTCGAGCCAGACGCATCAAAAACCTCGGCTGGCCACCGGTCAGGCAGTGCGATCTGCCTCCCTCTCGCGAGCGAATCGAAGCCATCGAGGCGACCGGTTGTCGCGTCGTAAGGGCACTCCGCTATCTGAACGCTATCGTCGTGACCGGCAGTAATAACGAAATTGAAACCGCCGGAAATCTATCATTTGTTGCCGGCAGTCGTCCGGTGATGGCTTTTGCCACAGAGATAGCGACGAATGAACCCGGCTTGCCGACTCAAAGTCACATCGCCGATCTCGCCGACTACGGGGAATCACTGACCCAAAACCTTGTGGTCAACATACCCGCTGTTCACGAAGAAGGCTATCATGGCGAAGCGATGCTGATCGGCGTCCAGGATACCGGTTTCGAGACACGCCTCCATCGGGCTTTTCGTGCAATCGATTTGATAGCCACCTACGATTTTGTCAATGGTAACACGAATGTTTACGATGAAGAGGATGTCGGTAGCGGACTCCACGGGACTCGCGTGCTTTCGGTGATAGCGGGTCTCGATAGTGGAAATTTCATCGGAGTAGCCCCCTTCGCGCAGTTTGTCCTGACGAAAACCGAAAACACCGCGTCTGAAACTCCTGTTGAAGAGGATCTTTGGGTAGCTGGACTCTGGTTCCACGACTCCCTCGGCGTCGATGTACTCAGCTCATCACTCTCCTACCGCGACTGGCACGAATACGAGGATTACGACGGTATGACCGCAGTCACTTCACGGGCGGCGGACTCGGCATTTGCAGCCGGGATTGTACTCGTCAACTCAATGGGCAACACAGGGCTTGCGGGCTACCCCGAGAGTAAATTGGGAGCTCCTGCCGATGCGCGTGGAGTCATCTCGGTTGGAGGCGTCGCCGCCGACTCAACCCGCTGGCGCAGTGCTTCCCAGGGCCCGACCTACGACGGGCGAATCAAACCCGATGTGGTTGCACAATCGAGCATGGTTTACACCGTCAGCACCGCCGATAACTCAACCTATTCAGCCCGAAGCGGCACCTCTTTTTCTACTCCTATCATTGCTGGCGTCGCAGCGCTTGTTGTTCAAGCAAACTCCGGGCTGACCTCCGCACAAGTGCAAGATGTTCTGCGCAGTACCTCAAGCAATGCCGATTCTCCCGACACACTGATCGGCTACGGCATAGTGAACGCCCTTGCCGCAGTCATCCTCGCGCGTGAAATGTCCGTTGTTGAAAGTCAGCCACCGGATGAGCACCGGCTTTTCCTGCTCTACCCCAATCCAACGAATGGCAGGGTGTTGGTAGTGCGGTTCGGTTATGACGACAAGCCGCTTACGCTTCGTGGAATCGACGGCAGAGTCTTGCAAGACGGTATCGAAGCCGGGGTGCTCGACCTTTCCGACTATCCTGCTGGGAGCTATTGGGTTGGCTCAACGACCGCCGGTTGGAGACGCCTGGCTCTTCTTCAGTAGGACAACACGTCCCGGGTTGTCCAATCATCCTTACCACACGTCCCGGGTTGTCCAATCATCCTTACCTACCTGGAGTGCCCAAGCTTGCTTGGGCCTAACCTCATCCCTTTCCGTCGCCAATCCGTTGATATTGCTTAATCTGACCACTATTGCACTATTGCACTATTGCACTTCTTTCAACATCGCATCGATTTCTCTGCGCTCCGGAATACTTAGCCGCCCCGACAGTCGCCGGGTCGAGAGCGCCGCTGCGGCATTTGCAAACCTGATCGACCGCCGTATATCCCACCCCTCCAGTATCCCGTAAATCAATCCTCCGTGGAAAATATCCCCGGCACCAGTCGTGTCGATCACATCCGTGACACTAAATCCTTCAACAAATCCGCCTTCATTTCCCGACTGCCAATAGGCAACTCTTTCCCCAACTGTGACAACCGCCAGCCCGGTTCCAGCCCCCAAAAGTAGATTGGCAAGTTCCGGTGCAGATGCTCCCGGTGCGTACGTGTCGGCAAAGTCTGATGAGACGACCGTGTAGTCCAGAAGCGGGATCATCAGGCTCATCGACGGCCTCACAGCACCTGCGTCAAGCATGGTGGGAACGCCAAGCCTTCGAGCTTCTTTCAGCGCCGCAACTGTCGCCTCCGCTGCCCTCCCGTCCACCAGAAAGAAACGGCATTCCTTCACCCAGTCGCGGTCAAACTCGACTTCGTTGGGGAACTGAAACCTGAATGTGTCGAGAGCCACCGTTCTTGCCCCATCTTCGGGATCGATCCAGATCGATGCACGGGCAGTTTTCACAGCCGGATCGATGATCATGCGCGTCGAATCGACGTTACTCTCCCGCAAGCCGTCGAGCACCAGTGCGCCATCGGTGTCGTTGCCGACTTTGCCGCAGAAGCTGACCCTTTTCCCAAGCGACGCCACCATTTGGCAGGCGGTAGGTACGGGGCCTCCGCCGATGGTGAGCGACTCAACAACGTCGCCTTTTTTACCTTTGGCAGGATAAGGCTTCAGTAGCGAAAGGTAATCGGCGCAACAGTGTCCGAAGCCGAATAGATCGAACATACACAATTCGTATTTGAAAGTTATGGAATTTGGTAAGTTAGGTAGTAACTCAGATTCACCGCGAAACGGCAGATTCACACTGAACGTAGCGAAGGGTCTCTGTTAAAAGTCTGTCCGATTAATTTACTCGGCATCATTTAATCGGGATGATTGACCGATTGACCTCCTACTCAACAGTGCCGATAGCTTGACTTATGCCAATAATCTAAGTATAATTCCATATTAGTGAAATCCCATTTATCCCGATTATCGAAGGAGCTTTTCAAAATGCGCCCGCGAGTTACACTTTTGGCCATTTTATTACTGATCCTCTCCATGACGACCTCCCAAGCCCGCATTATCCGCGTGCCGGGAGATTTTGAAACGATTCAACCAGCTATCGATGATGCTTCTGTGGAGGTGGTCGATACCGTAATGCTTGCCGATGCTGTTTATGCTGGCGCAAACAACGTCAACCTCGCGATCAATCGGGAAATGGTGCTGATGTCTGCCAACGGCGCTGTCGAGTGCATCATCGACTGCGAAGACGCCGCCGACTCCCGGGCGATCTTTTCGACGTCTTCGGTAAAAATCATCGGGTTGACCATCACCCGAGCAACCGCCAACGGAATCCGCATCGATAATGCGCCATCCTTTGTGATTGACTTTTGTTACTTTACAGCGAATAACGGTGTCGTCGCCAACCAGTCGGGCGGCGCGATTCAGATACGCACCAGCACCGGCACAATCAGGAATTCCATCTTCGAAGGCAATAGCAATACCGGTTCGGGTGGCGCACTCGTCACTGTCACCTCACCCGTCAGAATCGAAGGCTGTACTTTTATCGAAAATACTGTCGAGCGATTCGGTGGCGCAATCCTGCTGACGAGCAACAGCGAAACGGTCATTTTCAACACGCTTTTCATGGGAAACCGGGCAACGATTGATGGAG
>Ga0172380_10002948_pt1 | contig 24664 bp, 25 predicted proteins | sample Leawe162metaG_FD_119747 | JGI IMG/M metagenome (GOLD analysis project Ga0172380, IMG submission 119747) | Leachate microbial communities from a municipal landfill in Southern Ontario, Canada - Leachate well 162 metaG | ecosystem: Engineered > Solid waste > Landfill > Unclassified | place...
ATCGAGACGAGGTCGGCACCGACCACCACAACGAGCTCGTCGGCGACCCGCAGCAACGCCGGTTCCGGCGGTACGCCGACGTCGACCACGACGCGCTCGAAGCGCGCGCGCAGTGTGACCAGCACCTCAGCGAGCAATTCCGGGGACAACGTCGCGGCCAGTTCGGGCCGTTCGACTCCGGCCAGCACCGCGCAGCCCGCGCCCGGCTGGAGCTCCGTCTCGACCCGTTCACCGAGGGCCCCCGCCCCCGCCGCGGCCCCGACCAGGCCACGCCGTGGGTCGAGGTCGAGATAGGCGGCGACATTGCCGCCCCGCAGGTCGGCGTCCAGAAGTACGGTGTCCATGCCCGCCCGTCGCCACTCCGTCGCGAACGCGATGGCAATCGTCGTCCGGCCGGGCGCCCCTTTTCCGCTGACCACAGCGATCACGCGCCCGCCGCGGCCGGGCTCGGGCGCGGCCACGGGCCCCATCTCTCCACCGGGACGCTCCGGTGCCGACTCCAATGGCCGTAGACCGCGTGCTCGCGCCTCGTCGAGCGCTGTCGCGATCGTTGCTGCCGATGCGCCCGCCGGAAGCACCCGAGTCAGTGTCCCGAAGCGTTCGGTGTATGCGGGATCGTTAGCGAGCAGGACAGTCGGCAGGCCCCGCGCGCGCAACGCGTGCAACGTTGACTCGCTGAGGCGGTGGAGATCCGCCGAGATGAGTGCGACATCGACGTCCGATGCGGAGGCCGCCTCGATCAGCCCCGAGGCGTCGAGCGCGCGTCGCGCGACGGTTACCCCATGCTCGGGCAGTTCGCGCGCGAGTCGCTGTTCGAGCGTCTGGTCGCCGGCCGCCAGGAGCACCCGCGGTGCCGTGTCACGGATCGGCGCAGTCATCGTGCTGGCTCCCCACCGGCGATCACGAGCGTGAGCGTCCCGTTCACCAGGACATGCGTGAGCTGCTCGGCCCTGTCACGCGGCACAAGGATCGTGACGTTTGTGATCCGCCCGGCGGCAGCGTTATTGCCCCCGCCGAGTGAGACGCGCGAGGAGTCCGACGAGACCGCGTAGACGCTCGCGCCGTCGAGCAACACGGCGGTCAGGCTGGAGGGCCGCCCCGGTTCGGAGGTGCCCAGCACCGTTACCCGATCGCCTCGGTGCAGACCAGGAAATACCGAGTCAGCGGGTACCGGCACGGTGATCGCCACCTGCTCGGCACCGACGACCGGACCGCTGCCAACATCGGGGCGCACGACCATCGCGCCGGCCGGAATCGGCACGGCTACCGTCTGACCCATCAGGGCGGCGCGGTCTCCGTCGCGGAGGGCGAGCCCGGCAAGTGGTCCCTCGAGCCGTGCCTCCGTGAGTGTCAGGTCCTCGGCGGTGACGATGTGCCCCGCGGCGATCGGCCGAGCTGCGATCACGACAGGTTCAGTCGTCCGCGCCGCGCGCCAGAACGACAGCCCGCCGACGAGCGCCACGATGACCAGCACGACGCCGAGCAAGAGGCGGATGTCGGCATGGGGCCATGCCGCCGCGCGGAACCGCCGCCCTGTCGTCCCTGCCATCATTGTTCGCTCCCTCGTTCGCGATCGTGCTCGTCACTTGGCGCGTGGTCTTTTCGCGGCCGGTGCGAAAGGCGTGATCGCTCACCCGCGTCCCAGCGCCGTGTCAGACCTGTCAGCCACAGTCGCAGGAACGAAGCGGCCCCGTCCGCGTCGGCGAATGCTTGTTCCGATTCGGGTTCGTTCACATCCGCGTTCGGACGCCGGATGACCACGCGCAGCGGATTCGTGTGGTCGGGTTCAATCCAGGCGCGGACAAGGACCCAATCAACGAGCGACGGCCGGTGTGTCATGGCCGGGAATCTACGAGGGAGGTGTTGCAGGCGCCGCAACAGATCGGAGTCCCAACACCGTCTGTTCCGTTCAAGCGCCGGTTCTTGGGCGCGAGATACACCGACACGGGCGCTTGCGCAGATTCAGATCAAGCAGCAGGCGCGTTTCGGGATCTGCAACACCAGTTGCAACACCTGATCGCTGCAAATCGCTGGACTGATCGGCCATACTTTCTCAGGGCGGCACCCGCGTGTAGTGGATGTTGGCCGTGGTGACCGCCACCGGGACAGCACGGCCGGACAAGGATCTGTCGTGGGCGAGGAAGCCACGACCAAGCATCCGTCCGGAGTCCGGATCCGCCGCGCGGGTGGGCACCCGCGCGCGATACGTGTCGAGTTGCTTGGCAGTTTCGCCGTCCGCGTAGATGGGGTGGCGGTTCGTCTCCCCGCAGCCGCACCGCGCCTGGTTGCCCTCGCCGCGCTGCACCGCGCGCCCGTCAGCCGCCCTCGACTCGCAGAGTCACTTTGGCCACACCTGGACAGGCAGGGTGCGATCGCAAGCCTGCGTTCCACCCTCTCACGGCTCCGTGCAGCCACTCCCCAACTGATCGCGCCAGGGGCGGGCGAAGTCACGATTGCGGAAGGGGTGAGTGTCGACGTATGGGAGCGAGAAGAGCTTGTGGTGCAGGTGATCGAAGGTGGTGACCGTGGTGCGCGTTCCGACGCCATCATCGACCAACTGATCATTGAGCTGCTGCCCGGTTGGCACGATGACTGGGTGATGTTCGAACGCGATCGGCTGCGGGAGATCTCGATGCACGCCATCGAAGCGCAGGCGGCAGCGCTCGCGGATGACCGGCAGTTCGCTTGCGCCATCGCCGCGGTCTACGAGGCTATCCGCCTCGATCCGCTGCGGGAAAGTGCCGTCCGCACGCTTGTCGAGATCCACCTCGCGGAGGGGAACCGCGCCCAGGCGGTGCGTTGCTACCTCGAGTTCCGGCACCGGCTGGCAGCCGCGTTGGGCGTGGATCCGTCGGACGAAATGCAGTCTCTCGTTGCACCGCTCGTGGTGCGTTCCCCGAGGCTCGAAGCTTGAGATAGCTGCTGGTTGCTCGGTAGGCGAGGAGCACACCGATCACGCCGGCACCAATTAGAGGCGCGTGGCTCCATCGGAGCCGAACATGCGCCCGAACCCGTATGCTGCCGCTATGGACAGCGCACACTTGGTCCGCGACGTGGGCATTGCACTATCACTCGCCCTTGCGGGCGGCCTCGTCGCGCGCGGACTCCGACTTTCTCCCATTATCGGGTACCTGGTCGCCGGACTGATCATTGGCCCGTTTACGCCTGGCTATCAGGCCGATCCGGAGACGCTTCGTCAGCTCGCGGATGTCGGTCTGATCTTCCTGATGTTCGGCGTCGGCCTGCATTTCAATCTTGGTGAGCTCGTTGCCGCGAGGCGAGTCGCGGTCCCGGCCGGGCTTCTTCAGGTCGCTCTGGTCGTTGCGGCCGCCTCAGTGTTCGCTGCGGTCGTCGGTCTGCCGTTCCGCGAGGCGATTCTGCTGGGGATGGCCGCGAGCATCTCCAGCACAGTCGTGCTCGTCCGCGTGCTCGAAGAACGCGGGTTAATGGGCTCGGAGACCGGCCGGACGTTGGTCGGATGGCTGATCGTGCAGGACCTCGTCACGATCGTCATGCTCGTGTTCGTCCCGGTGCTTGCTGACGGACAGCACGCCGGTGATCTCTGGGAGGTACTCGGCACAGCATTGGGCGCTGGTGTGTTCGCGGCTCTGGCGCTGACCGTTGGTACACGCCTCGTGCCACCGCTGCTGCGCCTCGTAGGCCGCACCGGATCGCGGGAGCTGTTTCTGCTTGCTGTGGTCTGCCTTTCGCTCGGCATCGCCATCGGCGCCGAAATGGCGGGTACGTCCCTCGCGCTGGGTGCGTTCATCGCAGGCGTCACGGTCAGCGAGACGGAGGCGAGCCACCGGGCAGCGAGTGAGTTGCTGCCGCTACGCGATGCTTTTGCGGTGCTCTTCTTCGTCTCGATCGGTATGCTTGTGAACCCCTCGTCGCCAGACACATCGGCTGCGTTGATCGGCATCTCGGTCGTCGCGGTCATCGGACTCAAGGGCCTTGCCAGCATGGCCGCGGCGACGCTGTTCGGGGCAACGGGGCGCACCGCCCTCATGGCCGCGTCAGGGCTTGCGCAGGCGGGCGAGTTCTCGTTCATTCTGGCGGAGGCCGGGCGAGAGGTCGGTCTGGTTTCCCCTGGCACCTACCAGGCCCTGCTGATCGCTGCCGTTGTGTCTATCACCATCAATCCGCTGCTCGTAAAGGCGGGGGAATCGCGTGCCCGGCGGCTGCACGATCGCCCACTGTGGCGACGGAGGAACGGCGCCCAGGCCGTGGTTCGCAGGCCCCCGGACGGGCCCCCGGAGGTCGTGATCGTCGGCGCGGGTCGCGTCGGTCGGTTGGCCGGACGCGCCCTGGAGATGGTCGGGACTCCGCACATCTACATCGACACAAGCCTCGATCAGGTTCTTTTGCTGCAGGCAGAAGGGCACGCGGCTCATTGGGGGGACGCGAGTCGCATTGAGATCTTGAGGGGCGCCGGGGCGGAGCGGGCTCGCCTCCTCGTGATTGCCGTACCGGACGCGGACTCCGCGCGACTGGTGGCGGAGGGTGCGCGCAACCTGAACCCCGATCTGACGATCGTGGGTCGCGCCCACACGCTCACCGAAGTGGAACTGCTCACTCGTGCCGGCGTGACGACGGTCGTGATCCCAGAGTTCGAAGGTGCGGCGGCGATCGTTCGGGATGTGCTCTTCCGCCTCGGCGTCGCCCCCGAGAATGTCGTCACCGTCACGGAGGCGAGCCGCGCCCAAGAGTACGGACATCGCGATCTTGCGGTGTAGGTCGAACACCGAAGTCTGAGCTGGCCGTCACGGGGCCGTGGCTGCGATGATTTCGCCGCACATCACCGATCGCCCGAAGGAGTCTGTGATCATCACCGCGCGGCCGACCACGTCCTCTGGGTCAGCATTCGAAAGTTGCATTCGCCCACCGCTCATCCCGCTGGCCGAGCCAAAGATCGTTAAGAGAGGCGTCTCGGGACCTGAACTTCCTGCGCAGTCGACGGTCAGGCTTACCCGGTACGTTGCGATGCCTCCGTTAGAGGGACCTTTGAGCCCGGAAATATCGACAACGAATTCGATGCCACCCATCTGTTCCGAAATGTGCGCGGTGCCGCTTGCTGCGCCGCCGTCAACCGAACGGAGCCTCATGTCGGTGGACCATGGCGCGCGCACTGCGTTCGACGCACATCCACTGAGGAAGACGAGCGCCAAGATCAGGAAGCCACACGCAAGCGTCGCGGCCGTTGCGTTGATCCTGTGATCGCGCGCGCACTGCCGTGACTCTTGGCGGCGATCCCCGGCGTGCAGGCCCCCTACCAGCCGCGTCGCCGGCGCTGCCTCTCGCGCAACCCTACGCAAGATCAGGCAACTCACAGGCGAGCAGCGCGCCAACGACATGGGTAAGCTGACTCGGGTCGCGCAGGTCTGCCCGCTCGAGGTAAAGCTGAGTCGTTCGCGTATCCCGAAGGGAGGCGGCAGCGAAGAGGTCGCAATCTCGGTTCTTCACGGATCCGGATCGCCTCGTCGACCGGTGCAGACCCGCCGTGGCCAAGTGCCGCGTGTCCCACGCAGTGGGCGCGCCAACAAGAGGCAGCCGACCCGGTGAGTCCGGAAGCGGTCGCCGCCAGCGCTCGTGCACCCGGCAACATCGGGGGCACGAAAAGATGTGAGCGGCTCTCGAGCGGCGCGGCGAGAAACCCCAATTGGAGTTGGGCTCCCTGCGCCGCATCCTCCGTGCCCCGGGACAAGAGTAGTTCTCGCATCAGCGCGATGCCGCCTTCGTACTCTGGCACGATGACGCGACTCACACCGCCTCGTCGGAGCATTTCTACCGGGTCCTTCCCCTCTCCGCGCCCGAAAGGGAGCCTTGGATCACGCAGGACTGTTACGGGCGGGGCAGGATCCGGAACTGCTCGCAGTCGCATTTGCCGCGCAACCTCCATCCGCAACGACCGCCACTGGGGTGAAAGAAGCGTGCGTGCTTGCAGGTAGCGCAGTGAAGGATCATGAGGATGATTCGGCGCTCCTCTCCATGGTGCGATATCGCAGCGGCGTCGATCGAGCCGGAGCTCTGCTTTGCCCGAGAAGCCCCACGCTCAACGGCGACGAGATCCGTTGCTCCAACAAGCTGCCGCCCCCTGCAAAGACGTCCTACAGGGAAGGTACGGGCTTTCTATGTCTCCGCAATGAATTCGATCTAATCCGCATCTAATGCTTCGCGGTTTTGTGTTATCAGATCCCCCAGTCCTGCCATCTGGCCACGAGCGCCTACGACCCGCGAGAGCACGTTCCTGCATAATCTGCAGGGCGACATCGCTCTGTCGCCGTGTCGCCGTGTCGCCCTGTCGCGCCCAAGCTCCGACGAGGGACCGCATTTGAACGAACCGTTACTGCAACGCTGGATCGCCTTCCGCTACCTGACCGTCATGCTCGCAGCGTGCGTTCTGACGGTCTTGCTCGTGATGATTCGCGAGCACCTCACTCTTCTGAACGCAGCGTTGATCTACCTCTTGTTCGCCGTCCTGGCTGCCGGTTTTGGCGGCGTTGGCGCCGGACTCATCGCCTCGGTGATGTCCGCCATTGTGTTCGAGTTTCTCTTCGTCCCGCCAATCTTTGGCTTCGAACCGACAGAATCCGCGAATCTGTTGAGCCTCGCTGTGTTCCTGTGCGGGACGCTGGCCAACGCAGTGTTCCTCGCACGCTCGCGCCGACAGACCGCGGCCGCGCTACTCCTCGCCGAGGAGAATCGGACGCTCTTCGAACTCTCGACTCTGGTGAACTCGAATCTTGGGGTGACGACTTCGCTTGTGGCGATCTGCGCGCGCACGCGGCTGGTGTTCAATGCCGAGGCGGCGCGGATCCTGACGCTGGATGGCGATCGTCTGGCGGTCGCCGCCGAGGATTTGAGGGAGGATAGTCCTCGCACCGACGAATCCCGTTCCGGCCTCGACCGATCACCTCGAGGTGGAGACGCGCTCGCGCGGCAGACGAGAATCATCCCTCTGTTACGGACTGGGAGGCGCACGCTCGCCGACCCCATCGAGATTCCGATGACCGCGGCGGGAGCGACCATCGGCGCGCTCAGAGTTAGCGGCTTCGACGGCACCGCCTTCGATCCTGATCAGGCCATGCGACTTCTGCATGCGGCGGCGCAGGTAGCAGCGCTCGCGGTTCAACATGCTCGCATGCAGGAGGACGTGATGTCTGCGATGGCGCTTCAAGAGGCCGACAGCCTGAAGTCCGCATTGCTCGCCGCGGTCACGCACGAGCTACGAGCGCCGCTCGGCACGATCCTGACCGCCGTGACCGGCCTGCTTGATGAAGCCAAGCGTTGGACTGGCACGGAACGCAGGGATCTGCTGGCCGCGATCCAAGAGGAGACGGAGGGACTCACGACATTCGTGAACGACGTGCTTGACCTCTCACGGATCGAGGGGGGCGCACTCCGTCAGCAGCGGGACTGGTACAACCTTCGCGAATTCTTGGAGACTGTGGTTGATCGCTGGTCGGCGATCGCGGCGACGCACGACGTCATCGTCGAGACGAGCGATGACGCGACCGAGGGTTACTTCGACTACGCCCAGCTCGTGCAGGTTGTGGGCAACGTCCTCGACAACGCGGCGAAGTTCTCTCCCTCGGGCACGACGATCACACTCCGCGGATCGCGCTCAGCGACGGATGTGATGCTCACCGTCCAGGACAATGGGATCGGCGTTGCACCTGACGAGGCCAAGAGCATCTTCGACCGGTTCTATCGGGGCACGCACGTGGTCGACCGGATCCCGGGCTCAGGCCTCGGGCTTGCGATTTGTAAAGGCATCGTCGAGGCGCATGGCGGGGTAATCGAAGTCCAGCCGTCGGCACGCGGCGGGTCGATCTTCAGCATCTCGATTCCACAACCGCCTCGCGTAGATGGCAGCGAGGACGACGGCTCATGACATCCCGCCGTGCGCGAGTGCTCGTGATCGACGACCGACCGCAGATGCGACGTTCGATCAAGGTAGTCCTGTCGAGCGAGGGGTATGACGTCGTGGTCGCGAGTTCGGGAGAGGAGGGGCTACAGGAATTTGATCGGCGCCGTCCCGATCTGGTGTTACTCGATCTCATGCTGCCGGGAATCGACGGCTTGACGGTGTGCGAACAACTGCGACGGCGCGCCGACACCGCGATCGTCATTTTGTCGGCTCGTGGCGAGGAGGAAATCAAGGTCCGAGCCTTGAACCTCGGAGCCGACGACTACCTCACAAAGCCCTTCGGTACACAGGAGCTCATCGCGCGAGTGAGCGTCGCCTTGCGCCACTCTGCGCGTCTGCCGAGTGAGACGTTCGAGTGCGCCAATCTCGTCGTAGATGTGGTGAAACGCACCGTGAGCGTCGGCGGTAAACCGATCAGCCTGACCCCGCGCGAGTATGACGTCCTCAAGTTCTTCGTGGCCAATCGTGACCGGGTGCTTACGCACGACGTAGTGCTCCGCGAGATCTGGGGCAACGCTGACATCAGTCAGGCTCCTTCGCTTCGTAACACGGTTCGCGCCATCCGCCAGAAAATCGAGGTCGACGCCGCCCATCCCCGCCTCATCGTGACCGAACCTGGTATTGGCTACCGCCTGAACTCTGAACCCGCGGGGCCACCCTCGGGTGCACCGAAGGACCGGGACGAAGGGGACGGCACGTTACCTGAGGATTCGTAACGCCGGGAGGAGGTGCCCCGCGCCGCGCGCGACCCGGGACGTAGTCATCTCGACCTACTCTGCGCCAATGGTCACGCCGGGTGTCGCATCCTCTGGGGATGATCACGCCGCGTGCGACCTCCGCGGGTGTCGATAGAGCGCAAACTTCGGCACATCCTACGAGCTGACATCCCGTTAGGACGTTTGAGATATCCTCGACGAGCCTCCCCTCGTCCCCACGTTGGAGGAGATGCGATTATTGCTGCGGGTGCTTCGTGCGCTCGACTGATGAGGAGCGAAGTAGGAGCGCCGGCCGATGGGGAAACCAAAACAGGAACAGACTCGGCAACGACGCCGCGCCTGCGACGTGTTCCTGGTGGTCGCCCTCTCCCTCGGCCTCGTAATCGCCTACGCCGGGGGCAGCCAGCACACCAGCGGCATTGTCCGCACCATAGGGACGGCTCCCCGCGTTTCTTCAGCATTCTCGACACCTGTGCGTGTGCCTCGCTCCCGCATGGGACGGACACTCGGCACAGCCAAGCCTACGCTCCTATCCAACCAGTCGGCGCGTGAGCGCGCCCCCGTCGGCATAGAAGATCGGCCTGCGACTGTCAGGGGCAAGAGCGGCAACTGGACCGGCGCTGCGCATGACATGGCCATCGTGCGGAACCCGCTCGATAGCTACCTCATCGTGAGGCTCACGGACGCTTCGTCCCCAATTGAGTTCGGTACGCGCCCGTTCGGCTCTGTATCGGCGTATCTCCACTCCGCATGGTCAGACCCGCCCTGAGGGTCCATCGCTTGCGCTGGATTGCCAGCGCACTGCGCTCATGCACATACGCAGGGACTGCGCGCTCGTCCATGACTTCTTATGGGAAGCAGCCGGCAGCCCGCACGGCCGCGTGCTCGCGAGTCACGCGGCCCATGGAGATTCCAATGTTCCGACAGATCCTCACCACGCTCGACGGCTCGGAATATGCCGAGCGAGCACTCAACTACACCCGTGACCTCGCTCGGATCGCGGACGCACACGTGAAGCTGCTGATGGTAGTTTCCGCGACCGGTCCGTCGAACCCGACGAACGACAGCCGGGGCAGAGCCGCGCTCGCATACCTCGAACCAGAGGCCATCATCCTGCGCGAGGCGGGCATCTCAGAAGTGGAGACGCAGGTGATGTTCGGCGAGCCCGCGCAGCTGATCACCGAGGCGGCACGGGAGCAACAGGCCGATCTGATCGTGATGAGCACGCAGGGACTCGGAGCCGACGGCCGCTACGCAGTGGGCAGCGTGGCGTTGCAGGTGCTCATGACGGCTCCGTGTCCGGTCTTTCTGGTGCGCATCAACAAGCCCGAGCCTCCCCGTACAGCGGCCGAGGAGCGCTGGCAGGCGGAAGGCGGAAGGAACGTCGGGTAGAGCGATGAAGCATATCCTTGTCGCCACCGACTTGTCGGAGCGATCGCAGCACGCGGTTCGCCGTGCCGCGCTGCTGGCCCTGCTTGCCCAGAGTTCGCTGAACATCCTCCATGTGGTGGATGACGCCTTCCCGGGCGATTTCATCGACGCGCAGGTGAAGCGCGCACAGGCGTGGCTGTCCGAACACATCCCGGTCGACGCCGGACTTCCCGTACCGAATCTGATCGTTCGACAGGGTGACCCGCACGAGCAGATCCTCAAGGTCGCTGGCGAGTGCGGCGCCGATCTCATCGTGCTCGGGGGGCATCGTCGGCGCCAGTTGTTGGACGGATTCCTCGGGACGACTGCCGAACGTCTGCTCCGCGTGAGCACGCGGCCGGTGCTGATCGTGCACGATGCTGGACTGGATCCCTATCGACGCGTCTACATCGGCACCGACCTCTCCACGCCATCGGCGCACGCGTTCGCCGTCACGCGGCGTCTGGGGCTTCTGGGCAGCCATCCTTCGGTGGTCCACGTGTTCGTGGCCGTCGGAGTAGGCAAGTTGCGTTCGTTGGGGATCGATCCAGCTCCCCTTATCGCCAGGGAGCGGGACGCGGCTTCGCAGCGGCTTATTTCTTTCATTGCCGATCTCGAGGTGCCGGGCACGGATGTTGCCGTCGTACTCCGAGAAGGGCGCGCCACACAGCAGATCCTCCGCGTCGTGTCTGACGAACGTGCACAGCTGCTGGTCATGGGGACGCGCGGGCGCGCAGGAGCTACGCGGGCGGTTCTGGGCAGTGTCACCGAAGCGGTACTGCGAGCAGTGCAGTGTGACGTGCTCGCCGTGCCCGCCGCCACGGATCGCGCGTGATGAGACGCGCGATCGAGAATCCGGTTCAGAGCGGTGACGTATGAGGAGGGACGCCAACCATGAATGCTGATGATTCTGCACAGGGTTCCGCTGGACCCGTGCATAGTCGCTGCCCTCATCAGCCTCAGCGGCGACCGATCCGATAATCTCCGCTCAACAACAGCAGCACAGACTCCGCGAAGTTAGGTCCGCCCATTCATCACGACACCGCTCTGATCGCGACGATCAGCATTGCGCTCGCGCTTGCGTTCGTCTTCGGGTTCCTCGCGAGCCGGCTGCGCCTGCCGGCCATCGTCGGCTACCTCCTCGCGGGCGTGCTCGTCGGCCCGTTCACACCCGGCTTCGAAGCCGACCCGACCCTCGCGCCACAGCTGGCCGAGATCGGTGTCATTCTGCTGATGTTCGGCGTCGGCATTCACTTCTCGTTTAAAAAGTTGATGGATGTCCGCGGCGTTGCCATTCCTGGCGCGATCGTGCAGAGCACCGCAGCGACTATCTTCGCCGTCGCCGTCACCATGTGGTGGGGCTGGGACTGGCGCGCCGGGATCGTGCTCGGTCTGGCCTTGTCAGTCGCCAGCACTGTGGTCCTGCTCCGCGCACTAATCACTCAGGATCTGTTGGATTCGGCGCAAGGCCGCATCGCGGTCGGCTGGTTGATCGTGGAGGACCTGCTCACGGTCCTCGCCCTCGTCTTGCTCCCGATGCTCGCCCCCGACGCCAGCACTACCCCCGACGCGGTGCTGACGACGCTCGCAGTGACGCTGGGTAAGGTCGCGCTGCTCGTCGTCGGCGTGCTGTTCATCGGCATGCGGGTTGTGCCGTGGCTGCTCGTCCAGGTCGCAAAGACCGGATCTCGCGAGCTGTTCACGCTCTGCGTGCTTGCGCTCGCCTTCGGAATGGCGTTCAGCTCCGCGGCGCTGTTCGGCGTGTCGATGGCGCTCGGTGCGTTCCTTGCGGGCCTTGTCATGGGCGAGTCGGAGCTGAGCCATCGCGCTGCCGAAGAAGCACTTCCGATGCGTGATGCGTTCGCGGTCCTGTTCTTCACGTCCGTCGGCATGCTGTTCGACCCATCGGTTATCGTCCAATATCCGCTGGAGCTCCTCGCGGTCCTCCTCATCGTGATCGTCGTGAAGCCGGCGGCGGCGTTCGCACTCGTCCGAGTCCTCCGCCGGCCCCACCGCACGGGTCTTGTTGTCGGCGCGGGGCTCGCACAGATCGGCGAGTTCTCGTTCATCCTGGCGGAGCTCGGGCGTTCCCTGCAGATTCTCCCGCCCGCGGGGCACAGTCTCATCCTCGCGGCGGCGATCGTTTCGATCGCAATCAACCCGCTCGCGTTCGTCATCATCGAGCCGCTCGATGCTCTGCTCCGCCGCTGGCGAGCCACGCCAACGGAAGCCGACGCCGCGCCGTCATCAACTGATATCCCGGTCTTGCGGGAGCATGCTGTGCTCTGCGGATATGGACGGGTGGGGCGCCTGGTGGGCGAAGCGCTCACGAGGGAAGGCGTCCCGTACCTCGTCGTCGAGCAGGACGGAGCAAAGGTCGCGCAGCTTCGCGACGAGGGCATCGCGGCCGTTCACGGCGACGCTGCGGAGCCGGGGCTGCAGAGTTTGATGCGCTTCGCCGATGCTCGACTGCTCGTGCTGGCGATCCCCGATCCGATCGCGACTCGTCAGATCTCGGCGGTAGCACGCCGACAGAATGCCCTGCTACCGATCATTGCCCGCACGCACAGCGAGGAGGAGTGGGCGCGCTTGATCAGCGACGGTCGCGTGAATGCCGCAGTCTTCGCTGAATACGAGGTCGCGCAGGCGATGGTGCGCGTGGCCGTCCAACAGCTCAACGGAAATCGCTAGCCAGCCTTCTCGGCGGGCGCCATGTACGAGCGCTGCATTAGTTCTTCCCCTTCGCCTCGCGAGCGCATCCGCCGGCAGCAACTCCCGCAGTGTTGTCGCCACGAGCGTGCGCTGCTCGCCGGCGCGCGCATGCTCATGGCGTTCCATAGCGCCCCCGCTCACGTGCCGCGCCAGATCGCGAGCATGACGTGACACGACGTACAGGCTACGTAACTACCGAACTGAGGTGAGACCCTCAGCGATCGCGCGGATCGCCTCTGGCATAAGTCGCGCGGAGTTCACCTTGATAGAATAAGACTGACCGTTCTCGCGCCATGACAGAGCGTACGAGGGCGGCAGCGCTCGCCCGCCGGCGACGTGCGCGGCCAGTGTCGTTAAGGTGCCCTCGACGCCCCGCACCGTGACGCGCTCGATCGAGGTCGGCGGGCCGGGCGTATTGCCCCACGCGGAGTGGCCGCTGTTTAGCACGAATGCGATGTTCTCGTCGGAGACGCTGTAGACCATCGTGTAGGCGGGAACACCTTCCGTGAACCCGTACTCCGGATCACCCGGCATGTCCTGGCACGCCGCGAGCAGCGTGCCCGCCGTGAATCGGTCGGGAAGCGTCGTAGGACGTAGCACGGTCACGTTCGCAGGCAACATGTGTCGAGCGCGCACCCACGGATCACCGGCGGCAGGCAGTTCCGACTCTGGAGAACACGCAGACGCACTTGGGCCCGCTGCTGACACCGCGGTCGGAGACGACGTCGGACTCGCAGGAGTCGCTGGACCTGGCGAGGTCGAGGCAGCCGGACGTGGAGACTCGCAGCCAGCCATCACTAGCAGCATGAGGCAGATCGCCATCAACATCCGAGGATGTCTCATGACTCATCAACGTTCTGCGTCACGCTAGTGTTCCAGCCCTCCCACACGGTAGTAGCCACCGAGCGGGCCACCGCGTTCGTTCGTTTCGCCCCAGCTTGCTTACACGCGGCGGCCAGGCTGGATGTCGTCACTGCGCAGGCACCTGGATCACACCAATGACTTCAACGGGCCGGCCATCCGAGATCAGGCGCCCATCGAGCGACAGCCGGTCGCAACTCGAGCCGGTGCGCGCGCCGAGGCCGAACGCAAACGGCTGTATGTAGCGTGTGCCGGTGCTGAACTGCGTGCAATCGAGGGTGACACGCCATGGCGGGACTTCGCCACGTGCGAGCGCACCCGCTGAGATAGCAGAAGACTTCCCGGTACGCAGGTCGAGCACGTGCCACTCCTGCGCGGCTTCGATCCACGCGCGCACGTCGTCGCGAGACACCCCCACGGCGGGCCGCTGCAACGAATACAGTAGGTGCGCGCCATCGAGACTCCAGTAGAAGTTGAGCGACGCCGGATCCGGCAGTTCTACGGTCGCGATATCTCGATTCGTCGCAAGGTCGCGAACGACGAATCGTTGCACCGCCAGCGCACAGATCGGCGGGCTCGGGTCGGCCGACGCGTCGGGACAGGCGACCGTCCGCAACGCGGCGAAGCGTCCATCCGGCGCGACTCGCCACTGCGCCTCGTAACCACCGGGCTCGAGCATGCGCAGCGTGCCATCGGACGAGAGCAGCCAGAGTCCCCAGAGACTGTGCGGGTTTACCAATTGCGCGACGACCCACCTGTTGCCAGGCGCCCATGCGACCGGCCAGAGCGTGCCCTCGGGAAGCGCCGTCGCCTCCGTGCGCACCAAGTCCCGTCCTGTGTGAAGCTCGCTGATACGGATGCCGTCCTCGACGCTATCAGCGAGCAACGTCCCATCGAGCGACACGATGAAGTAGCCGAGGTCCGGGCGAACGGGTGGGCGTGCGACTTCTCGTATGAGTGCGCCATCAAGCGCGAACAACTGCTGCGTGGGCTTCGCGCCTTCGACAGTGACCGCCAGCAGCAGTTGCCGCCCGGCCAGCAAGAACCGGCCGTAGTCGTGCCGGGCGTCGCCAACCGTGAACGACGCAATCGCGCGCCCCGCGCCGACGTCGTAGGTCACAACCTCGAAGACAGTTGAGATGCCGCTCACGCCGTCACGCTCGACCTGCTTGAGGTGGCGTAGATACACGAGGAGCGGCCCGACGGCGCCCGCGGGAATCCCGTCGACCAGTGTCGGTGCGGGAATCGCGAGCGGGGTTGCGGCCCCGAAGGCGGCGGCCTGTCCGGCCGGCGTATTCGGGAATGGCGTTGCGGTCGCGGACGCAACCGTAGGCGCAGTCCCCGACGTCACCGTCGCGGTGACAGTCGGCGTCGGCGTCGCACTCGACCGCGACTCGTCATCGCAGGCAGGCAATGCCAGCAAGAGCAGCGTGAACAGCAGGATTCGCAGGACCATTCTCAGACGCCCTGCAGGAGCACTGCATAGGCGACTCGTCCATCGGGGAGCCATGAGAGTACGCGCAATGGGCCACTCGGCCACGGGCTCACCAGCTCGTAGGCCCCAGTACCATCGGCGCGTGCCACGACGATTCCCGTGATTCCCCTGCTCGCGTAGGCGACTTGTGAGCCATCGGGCGACCAGACCAGCGGCGACTGGAACTCGCCGACGCCCGCGCGGCTGATTCGCTTCCACGTGCCATCGTCCTGTTGCACGAACACGCCGAACGGTGTGCCGGCGGCGAGCGTCTTTCCGTCGGGTGACCGACTGAGCGTGACCTCGCCCCACCATCCGCCGGGTGAGGGAAGCGCACCGCCCTTTGTCGCCTTACCAGTGGCCAAGTCGAGCCGCCAGAGCTGACGCCCGGCCACGAGGTTGATGCGCTCGCCTCGCACATCCCACGCCAGCGCCACGACGCCGGGCAGCGGCGGCGCCTCGACCACGCCGGCGGCGGCGAGATCAATCGCGCGCGTAGCACCCGAGGCTGCGTCAACGATGACCAGCGTGCGCGGACCGTCCGAGAACGCGAAACGGTCGCTCGTCCGTGACCAGACGATGGATCCGCCGGGGCGCTGGAGTTGAACGTCGATAAGCATCGCCGTGCCGGCCTCGATGTCCGCCTTCGCAAGTCGTGGTCGCTGATCATCCGGCGTTACCCGCAGCCAGTAGGCCGCTTTCTGGCCGTCCGGGGCGAGAGTCAGGGCTTCCGTGATGCCATCGCTCGTATCGGCTACGCCTGCCGGGAGCGGGATTGCCTGCGGGGCGGCGCCTGCCAGCGACCACCACGCCCAGGTTCCATTAACGGGCGCGAGCACGGCGTCGGTGCCGCGCAGCGCCGCCGGGAAGGTTGCACCGCGCTCGATCGTGCCGAGAGACTCTCGCCCGGTGCCGTCCGGCGCAATCGCAGCAATGGTGTGGACCGGTCCGGGGAGCCCGAGCACGGCGACCCGGCGCGCATCGGGTGACGCGGCGACGAAGAGGTACCCGCCCATTCGCGGTTCATTAAGCAACGTTCGCAGCCGTCCGCCACGCGCCGCGTACAGATGCCCAGGAGCACTGAACAGCCGGAGATCCCCTGCTGTTCCCAGCGCTCCCGTAATCGTCTGCACGGTCGCGCCGGTGGTTACGTCCACGACATCCACGCTGCTCGTTCCGCCGTGACTTTCAACCGAGCTCAGGCGATATGCGAAAAGCACCGCGTTGTCTGACGACCACGCCACGGGGCCAACGTAGTAGCCACTTGGGGCGCGAGTGATCTCGCGAACGTCTCCGGTCTGAACGTCCACGATGTGGACACCCGTCACGCCGCGTGCAGTACCGGGCGCACCCGTGCTAGCCGTCGCAAACGCGACCCGGCGACCATCCGGCGACCACGCCGGCGCCGCGATCCATGACCGTTCCTGCGACGGTGCTGACGGTGCGGCCCTTGAGACGAGCGCCTTGGTCGCGATGTCCGAACCAAACGGCTGATCCGCCGGCAATACGGCGAGGTGCAGCATGCGGCCGGGGCTCGTCCCGACCCACGTGAACGCCACGTGCCTCCCATCAGGCGAAATCGCGACGGGGTTGCCGTAGAACGCTCGCTCGATGCCGTTGCCGTAATCGAGCATGGTTTGGACGGTCGAGGTACGACGGTCAACGCGCACCAGCCGCTGAGAAGGAGCGCCGTGATCTCCGGTTCTATGCAGTTCGACGAGGGCGAAGCTCGAATCGGTCGCCCATTCAAAGGCCGTCGGTGACTTTGAGCCCTCCGGACTCGAGAACCGCAGGCTGCCATCACTGTTGAGCACGCGCAGCTCTCGGCCGACGAGGAGCACGGTGCTCGCGTCCGGCGACCAGGAGACGCCCGGGAACGTGCCAGCAGAGGGCTCGACGGCGGACGAGAGGTCGGTGAGCGCGCCGTTCGCCGCATTAAACAAGCGAATGCGTGTCGTAGCCTCGGGTCGCGCAATCTCAACGACTACGATCGCGCGCCCATCCGGCGCCGCGATGAGCGTCGGGTTTGCGCGGACCTCGAAGAGCGGCGTGACCTCGCGAGTGGCGACATCGCTCGATACAAGCCAATTCGCACCGTCGCGTTGCTGCACCCAGACCGGGCGCGCCGGATCGCCCTCGCGCTCACCGCGCAGCCAGCCGGTACCGTCGCTCTGCACCACCTCCCACGTCACTGCCTCGCCGCTCCCGTCCGTGTTCACCACTGTCAGCGGTAGCGTCATCGCCGGTGAGGGGAGCCCGGGGCGCGGCGTGAGGTCGAGGTCGGCATCGAGCACCTGGACGTATCCGCCCCGCGTCTCAACACCCGCGATCCGGAACGTCGGCTCCCAGATGCCGGGCTGTGGATAGGTGATCTCGCCGCGCCACACGAGGCCGTCGGCCGTCCGTTCCGCGACGAATGCGGAACTCACGTTGAGCGGCCCACCCGGGGCCTCGAGACGCGCCTCGATCGTCAGCGCGAGCGCCTCGAGCGGCGTGCCGGCGAACGCCGCAACCGCGCAGGTACTTGCATGGATCTCGGCCGAACCCGCGCCCTGCCCAGCTTTCGGTGGATGGCTGTCGAGGCGATAGCTCGCCATGAACGTGCGGCAGTCCACCGGCAATGGGGGAGGCGTCGCGACGGCGACTGGCGAGCCGGGGGAATGACCGTCGTCAGCCGACGGTCCGGAGCCGATGATGCCGGAAAGCGCCAGCACGACGAGCGCCGTTACTACCACGCCGCCGCCGAAGAGCGCCGCGACCACCCGTTTCGCCGGAAGCTTCAGTCGACGACGGCCCAAGGCATCCGTCCCTTCCCTCGAATGACACCTGCTCACGCGGCGGCGGCGCTCCGGAAGGTGCTCGTGTCGCAATCGAGCGCTAGACTAGTCCAATCGTTCAGTTCGCTCCACCAAAGGCGCACCAAATGGCCGGACTTCCGAGGGTTCAGCAGGCTGTGCTGGACGTGTTGGCACAGGCTGGCCGTACTCATGCCTACGACGTGAAGCGTTCACTCAAAGGTCGCATCGGACACGCCTCCGTCTACGCCGCCCTCTCCGCCATGCAGGCGAAGGGTTACCTGACGGCCGAATGGGAACTCCCCGGCACAGGCGGCAGCTCGTCCGGCGGGCCGCCCCGTAAATACTTCGAAGTCACCGCCGAGGGGCGACGCGTGCTGGCGGAAACCCAGGCCGCGTCGCGGCACACGCCCGAGACCAGACGGGCGGCGATCGCTGAGGCGCGCCAGTGAACGGGACAACTCTTCCTGGGCCGGGCTTGCTTGTCGTGCTCGCGGCGCCACGGCTCGCCTGCAGCGACGATGCGCAGGCGACGGGTGTCGCCAGTTCGTCGACGGCTACACATGCTCCCTCTCAATCAGAGGGAGATACTTCGGCTGCCACCACCAGCGTGCCGGATTCGCTTCAGCGATCGTGGGCCGAGCAGTACTGCGCCGCATTGAAGACCTTTGTCTATCCGGATCCGGGGCCTGCGACGGTGGGGAACGCCGGGCTCGCCGCACGCGAATCATCCCTCGCGACGCCGATCCTTATGTTGCTCGCAGTCGCATTTGTCAGCATTGCCCGCTGGCGGACAGTGCGGGACGCGCAGCCCCGTGCCCACCACAAGTACGTCGGGGAGACCTCCCGGTGAGGTGCCAAATCCGCGACTTCGCCATCCGGAGCGCAATTGCCGGCGCCGTACTGCTCCTTGGCTGCACTGGGCGTGACACTGCCGGTGGGGCACACACCCCGACACCTAGCGAGCCCGCAGCAAGCGCCACCACCGCGATCTCTCCACCGACGATCCCACGCGAGCAGGGATCGGGCGAGCTCAAACAGATCCGGGTCGAGAAGCCGATCACGCCGACGAGCCTGTCGCTGATCCTTGCGAGCGATGAGGCGGCTCCAATGTCAGAGCGCATGCCGACTCGTATCGACCGGGCAACGTTTGACCAGAGTGGAGTGGTCCATGTGGAGACCTTGCTCGAGGCGCAGGAGCTCGGGTGGCGTCAGTTCCTCACGATCGCCGTCACCCCCGATAGCGCAGTGATGGTCGTCACTCAGTGCACCAGGGGCGACTGCGCGTTGATGGGCTCGACACCAAGCTCCGACGCGCAGACCACGCTGGTACGCAGCGTGGACGGCGGTAAGACATGGAAAGTGTGGGCGATCCTCGACGGCGCCTACTCGGCGATCCAGTTCGTGGGCGATCAGTTGCTGCTCAGCCGCTTCATCGGCGTCGAGCAGACATCGCAGGGTGGTCGCGCCAAGCGCACGTACTCGCTGTACCCATCCGGCGATCCCGTTGAGGAGCCGACCGAAAGCTACGGCAGCCCCCCGTTCATCACTCGTCCCGGCGGCGAGATACTTTGGCAATCCAGGACCGAGTCCGGTGTATTCCTCCGAAGCGACGGAAGCAGGGCGATCAAGCTGGAGGTCGATCGCTGGCGGAAAGCCGGCGTCGTGTCGGTGCTGCGTTTCGAGGACGGACGCTGGGCCGCAGTGTTGTCAGGTGCTGGGTGTGACACGAGCAGCGGAGTACCGGCTTCGTGCCTCGTGTTGTTCGCAGCGGACGGCTCGCTTATCGCGGCGTACGCGGGCGCACCGAGGGCCTACGACGTGCTGCGGGGATCGCGCCTCATCGTGGGGTCGGCGGGGTTCGTGGGCCTCGCGGCGATCCGAGGACCCGATGCCGTACCCTCCACCATCGACCTGGCGGTGGGCGAGATCCGCCCCATCGCCGATCCGTTCATGGCTGCACCATGGATCGAACGAGATCGGATGCGCTTGCTGGCGCTCGTGGAAGAGTAGGGCTGGAATACGCGCCTCGGTACGCGAGCGCGCGGCTAGGCTCGGCCGGCCGCCGCTCGTGACGGTAACTTCGCCGCTCTCCTCGAACAGCTCGATCCTGATGTGGTGTTCGTCCAGGAGGGACCTGGAACCATGCGCGTCGTGCGCGGCAGCAGCGAAGTGGCTCGGCAAGCCTCGTTCGGTGCGCAACGCGGACTCACGATCGCGGCCGCGTTGCACGGCGAATCGCCCGCGATCGTAATCTTCGGGCGGGCGGGCGAACCATCTGCTGTCATGAGCTTCGAGACGGCAGACGGCCGCATCACATCGCTCAGACTCTCCAACGATCCCGCGCTGCTACGAGGCTTAGCGCGCGGCTCCCGCCGGTCGCACCGAACCCCGCGTTCAGCATGAAAGCGCCAATTAAGTACGAATTCGGATTCAACGAGCCCATTTGAGTGCGTGTTGAGTGCATCTTCGGGGAGTCCCTGTGACGCTCGCGACGCACGATGCCCCCGCGTCCACCTCCGCCTGACGCCCGTTCAGGACCTGGAGGTCGACGGGAAAGGGGGCTGCGGTGTGGAAGCCGCTGCTCGCCACCATCGTCCTCATTGCCTGCTGGCTGGGGGTGCGTGCTCCTGCGTTCGCGCAGCAGGCTCCCAGCCTATCCGCGGACCTCATCGTCGTCGACGCGCACCAAGCCGCCCCGGCGTCACCGACGCCCGCGCTGGGGTTGACGACGGTGGCGGCGGCTGACCGTTCCGTCCGCGCACGACCGGGTACGCGCCTTCGCCTTCCGCGCGACCGCCGCGAGCGTGACGCAGCACGCCCAGAGCCGCTATTGCAGCCTACGCAGTTCGAGCAGAAAAGGCGCCCGACCATCCTTCTGCAGCAAGACGTCTGGCGCGACGCCACAACCGGCGTCGATCTCAACAAACCCATCACGGCTCGCGGTAATGCCCCAGCCACGCACCACTCCGCCGCTTTGAATGCCAAATAGCACGAAGTGACCGCCCGCAAGCGAGGCGTCCTTCGGCGCCGCGACCGCCAACAAGGTAATCCGCTCTACCTGGAACGGCAGCGCATTCGCCAACTCACCCAGTTGCCAAAATACTGGATGGCAACCCTGCCCTAGCAGCACTGAAACAGTCGAGCCAGCCGGCGATCCTGTCGGACACGTGGGGGCCGCCGAATCGACTGCGGTCGTGCACGGAACATCTCGTAGACGTGCGAGAGAACGCATCGCAGCGAGGTCGCGCCCGAGGAAGGCGCGCACTACGTCATCTACGGCCGCATCGCCGGTTTGAGTGCCAGCGGGATAGGGGACAAACGTGTCCACAGTTACCGTTGCGCTGGCTGACGGCGCACCGGTTGCGGCTTCCGGCTGCGCGGTCGCGGTCACCGTCGTGGGGGTTCCCGAAGGAACAGGCAGGGAATTGTTCGTGCAAGCGATTAACCCGAGGAGGAGCACGAGGCCGGCGGCGGGGGCTGAACGGATTCTTGGAACCATCGGTGCCCCCTCACGATTCGGCGCACAGTTACAGGCGACGTGCCCCGCCTGTAACTGTTACTTATCCTGCGCCCGTCCTCAGTCGCTCAGATGCACCAGCCAAGTCGAACCGGTCGCGTAGGAGTTACCCGCCGAGAGCCCACTGTTCACCGAGCCTGTCGCGACTTCTTCGCTCTGATGCTCATGTGGGCCCGTCCAGGCGCAGTTGTCGTTCCCACCCTGTCCGGGGGCGTTCGGTTCGGGATTGATCACACTACCTAGGTACTCGACGGTCCAGCCGGATGCTGCCATGTTCCACGACGAAGGAATGCTGCCTGACACGTTGATGTGGACGTAAGCAGTCCGGCCAAGCGTGGCACCTCCACCGGTCTTGTACTCGGCCTTGATACCGGTGCAATCACTGATGTACGACGCTTTGTACGCCACCATAGCGTCGCCGCTGATCCACTTTGTCTGCGAGTAGACGCTGACGCCAGCCGTTGAGCCACCCGCGTTCTGCAGGTCGATCGACTGGCCGGGGGAGTGCCAACCCTGAGAGACATAGGCGTTGGCGACTGCAAGGCCGATCATGATGTCGTGCTGCGCTGTTGATGCGTAGGCTCGAGTCACTGGGAGAAAACCAGCGAGAAGAGCGAGCGAGACTACGGCCGCTACTACAGCGGTGATTCGCCGACTAATTCTTCGCATCGAGCATGCTCCTCAGAATTTCGATCGCATCCGGCAGCGTCAGCGTACGTGTGTCGCTGAGCTGTACCGCGTATTCGATGCCCGATTGCTCATGGAACAAGCGGACCCCGATTTCACCCTTCGCGTCAGCCGGCGTCCGCCATGTCACGGCCGGATGTCCGTCAATCTCGGTGTATTCAAACAGACGAGTGCCGCCGTCGGTCCAGACATCGACCCTGATGGGGCGAATCTGGGGAAGCCGGACGGTGGTGCTAACCACTGGATGCCCATCGCGGTCGACGAACTCACTGCGCGCGTCGCGTGAGAGGCTCTCCGACCAGGCATGATCGAGATGGAGCCCGACAGGGACACGCGCGTTGCGCCAAATCGCTGAGCTTTCGACGGCGCCTGTATCGTTCGACGCTTCGCCGCCAGCACCCGGAGTGCCGACGGGACCGAAGGGTTCGAGATCCCCGTGCCACCCCAGGGGCACGAACAGGTAGGGACCGTGTCGCTCCGGCGCGAGGGAGTGATCAGGGACGGGCGTGATGACGTGAAGCGTGCCCTCAATGCCGCGAGCGCGGGCGTCGTGCTCCATCTGCTCGGGCGTCGGCGGGGTGTCGAAGAGGCCAGCAGCTTGCCCAATTGTCGTTGCAAGCACTGCCAGCGCGGCCGCAATCAAGACGGCGGTTGCGCGCGTCCGCAGGCGATTCCTAGGGAGTAGTCTCATCGGGGTTCCTCCCCCATGACCAAGTCTATCGAGATGTTCGGTGGGCCCATCACGGCCCCCTGCGACAGCCGATCGTTCTATCCGATTCACGTTTCATCCTTGTCGAAGCGCTGGGTTGTTCCGAGGACCATGCAAGGTTGCGTGGTGGCGTCGACGCCCTGTTCCTCTACTAAGGTGCCCACCTCTCCGACGATGTCTGGTTGTCCATGACGCCCATCGTCGAGCACGTGCATGGGAGGTATGGGCCGGTCATTCCGGTCAGCTGGTAATGGTTCCAGGTGCTGCATCCGCCGAAGGACTGCGCGGACGAGACGCGGTCGTCCCAGCCAGCCGGCATCGAACTCGCGACGAACACGCCGCCGGCGGAGCAGCCGTTCGGATCGTCGACATACCAGGTCAGCGTCCCCTGGCCTGAGTTGAAGGACGCCGCGTCGTAATCGATGCCCACGAGGGTGTTCGTCAGCAGCCGGGATTTCACGGCGTCCTGGATCGCGCTGGTCTGGCTCTGGATATCGGCGCCGGGGGCGATCCGCACGTCTACGCCCGTCACGAACGAGATAGCCTCGGCGAAGGATGAAAAGGAGCGATACTCGACTTGGACGCCACGAGCGGCTTGATCCGTCGCAACCGCGCGGGCGACGATGTGGCGCGGCTGTGCGGGAGGATCGGACGATGTTCCAGCGTGGGCGGTGGCCCGGCCGATCAGCAGCAGCGAGGCAAACGCGATTACGCCTGCGGCAACTCGAAACTTCACCCTTCACCCCCTTGCCTAATGGACTAGTACAGTGGACTAGTCCAACTCTAATCGGGATGTCAAGGGAAGAACGGCCGGATCTCGCGCCGATCGACCGCGCGTAGACTTTTGTCAGGGGAATGTCGAATGGCAGAACTGCCGAGGACTCAATACGCGGTACTTGCGCTCCTCTCCGAACGGGGCCGCATGCATGCGTATGAGATCAAGCAAGTCCTGAAAGCGGTGCTCGGCCACTCGTCGGTCTACGCGGCACTCTCTGCCGTGCAAGCGAAAGGGTTCGTCGATGCCGAGTGGTCGTTGCCGCGCGAGGGCAGCGAGGGGGGTGGCCCGCCCCGGAAGTACTTCGAGCTCACGACGAACGGCCGGGAGGCGGTCCGTCGGGCTGCGGCCGCGGAACGATCCGCATCCAGTCGCCGGCCTCGTCCCGCGAGGGAGTGAGTGGGATGGGAGTCGTATCGGCTCTCATCCGCGTGTACCTCTCGGTCTTCATATGGTTCGTTTCGGATCGTCCACACGCGCGGGCAGAACACCGGCTAATCCTCTGGAGCATCGAAGACAATTACCTTCGCGCTCGAAGGGACGGCCATTCTCCTGGTCGCGCTCTGGTTGCTGCCGTCGTCTCCCATCTGCCCGAGCTCACGCCGCTGGCGGTCTTCCGCAAGACGCTCACCGACCAAGCGTCCGCGCCGGATGCGCCCGGACATCCTCGGATCGGCAACATCGCAACAGTTGGCATCGTTATGGGTGTCTTGATGGGGCTCGTGTTGAGCGCGCGTGCCGGTGTCTTCAGCCCCGCTGAGGGGCTTGATTTCGTGGCAGAAGCACAGCCGTCTGGCGCTACGGCGATCGGGACACCGAAGACATCTGGGCCCTACGACAACGAGTCCGACGCCCTCGCCGCGATCGGTGCCGATCCCGCGCGGTTGAATCCCGGCACGCTGCGTGGCGACGGTTACGGCGGGCAAGTTGCAGCGACCGCTGACGCGAAACGTGCTGAACCCAAACTGAACTGCGTGGTTCGCGTGGCACCGCTCGCGTCCGGCGACACTGTCTCGGCTGTCGCCACTCCCCTTTGCTTGGACTCGCTCGATGCCGCGGTGTTCGAAGCGGTCGG
>Ga0172380_10002949_pt1 | contig 24655 bp, 49 predicted proteins | sample Leawe162metaG_FD_119747 | JGI IMG/M metagenome (GOLD analysis project Ga0172380, IMG submission 119747) | Leachate microbial communities from a municipal landfill in Southern Ontario, Canada - Leachate well 162 metaG | ecosystem: Engineered > Solid waste > Landfill > Unclassified | place...
GCTCCGGCACGCCGGCAGTGGGCGAGGTGTGGGGTCCGACGGCTTCGGCATGGACGCTCTCCAAGAACTCAGGCGTCGGCTGCGGTTGGGGCATTCTCGTTGCTGGCATCTACGACGCCGGTAGCAAGATCCTAATGGGAACGCTGGTATGAGTAACACGATCATCGGCAAGCTAGACGGTGCGCTATCGCAAGGCGGCTCGGCCACGGTGAGCGTCTGGGGTGGGGCTGGTGGCTCTGAGGCTGACGCCAACGTCAATATCACTGCTCAAGACTGGCTGATGAAAACAGGGGCCACGGCAATAGCCTCCGGTAAGAAGGTCGTCTGCCGGTTCGTCAATGGCGTATGGTACGTAACCGAGGCCGAGTGCCCATGAAAAAGCCACGGTACGACCAACTCGACAGCGGCTTGATGGTTCCTGATTGGATGCCCGGTCGGCGACGCGGGGAACTGCATCGCAACAGGCAATTCATGTTCACACCGGGCGGTGGATGTGCCGGCGCGGATTGTCATTGCAGCCAGTCTTGCACAATCTTTTTCGACGACTTTGCAACTGATGACCTAGCCGCCAACTGGACAGAACAGAGCGGTGACTGGTCTATCGCGGATGGCGTTCTATCAACATCTAGCAGCAACGCAATTCTCACCTGCAATACGACCTATCCAGGCGGCGGGTTTCATAACCACGTCATTCAGGTTTCGCTGAAGGCTTCGACCGGCAAACGATCGCGGATCATCTTTTCCTACGTCGATTCGTCCAACTATAACTTTATTGAGGTATACTGGAATGGAACGAGCAGCTACGTTTACATCAAAAAGAACGTGGCGGGAACAATCAGCACGGTCGCAACATCGCAGGTGCAAAACTTTACAAACGACGCGCAATTTACATTCAAGGTATGTGTTTCTAGCACTGCCGCTGTCGTAAATGTTGTAGGTGAAACGCTAGTTATGACGGAAGTGGTGTCGTCAACAACCACGACGTTTGGAACTGGAACTGGATCAATTTCGGCCGCTCTGTACTTCGACTCGGTATTATTCAGTAAAGACGTATCCGAGACGGTCGGATGTCCAAGCTGTTTGCTTCCATGTTCGCAATGCGACGACGGTTTGGTAGCGGCGTATTATCAGGTGTCCCTTTCTGGCATATCAACCGGCCTAGGACTGGTGGCTGGTGATTTCAACAAAACATTTATTCTTGCAACAGTACCAAAGACCCCTGGTATTTGCGGAACAACTTGGAACTATTTTCCCACGAGCAGCGATCCGGAGTCCCCGTATCGCTGCTACGGAGCGGGTTACGGAATCCCTGTCCCAAATACTGGCACGTTTCATGTTGAGGTCATTTTTATGTTGGGTGTTACGGCTAGGTGGGAAGTAACGATTGGTTTGGCGTGGAATACCTATCTGGTGTGTAGTTGCACCTCGCCTAACCCTATTATATCAACAGCGTTTCAAAGTCCTTCGCATACAAATTGCCGCGATGCCTCACCTGTTGATCTTGCTTTCGGTTACGATCGTAGCCCATTGGCCCTGAGCGGCTCGTCGGCGACATGCTCAGTAGTGGCACTGTAAAATGACGTTTTCGTGGTGTAATTTTGTTGAGAAGCAAGGAGTATTGGTGTGCTCATATAATTGCGGGCAGCCGAGCATAGCAATTCCACCAATGGCAGATGATTTACCCATGCGCATGTGTGTTACGGGTAATCGAATCTTAACCAAAGGCCCCGGCGACTTTCTCCATGCCGCGATTCTCTTTTGGACGAAAGAGGCACCACAACGCGGCTGCGGATGCGATGACCTGATAGCGAAGATGAACCAATGGGGGTCGGCTTGCCGTGGCCATCTTGACGAGATCGCCGACCACATGATCGAACAAGCGAAAGAGCGGGGATGGAAGCTGGCGGGAATGCCGGGAGCGGCGACCGTGTGCCGGCTGATGGTGTTGCGAGCAGTTAGGCAGGCCGAGCGAGCTATCGCGTCTCAATCACGTGGCTTGTGATGTTGTCGAGATGCGAGTCTGGCTTCGTCACTTGCGGTTGGCCTAGGTCTGTGTTGCTGTACGGGTTGCCATTGAACGCTCCGGTTCCTAGTTCGATGCCATAAACACCATCTGGCCCCGCCGAGTAGATGAGCGGCACAAGGTGAAACGCAAAGCCGTCCATTCCGCGAGTGTCGAACGGATCATGGTCGGCGTTCACGTCGCCTGACTGAATCGGCGACCGATAACCCGGTGCCCACCGCAAGAACATGATGGGGCGGCCCCAGCCATCGACGAAGCAAGGCTTGCCATCCACCGTTCCGATTTCGTTCTGCGAGAATTGTTCCATCGCCTCGGGACAAGCACGCGAAACGAACAGATATAGGCATTGGGCGCTATCGTGGTCGGCAGTCGGAGGGTTACTTGCGTAGAGCTTGCGAATGGGCGGCTCGGGAACCGACCACTGGTAGCTGTTGTTTGTGAATGAAAATGGCCCGTTCACAATGTCGCTCTTGGCGTCCGGCATTTCCATACGCATCAGGTCACGGATCGCGTTGAGTATCCTTCGCTGTTCATCCAACGCCCACGCCTTTGCGTCAATGCCGCATGATGGGCCAGGCCAAGGCGTCGTTGCGATGGGCACACGCCGCGTGAGATAGCTCTCATACTTGTGCATCACAATCGAATTGAGCTTGGCGATGGTGGCCTTGGTCGCAGCTTGTGCCGACGCCTCCCGTGCCGCCCGCATCACGCCCAGCCCCAGCGCCGCCATAATGCCGATGATGGCAATAACCACCAGAAGTTCGACTAGAGAGAATCCGTGTTGTCGTCGTCGCATGACAGCTTTCCTTTCACGTACCGAATGATGGCCACGCTGATACCCGTGGCCGCGATTGCGATGGTAATGGCCTGAGGGACGCCGCTGTTCAACTCGTCGAGCGACATCCCCGGCAAGAACATAACGGCCCCGAGGAACAGCAGCGAACCGCAAATGCAAAGCTCGGGCAGCTTCATGGGGTGACTCCTGTTGGAAAAAGGGTATCAATTGGTTCGCCTGATGATGTTTGCAGGCTGTCGCGTTCCGCTTCCATCGAAGCCAGCGATTCCCGCAACCCGGCGTTCTCTTCACCCAAATTGTGAAGTGCCTTTGCCTGTCGCATCGTCCGTGCAACCAGGTCGTCGATTGCGCCTTGCGGGTCGTCTTGGCGTCTCCGGTCGAATTGATGAAAGTCGTCGGTAGGCATCGGACTATACCGGTTTTCCTTTCGGTCTTAGGCTAGGCTGGCTCCCGCGCGTGCGAGAGTCAACCTAATACCGTTTCCCTTTTCGGGAGCTTGAGTATAGGAGAGTCCGCTTTTTGATAACGCGATCGGTGCTTGCCGCGCCGGGTTGTCTTTCGTTCTGGAGCCAGTGAGCATGAACGAAGTATGCCCCATATTGGGGTTTCCACCAGAATACCGCCACCCGTTTGGCCTCGGCCCTTCAGGCTGGATGGCACACCTGATTGTAGAATCCAGGTGGTTCCGTGAATTGATCTTGCAAAAGCGTCCGCTTATGTTACAATGCGTTCGCCGCGGTGATCTTTTACACGGAACCGCGAGGGCCGACGGGGTTGCACCCGGTTCGGCCCTTCTATTTGACCAGATTACCAGAGGCATTGCAATACCCCCATCGTGCTTTTGCCGAGGGAAGTCGGTCTGCGCCGTTGCAATCATCACGCCCTCCTGATCATTCGCATCGCGTCGATGTGACATGCCGCCGCTTCAAGGCTCTGCGTATCGAAGATCGGAGTCTGTCCCTCGGTGACAACATACTGCAAAGTTCCGTCTCCGGCTTGTACAACCCAGCCTCGCACGTCGGGTAACTTCGGTAGATCGAGCGAGTCCCGCACGGCCCAGCCGGTCAGAATGCGCTCGTGCCACCACTTGACAGTTCGGCCGTCCGCGTCTTGTGTCGTGAACTCGGGAGCGCCACGTTCATCAAACGCCATCACGCTCTCCTAATCGTCTCGGCCAGTTGGTCGCACTGGGCAGCAGTGTGGCCGCTGGCTGTGAGTGGAGTTCTCCACATCGCGTAAATGGTTTTGTTGTAGTCCACCAGCGCATCGCGCATCATCTCGGCACGTGCCGTCATGGTAAACACGCTGGCGTTCAAGACCAACTCAACGGCCGTCGCTAACTTGCCGGCGGCAAATAATGCTTCGCGTTCATCAACGGTCATAAGTCGGCTCCTTTCAGATAGACAAACGTCTGTTTCGGATCAAACGATCTCGACACCTTGTCGTCCATCGTTGGTTTCACGCCAGACGCGACCTTGGCGTTGCACGCCTTACACTCGGATACGTGCGGGGCGTAGCAGCGGCCGCAACCAGGGCATTTCCAACCGTTGTTTATGGGCATGGCGTCGGCTCCGCAAGGGCAAGGGCAACGCTGCCGTGCTCCCACGCCTCGCCGATAGGCTGGCCCGTCGCTCGCCATGCTGCCCGCGTCTCGTTCAAGGCTGCTACCAGGGCATCGTGAGCGTTGACGGCGGAGACGAGCAAGTCTTGCTTCTCGGCCCAATTCTTTTGGTTTGGAGCCATCGTGGCAACCAGCGTGCCATCGCGTGCTACGATGGTCTTGCCAACCTGCTGTAGGGGTAGGTATGGTCGTTCGCTCATTTCGTCCCTCCGCAGCACTGCTGGACCAGCGATTCGGCCGTTACGCCAAGGGCCTTGGCGATCTTGTCGAGCCGATCCACGCCTGGCGACTTGATGCCGCACTCCCAGCGGCTCCACGTAATCATGTGGCACTGCGCACGTTTAGCCGCCTGGCGCTGCGTAAGGCCGGCAGCAGTACGGGCCGCTCGGAGCCGTTCGGGGAATGTTAATCCTTTAGGCATAATCGTGCATCCTATATCGGGGCTATTTGATTTGCAAGGCTCTTTTTTGTTCAGCACCAGCCTCCGCGTCGTCTCACACCCGGCGCGGTGGCGGTGGCTGCTAGATGTTCGATTTGCGTTGACCTTGGACGTGGGCCACCAGGGCAAATGTCGTAGGGATCGGCTGATCTATGGGGATAGGTTTGTCGCCGCGCTCCTTTGTGCCGTCCTCGTAAATCAGCGTGACATGGCCGGTTGATTCAATCCGGGCGTGACTGATGCCGGCTGCTTTTCCCATAAACAGCGGCGGGTTGTGGATGATGCACATGCCGGCGGTAATCTCGGCAGGAGTCGTGTTGTCGTCGCAGTCGCTCATAATCCCCTCACTGGTTAGATGTTCACGAAATTGGTTTCGTCGAGATGAACTGTTCGATATTATCGAACAGTTGCTAGGGCTTCTCGGCTCGGGCGATGGCGTCGCGGGCGTGATCGAGTAATTTCTGCCGTTTCGACTCCGTGAATTGACTTGGCATACAGGCTAGCGCGAATAGTTCCTTGCACGCTGCCAGCAGGTCGGGAGCCGCCGCGATTAGCCGGGCATTGGCTTCCAACTCGAATGTGGTGCGTCCGCGACTCGTTACGCTTCCGGCTGGTTCTCCGGGGCCGCTGTACGCTTCAACGTCCTGGTAGCACAGGTCTTGCCCTTTGCTGTCCACAATCGCGTGACAACCGTATCGGCGATCGGTATGCCACGGTCCAGCAGTGTGTTTCGCTTCACTCATGTCAACCTCGATTCTGTGTGATGGGGTAAACGGTCGCCGGACCTGCCACACGGTAGGCGGCGCGGGGATCGTCTACGCTACTTGATCGCGTCCAATTCCAGATCGGCTCCGCCGTCGGCAGTTGGAACAATCGTAATTCTCGCCGCGTGATCGCTCGTGTACTGCACGCCGCGTTCGCCGCAATGTCCGCCGCAGGTGCAATCAGCAATGCCGCAAAGCGCCTTGCGAGCCTTAGCGACTTGCCCAGGGCTCAAGCGGTGCCCGTGGCTGGTTTTCAAGCCGATCTTCGTGTTGTGAAAATCGTTGGTCAGCGTGATCGTTTTGCTGGTTGTGCTTTTCAGTTTTCGGTCGTCGGTTTTCATCATTCACCTCGGTTAGGGATTGGGGTCAAGGCCGGGCCACCGGCCGCCAGCTACAGGCCAGCGACCGGCGACCACGGGGAAATTTACTCGGCAGGGAACGAGTCGATGTCGATATCCTCTACGGCCTCCGCGGACGACCGAATGCTCTCGATCAGCTTTCTCCACGCGGAGCAATCACTCTCCGCGTGGTGGCTGTCGATGATGGCCTTTGCCATTTTGGCCACCATATCCGGGTGTTCGATTGCGTCGTCGATGTCGGGGCACTCAACACATACTACGCTTTTGTTGGTCCACTCGCCCTCACGGTAGTGGCCGCCGCCGATGTCCGTCAGGATTTCGTCGTCGTCATCATCATCGGCCTCGGCCGATTCGCTGGACAGCATCCTACCATCGCTCTCATCCACGTAGTACATCGCACCTTCGCGCAGCGCTCGGCTGGCATAATCCGAGGCGTCAAAGTTTCGGGTCCAGCCCGATCCTGGGCCGGATGTCGCAAATGTCGATCCGACGACGCCACAGGAGGTGTCGTCGCTCCGCTCGCACCACTTGGCAATGGCAGCCTCTACGCTGCCAGCCGCTACTACGTCGTCCAGGTCAATCGTGATGTGTGCCGTGTTGGCCATGCTTTTTTCCCTTTGCCTCCGACTCACTCAGTCGGCGAGTGCGGCAATGCCGCGTTGTTTTTCTTTCTCCCATCATTATACTCATCGGCTAAATCAACACAAGGGCTAAATCGAAAGATTTACAAAATAGTTACCAGCGGGGGGGTATCGGAAACGCCAGGCTATCAGTTTGAGCGCAATTGATAGCAAATTGAGCGCCGCGTCTTTTAGCGAAGGTGCCTTTCTTTTGCGCCTATCGGTAATACGAAACGCCGAATCGTAATACGCAAGCCGCAAGTCCCGTTCACACCAAAACATGCGGCGACTATCGGCAACGCGGCTTTCCGTCTTTACGCCTAATCCGCCTGACATTTATCCTCCCCGCGCCGGATTCTGCGGATATTACGACAAAGTTTTTCGTAATACCGGAGTAGGTTCAGGACCTAGTTCCCGTCAAGGGAGTGCAGGTTCAAGTCCTGTCTTCGGCACTCGCAAAAACCTCTATAAAATAAGGGGTTTTGACGGCGTGGAGTCTCGGCGTCGCAAGGCGTCGAGGGGTCGGATTCGGGGCATTCTCAAAGTGTGATGCTCGCCCTATTCCGGCCGTTTCAACCTCCACGCCGTTTTTTCTTCGTTGACAAAAAAACGCTCTGCGATAGATTTATTATCAGTGCTCGGCGAAGCGACCAATTACGTCGCCACCCGAGCGAAACGCCCTCCGATTCTGATCGTGAGGGAGACATCACATCCGCGGGTTGTGCGGATTTCACCTCTAGTATGAACTAGAGCGGGCTGGGACGCATTTCTGATGGATCGCCTTTGCAAAAATGCGTGGTTTCTACTGGCTGACCGTAGAAACGCTGTCTACCATCGGGGTAGACGTTCCCACTTGAGCCACAACCTTGATCTGTGCAACTCCAACTCTCATTCAGCTAGTCGATCTGTACTCGCGGCATCATCCCTCACTGGACAGTGCTTCACTCAAGCTGTACGGATACGCAGTTGGATCCCTCGAAAAGCACTACGGCTATTCTCTGCGGGCGTGCGACTTCTCGGAAGACTTGATTCTTCCCTGGCTGTCGGCTCGCCTCGCCCAGCGCTCTGCCAAGACGGTGAAGCGAGAGCGCGGCGACCTGTTGACGCTCTGGCGCTTCGCATTCAAGCGTGGCCTATGTCGAGAGTCGCCATTCGATATTCCCGCAGTCAAGGTTCCCATGCGGACGCCCAACAGTTGGACGCCAGGCGAGTATGCGATGATCGTCGATTCGTGCCGCAAGCTGACCGGAACGGTGAAGGGGACGGCGATCCCACGTTCCCTCTGGTGGCACACGATTACCACGTTTCTCTACTGGGTCGGCTGTCGTATCGGAGCGGCCGTGGCAATCGAGCCATCCGACGTGAATCTATCGCGGCGAACAGTGCGGTTACGATCCGACGCGGCGAAGACGGACTTCGAGCAGGTATTGGCTCTGCATCCAATGGCGTGTCAGTCCATCGAGGAAATGATGGCATTTCGGCAACCGCACGTGTGGCCAACCGGCGTATCTCATCGAAGGCTGTGGGAGCAATACAAGGTGATCTTGACATCCGCCGGCCTACCCCACGATCGCTCTTGCATGTTTCAACGGACACGGCGAACCACGTATACCCTATGCGTGAAGTTCGGGTCAAAAGAACTGGCATCGAAGCAACTGGGCCACAAGACGGACATGAGCCGGTTTTACCTCGACACAACGCAGCTTGGCCAACAATCAGCCGCCGACGTGATGCCCTCCTTTTGATCTTCGCCCACGGCGGTCCTCTATTGGGTGTGATGTCCCAGCAGGCGCCTCCAGCGCCGTCTGCGATCGCCGTGGGCGTTTTTCTGATTCACTTTACCCCCATGCCAAGCCGGGTGACACTGACGTTGGGCGTGGCGGTTTTCCCTACGCTGATACCGGACCTAACGCCGGAAACCGTTGGTGGTCATGTCGTGCGAGCCCATAAATTCGGGCGGAGACATCGGCAGTTCGCAAACGCGGATCTAGCTGCTGTGCGCACAACCAGTAGAAAGCGTGCGCAAATCAGCCAATCCCTGATGGTATCGCAACAGGGGGTATCAGCGTTTTCACATTTCCAAGGAGACGGGGATGATTCTTCACTGTGTATGCCAACACTCGTATCAGGACAGGACATACGGTTCTGGACGGCGCGTCCACAATTACGTTCCTCCGAAATCAAAGGACGATCCTGGAGCATATCGCTGCTCGGTCTGCAAGCGAGAACGCGACAAGAAGGACCGATAGTTCTCCCTAACGGGAGCTTGGACGGCCCAGTGCCGTCAGTGCGGCGGCGACAAGAGACAATCTTGCACCACGTTGCATACGGGCTTGTGGTCAGCCTCTTCAAAAGCACCGTCATGGAGGTCAATGGCCGTGAGAGACGGCCCGCCGCATTTTCTTCCCTGCGTTCCACGTCTTCACAACGAGGTGTGCATGCGCAACGTAACTGAAACACCGAAAGGTGACGGCCGACTGCACGGCCGAACGGCGAGAAGTACCGCGAAGTACGGCAACGCTCGCCGACACCCCGAGGGAGTCCCCGTCAGCATGGATCAAACTGTGCTGGCGGGGAAACCCGCTAAGAAATTGCTGACGGTCTGCCGATGTCAAATCATCGACATGCCGAAGGAATTGCGGTGCAAGTTCTTTGAGATCGGGCGGATGGTGCAGGAAGCGACTAATCTGTTTTGGATGAGATGGATCGCCGATGCGATGTCAAGGAACAAACATACTGACTTGCGAATATTTTTGGAGTTGTATGCGCGATGGAAGACCGGCTGCAAGCAAGGCGACAAACCAAAACTTGAGTTTAACGCGATTGACGCCGAGTTTGTGCGCAACGCATCGCAGTGGTGCGCTGAAGCATATCCATATTTGCATTCGCGTTGTCGCGCTTTACTGCTGAATAGCGCTGCAAAACGCCTCATGCAACTACCAAGCCATACGAGGTCGTCTCTGAAACTCTGGCAGGCCGTGCTGCTAGGCGCGGAACGCCCGTGCTGCTCGGACGAAAGTTTGCCGATCCCGTTCGACGGACAGAACGGAACCCTGACCGGAGACGAATCGTCGATCACGTTGACGGTTCGCGTAGATCGCTTTGAGGTAACTGGCAAGATCAACGGCGCGTCAACTCCTGATTCGATGCGCCTTGAGCTACCGTGTAACGATAAGTTCCGTCGGCTCTTACTTGAGGCCGTGCGCGAACAACGAAAATGGGCGGGTAGTCAAATCGTATACCAAACTTCGCGGCGGCGCTGGTACGCGATGATCGCCGTGGAGTTAGATGCGAACCCAGCCCTACCAACAAGTCCGACCAAATCCGCTATGCTCTCCGCTCCGAAGGAGAAATGTTGTTGGCGGCTTCGCTTTAATGACGGAAGCACAGTGGAAATAGGTTCCGGGAGGCGAATTGAACACTTGCGTCGTCGTCTGGCGACGGAAAAGGCGGTTCGTCGTGCCGATCCATTTCAAGCGCCAAGTTGTTGCGGGCACGGGCGCAAACGCCTATTGCGCGGAATGAGACGTCTGACGGGTCGCTGGGGTCGCGTGACGAAGACGCTGAATCAGCAGGCGGTCGCGCGGATCGTGAAAGAATTGGTGAGCCATAAGTGCGATGCCCTCGACTACGTGTTAGCCGGCAGCGATTGCCTACTAAACAGCGTTGGTAAGGAATTTGGTCCGACATGGCCTCTGTATCAGATTCGAGAAAATCTGACGCGAAAGTGTGCAGAACAGGGGATCGTATTGCGAATTTTTGAGAATGAAAGCGATGTAAGCGTTGCTACCGATTGCAGTTCGGATGTTTGCGATGTATCGATTGGCGAAATCGCGGGGTGATGCAGGGGTAACCGATGCCGTGCCACACGCTTACCGGATGTATCGATTGGCGAAATCGCGGGGTGATGCAGGTAGCATGTCCCCACTCATCGCTCACAGACTCGATGTATCGATTGGCGAAATCGCGGGGTGATGCAGGTGTTGCCGTTACCGGCGACATCGACACTACGATGTATCGATTGGCGAAATCGCGGGGTGATGCAGGTTCCAGCGTGATGCCGATGCAATCGGTGTCGATGTATCGATTGGCAAAATCGCGGGGACAGTACGGCCGAAAGGCTGGATCGCCGGAACGGCAGGGCAGCGGACCTTGGCCTAGTACGGCGACCCTGTTGCGAGCAATGCGCACCCGCTCCACCAAACGATTATGAGGTTGTCATGGTGCGAATTGTGATTGGACTGATCCTAGCCGTCGCGTGCTTCGCGGTGGCGGCGTACACATTATGGCCGAGGTGACGTGATGAGCGACGTGAAACGAGACTATGGTGGACCTGCGTTTCCTCTGAGTGCCCATCCTTCCCACTGGAATGGTGCCGCCGAGTGCGTAAATGTAGGTATGTCGCTTCGTGACTACTTTGCAGCCACAGCATTACCTAGTGCGATTCAGCAGGCGACCACCCTGGTTGCGTCTGACCCTATATTGTCGAAGGCGGCTGACAGCGACCAGGGCAGAGCGGTATTGCTTCGGCAAATATCAATGATGGCCTATTCACTCGCCGATGCCATGCTAGACGAAAGGGCCAAGTGATGGCCACAAAGGAAGAGCGCGAAGCTGCAGAGAAGAGGCAGAGAAGAGGCTTGCTGCCGACGTGGGCATTGAAGAAGTAGGACGCCGACGCAAGACGCCGAGGCGAAGGAGCGGCATGAGCCGCATAACCAGGACGTATAACAACACGCCGCTGCGGTGGAACCAACGCGGCTAACAAGGAGTAAACATGAGCCTAAAAGAGCGAATGCGGGAAGTAGCGGCAGTATCGGACGCCATCGCGGCCATGCCAGAGCTACAGAGGCCAGAGTCCGACGAAGAGGTCGAGAAGATGGCGAGGAAACTACTTGATGACGCCTACCACAAAAAGCACTTCATGGGCATTCTAACCATCATTGATGCCACAATCACCGCCCTTCTTCCCATGCTCCGCGTTCCGGCGGAAGATCGACTGACGAAGCTACAGCGGCTTGTCGGCGAGGTCGAGCGTTCCGTCGATCCGGCGTGCTTTCTTGAGGTGTGTAGCGATCACGTCTGCCTATGGAACGACGATACAAATTCGCAGCTTACGGTTTGGGATTGCAGTAGTGATCCTATCGCCTACGTCGAATCCTACCTTGCCAGCATCAAGCCCATCACGGCGACAGAAGCACGCGATGCGTTCGACAGGATTAACGTACCCAGCAGTGAGCATGAGACGCTTCTGAGGCGATACCTGCAACAGCAAGCGGCCCAGGAAACCAAGTAACACTAACCATTCACGGAGGATATGCAATGCTTTGCTTATCGAGACGCGAGGGAGAGAAGGTAGTTATCGATGGCCCATGTACGATCACGGTCTGCGAGATTCGCGGCGGCAAGGCCGTTAGGCTTGGGATCGATGCTGGCAAATCTGTCAGAATCATCCGCCCGGACGCCAAGGATAAGTCGCCACGCTACATCGGCGACGCTTCACATTACGCCGAGGCGGAACTAATGCAATACGAGCGTGGCAGAGTAGGAATCTAACGCTAGGAGGGTGCTATGGGAACTGAACTATCTCCGCTGTCGAACGTCGAGGCCAGCGACTTGGCGCGATGCGAGAAGACGATTGAAAAGGGAATCGGAACGTTTCAAGCCACTGGACACGCATTGATCGAGGTGCGGGACAAAAAGCTCTTCCGCCGCGACTATGCGACATTTCCAGAATACCTCGCTCAGCGCTGGCCTCTCATCAGCGGAGGACGTGCGCGGCAACTGATAGCTTCGGTCAAAAACACGGAAAGTGTTACAAATGTAACAATTCCAAACGAGGCGGTAGCCCGCGAACTGGGAAAAGTGCCAAAAGACCGACAACAGGCCGTGGCTGATTGGGCCACAGAGAAGGCTGATGGGAAGCCGCTGACGGCTGCTGCGATCAAGCAAGCCACCGTCGAGGTATTGGAGGCCGAGCCAGAAGACGAGCCAGAAGACTCCCCCATAGACGCCGACGCCTACGATGGCGATACCGACGTACCGCCGCCGGTAGAGCACGTCAACCGCCCTCCTAATCCCGTAGCTGACAACAGCACGTCGGCCCTTACGGAGCTTCTTGCCTTTCTCCGCACGCTGGCCAAGCGACATGGCCTGAGCGACATTGGCGTGATTTCCCTACTCGACAACGCGATAGCAGCCAAACGAGGTGACACATGATCCCAACAGCCCGCCAGTCAACTTGTGAGCCTAGCAGACGGATACCGGTGGTCGATGACGTTCCGACAATTGGAATGACTCCGCTGGAACAGGTTCGACTTCTTATCGTCGACGTGCAACTAAACAACGACCGGCTGGAAGATGGCATTCCGCAACAGAATCCTGGGCGGTGGCTATTGCGAACTAATCAGGAAAAGCTGACTCAGGCTCTTGCTATCCTGCGGTGGCAGAAGGTGAAGGCGTAGGTATGTCAGGCATCGTCGGAATCAGTGCATACGACTACTGGAAGCTCTCCTCGCCGCCTGACGACGAGCCTGACGACGACGAAGAACCAGACGAAATGGAAGATGATGATTGACTGTAAAACTCAACTGGAAGGCGGGTTCATCCTTCGCCACGAGCGCGGGGCCATTCGCATCTTCCGGCACACATTCTACTGCGGCTGCATTCGATTGATCGACGGAGACCCGGCCGTGGATGTGCTTGTTCCGGTTCACGCACAAATTGTCCAAGAAGCAATCCGGCAATTTATGCTGGATGAGATAGCGAAGCTGAAAGAGCTTACGTCAGAGTAGCGTTGGAACGGTTACGAGTAAAACCATAAATAGGAGTTAGCCATGCGTCTTCTGGTCACGTTTGAGTATTCTACGATTCTGTTCGGAACCGACTGCGATTACGCTAAGATCATAGGGGCCGTCGAGGGTGCAACAGTTGTGGAAGAGGAAGGGCCATACGACGCCCGGTTCTACAAGGCTAAAGCCAAACACGACATCACGATCAAGCTATTGGCTGACGGTGACGTTCGCTTGCCGGACGTGGCGAGGCCCGAGTCCGTCGACCGACTGCTGTCGCTAGCTAAAGAAAAAGACGCGCTGACGACAAAAGTGCGCCTACTTGAGCAGGAGTTAAAAAAGATCAAGGAGGCTGTCACGCCTCCAGCAGCGGCGTAGGCGAATCTGCTGAAACGATTTTCACAAGCGAAAGGGAAACGTGCGATGCTAACCGGAAAAGTCTGGACGTTGGAACTGGCGTCGAAGGAACTAGCCGAGATTGAAACCACGTGGAAGGCAACACGCAAGGCGCATCTAAAGCGTCAGCAAGGCCACCGGCTTCTAGGCCACGAAAAGCTAGAAGACGCCACAATTGAGCGTGACATCTTTGCTGCTGCGGAAGCGGATCATAAGGCGCACGTGAAGGCGCTGACGGCCGTGATTACGCTGCTGGGAATCGAGAAGGCCAAGGAAGGTGGTGCCGACAAATGCGAATGACAATCTACAAAACTGCGAACGGCTGCATTGTCGCAGAGCCGTGCATTGACTTTGGCACAATGAACCAAGAACGAGGACAAAGACAACTGATAGAGGTGAAATCGTTCAATTCTATCGACAAGGCAATGTCGCGCGTCCGTAGCGTGCTGACCACATGGCGTGACTCCAAGAGTAATACGGAAGGTGGTGCCAGCGATGGGAAGTGAGCGCTCGCCACTCGACGAAGCGATTCACGATGCCGAGACGGCTGACCCGCTGACCGTCTTCGCTGAGGCTGCGCCAGAGCATCCCGTGGCGGCGTGGCCGGATGGCTTGCCTGCCCCTGGCATCTACAACGGCGTGTCGTATGAGGTCTACCGGGCGTGGCCAGCGGTCAACGCGAGCGCCTTAAAGATACTCGCACACGTCACGCCAAAACACTGCAAGTCGTACATCGACGGCAAGCTAGACACGGATTCGCCTGACCGACTGAAGGGGCGGGCCTTCCACGCTGCCCTCTTGGAGCCCGATACGTTTACTGAGAGGTTCCCGGTCGGCGGGATATGTGCGGAACCTCTGGCGTCTGGCAAGCGTAAGGGTGAGCCGTGCGGAAACCAGGGGACACACGTGGAGACTGATACCGGGCTATGGTTTTGCGGCGTCCACGGCAAAGCCCACCCGACGGCGAAAGAACTGCCGGAAATGCTGACGGCAGACCAGCACGCGGCGATCCTGGACATGCGAAATGGCGTCTTCTCCCATCGGGTTGTGGCTTTATTGCGGAGGTTCGGCGGCTGTGAAGTATCGGCTGTCTGGGAGCGTGACGGCATTCCGTGCAAGGCGAGATTTGATAAGCTGATTATCGACCAGCCATGCCCAACCACAATTTGTGACCTGAAAAAGATTCAGCCGATGGCTGGAACTGTCGAGGCGTTAGTGAGGGCGATTCGCAGTTACGGCTACGATCTGGCCGCATGGTGGTATCGTGACGGGCTCGCTCGGCTGCGGCCAGACAAGAAGCCGCCTCTGTTCGCGTGGATATTCGCTGAGGATTCCGAGCCGTTCGACGTATCACCGAAATGGGCTTCGGCCAAGATGCTGGAAATCGGCAGAATCAAGGCCGAAAAGGCGTTCGCCATATACAAGTGGTGCGCCGAAAGCTGCCAGTGGCCCGGATACTGTACCGATATCGAGGAGATTGACCCAGACGATTACGAACTCAAACGTTATGGGCTAGCACAATAGGACCAACATGTCAAACGACTTGATTGTCTCTGACCAGAGAATAGCAATTCCACCTCCGCAGCATCAGGGTTTTACGGCGCTGGTCCGCGTGGTCGAACGTCTTCCGCAGTATTTTCCACCGGGAGCGGCGGGAGCACAATTAGCCGCTGGCATCCTATCTGAGGCGAACAAAAAGAGTCTATCGGAATGCACGTCGGTAAGCGTCGTCAAGACCGCTTTCAATGCTGCGGTTCTCGGCCTGATTCCCGGCGACTTCCTAGGAATGTGTCATTTCGTTCCGTTCAAAAAAGAGTGTCAACTGATTGTTGGGTACAAGGGCTGGCTGGAACTTGCCTACGACGGCGACTTTCTGGCGGACATGCACTCGGAAGTCGTTCTCAAGGGCGAAGAGTTCACTCGCTGGAACGATGAGAACGGCCCTCATATTCGGCACGCTATGAGCCTTGACCGTGATGGCGATTTAGCATGGCCCAACGTGGTAGCCTCCTATTGTGTCTGGCATTCCCGCTCCGGCGGCAAGGGGCTCGAAGTCGTCGGGAGAAAGGCTCTCGAAACACTCAAGAGGCGCGGCAACGTATGGGACAGCAATCCTGTAGCAATGTGCTTGAAGACTCCGATTCTTCGGGCATCAAAGACATGGAAGAGAACGCGACGGATGGCCGTGGCTTCGGCCTTGGACGACGCCATTGAAAGCAATGCTCCGCAGCCGCCAATGTTTGACGGTCCTGCCGAGCCAATAGCGCTGGCACCGCCACTGTCGGCATTTGAGGAAGGTGAGAATCCCGAGCGCCAACCCAGCGAAGACAACGCCGACGAGAGCGATATGGAGTTTTTCTCGAACGCAAAGTGAGAACCAACAGTGGCCACACCATCAGTCCGTCGCTTTAACACGCCGCCGCCAAGTCCGTCCAGGCCAACGGTACTGGAGAAGATGAGGTCACGACTATTTGTGCTACGGTCGACTGGTCAACGCGACAGCGACGAGTACAAGAGTCTTGAGGGCTAGGTGAAGGCGATGGACACTGGCTACAAACCGAAACCGGAGGGCGGGGGATGACAGCCCTAGCCAAATACCTCCGACGATCGCCTACGGCCCGTGTGGCCATGTCGATTCGTCGGCAGTGTTTGGAGTCGCATGTTGGCCTGCTGACGCGACATGGCTTGCAGGGAGTACTTGAGAGGCGTTTTAAGACTTCCACAGTCAGTAGGGTGCTGACGGAGTTACCAAGAGTTGCCCAGGTGAGGTGTTACCTATGAATCCCGTATGTCGAAACTGCGGAACAAGCAAGCACGTCAAGCTGGACGGCATACACGTCTATCGGTGCGACTTGTGTCACTTCCGGTTCACCTGCATACCGGGGACGAAGAGGTTCGCGGAGTGGAAGAAACAAGGAAATACCAAGTAAGATGGCCGGCGACTGGGTAAAGTGGTGCATCGGATTGGCAAAAAAGCCAGAGATAATCCGCGCAGCCCATGATGCTGGAATGACCCGGCATGAAGTTGCCAGCCGCTTTATGGTATTTTGTGAGTGGGCAGACGAGAACATTCCCGAGGAGAGTATTTCTGCTGATGGACCGACTTACGTGAGTTTGTCACCGGACGACGGTGACAACCGCGCGTTTGTGAGTGAACTTTTGGGCTCCGACAAGCTAGCCGATTCCTTCGCCGCCAACTGGATTAAGTACAGAAATGGCCGCTTAGAATTGCCGAACTTTTCGCGGCACAACGGTGAGACTTCCAAAACCCGCGCACGTAACTCCAAGAACCAAAAGAAGAAACGTCGTCGGGAGAAGAGTGACGTAGATGGAGACCAATCAAAACCTGTCACCGATTTGTCACCGCCACGTGGTGACATTTTAGTGACCAGAGGAGAGGAGAGTAGAGATAAGAAGAAAGAAAGAAAGAAAGACGCGGCTGCGCCGCTTTCTATTTCGTCTTTTGATGTTTGGTGGAAAGCCTACCCCAAGAAGTCCGGCAAAGAAGCCGCGCGCAAAGCCTACGCCGCCGCACTGAAGCGGCTAGGCATGTCCGGCAACAAACGGGCCGACGCTGAGGCGATGCTCCTAGAAGCCGTGCGGGCCTACGCCGCGAGTCCCAAGGCCAACTCGGCCTTCTGTTGGAACCCGGCCACATGGCTCAACCAGGGCCACTGGGAAGACGATCCGGCCGTCTGGCAGCGCGGAGACGATGCGCCGAAAGAATCGCCGTCGGCCTATCAGCAAAGCACCATACCCCTCGCAACGGAGCTTGATCCATGACACGCGCGGACTGGGACTTGATTCTGAAGCAGCGACGGGAGGTTGACGCCTTCCGCGTGCAACAACAGCAACGCGACTGGCGAATCTACGACCCATTGTTGTCGGCCTGGGTCCACTCAGATGGCCGCGTTGTGTCGGCACACAAAAGTGTTCGCGTTTTTCAGCCGTTTCTCGACGCGAGCAAGCCACAAACCGATCTGACGCGGTTGACCTATCGGGAGGTCGTAGCGTGATGCAACCAACGTGGCAAACCGACGACGGGAGCGTGCAATTGTACCTCGGGGATTGCCTCGATGTGCTGAAGGAGTTGGAAGCTGGGAGCGTGGATTGCATTATCACCGATCCGCCCTACGGTCACAACAACAACAACGGCGACTTGATTCATCGCAGGGAGGCCGCCCTGGGTCGCCCTCCCTGCGATTCTGATTTATCTCTGGCTCGCCCAATAGCCAACGATGGCGCGGAAGCAAACGAGTTCTTTCGGTTGGCGTTGCCAGAGTGGTATCGACTTCTCAAGCCTGGCTGCTGCTGCTGCTGCTGCTGCGGCGGCGGCGGCCCCGACCCGCAGTTTGCCCGGTGGTCGTTGTGGATGGACGAGGTGTTCTCGTTCAAGCAAATGGTGGTGTGGGATAAGGGGCCGATGGGCATGGGCTGGCACTACCGGCGGTCCTACGAAACGGTTCTTGTCGGTGAGAAACCCGGCGCGGCTTGCCATTGGTGCAGTGGGACGAACGACATCGAAAACATTATCAGGCCGGGACAATACGGCATCCGTAAGATAATCCCATCGGCGGACGATCACCCGACTCCGAAGCCGGTAGCCCTCGCCGCCCACTTCGTTCGATTGCACACCACGGAAGGCGATACGATCCTGGATAGCTTTTGTGGTCACGGATGGGTAGGCGTTGCTGCAATACGGGCCGGACGCCGTTTCATCGGCATTGAGATTTCCGAAGAGTACTTCTTGATAGCAAAGAAGAGAATACAGGACGAGCTAGACCGATTTCCGCTTTTTGAGCACGGAGCGAAGCTCAATGCTTCCGAACCCACGCTGTTCCCAGGTGTGTAACCGATGACAACTCGCCGCCACGGAAGACCCACAGACGCAACGGAACCTTACGATATGAACTCTGAAATTCTCGACCGTCTGCCACCGCACGATCTGAGCGCCGAAAAGGGCGTGCTCGGAAGCGTGATGCTCGACCCATCGCGTCTCGGCCGAGTATCTGACATCGTGTCGGCCGCCGACTTTTACGCCGCGGCAAACGCTACGCTGTTTCAAACGCTACTCGACCTAGACGCGGCTCGTCTTCCGATTGACGGTACGATTCTGCTGAGCCGTCTGCGGGCCGATAACAACGTCGACTTGGTCGGCGGCGCGGCCTACCTCGCCGAAGTGATCCACGCCGTGCCCTACGCTGAAAACGCCGAGTACCACGCGAGGATCGTCAAAGACACGTCGCTGTTGCGCGGCATAATCCAGGCTAGCACCGAAAGCCTGCGCGAGGCATACGAGCTTTCCGAATCGCCGCGCGATGTTCTTGGGCGTGCTGAACAGCGGTTGCAGGCGCTCGATAAGCGGCGAGGATCGGAGCTTGCGACGGCCTCGCAGTTAGCTACGGAGGTCGGCGACCATATTGATGCCGTTGCCGAGCGTGGAAAGCATCTTGGCCTTTCAATTGGGTTGCATGAGTTTGACGAGATTGTCGGAGGACTGTTTGGCGGGGAACTGATAATCTTGGCGGCGCGCCCAAGCGTAGGAAAGTCGGCGATGGCATCGCAGATCGCAGACCACGTCGCAAGCAGCGGTCACTTGGTCTATTTTGCCAGCCTGGAAATGTCGGGACGCGAGTTGGCAATGCGAAGCATCTGCGCGATCGCACAGGTTGACAGTCGGCGCATCAGGACCAACCGGATGGACGCCGACGACCGCAGTCGTCTTGCTGACGGAATGGCCGACTTCGCTGGTCGCAAGTTGCTGGTCGATTCTCGGCCAGACCTGACGGTCGAATCGTTTGGCCGCACTGTTCGCCGTCTGGCGGGCGACGGGTTGGCTATCGCCGTTGTGGACTATCTTGGCCTACTCACGCCGAGCGATGCAAAGGTTAAGCGCTACGAGCAGGTATCGCATGAAACGCGAATGCTAAAGCTCTTGGCGCGCGAGGTGCAAATACCTCTCGTTGTACTCTGCCAATTGAATCGCCAGCCGGCCGAAGAGAAGGGGCATCCCCAGTTGCATCACCTACGCGAGAGTGGGAGCATCGAACAGGACGCGGATGTAGTGCTGTTCCTCCATCGGCCCGAGGAAGGCGTGATGGTTCCAAATAAAGATAAGGCGAATGGATCGCCGAAGTTTGTCCGCGCCGACTGGCCGGCGGAATTGATCGTCGCCAAAAATCGCAGCGGCCCGACGTGTCGAATCTCGCTCGACTGGGAACCAAAATACACGCGATTTGCGTGTTGGAACTCGCCGCGCGAACATGCCAAAGACGCGCCGGGATTCGAGCCGGCGTTTTCGGATTTCGGTGGACAAACGGAAATGGGGTTCTGAGTATGACCTGTTCATCCTGCAACAAACCGAAGCGATTCAAGTCTGGCGTGCGCATCGGCCAGCAATGGAGGCATAAGCAGCGTGGTTCGCTCGTTGAGATAGTCCGTCTGAACTGTGGGTGGCAGGTGTGTTGGGCGAATCTGGCAAGCGCGACGTGCGACCGACACTGGCAGAGAGTGAACAGATTCCTCGACAGCTACACGAGGGTGAAATGAACAATTGTCCATCCTGCAAGAAGCCCTGGCCCCACCACGATGGCTGCGAAACTCTTTGCCGCAAGCTGGAGAAGCTACGGGCGTGGGCCAGGGAGCGGAGAGCCATTGAACGGCTTATCGAGGTAGAGCAAAAGCGTAATTGGAACAAGGCAGCGAGTGAGCGATTCTTTGCTGAGTATGACGCGGAAACTAGAAAGATCCTAGGGGAATAATTATGCAAGTTGGAGAGATGGTTACATGGACCAGTCAGTCGCAGGGCTGTACCAAGACGAAGCGCGGAGAAGTCGTTGCCATCGTTCCTGCCGGAGAATCCCCAAACAGACCTCCGTACATCGGATACAAGCCTCTGGTGAATCCAGGCATGGCCCGCAACCATGAATCGTATATAGTCGTTTGTAAGGGAAAGACCTACTGGCCGCGCGTGTCTGTTTTGGAACCGGTCGGGCGCAGTGAAGTAACCGACCTGCGCGACAAGCTAGAGCGTGCGCGCCGGCTGTTGTCGCTGTTGGTTATTGACTCGCCCGAAGACCTTGCGGACTTAGAGATCGTAATGAAAGACGCGGACACCACACGGATACTGGGAGAATAACAATGAAAGTCGGCGATGCTGTTGAGTGGACAAGTCAGAGCGGAGGATACCAAACAACAAAGCGTGGCGTGGTGGTGGCAATTGTCCATCCTGGCGTTGACCCAAACAACATCGTCAGCAATAAGTTCGCGCCGTTGGTGAATCCAGGGATGAGCAGAAGACACGAATCGTATCTCGTTGTCGTTGACGGAAAGACCTACTGGCCGCGAGTGTCAAACCTACGACGCAATAAGGTGAAGAACGAGATTGTGGTGCTACGACACAAGCTGTCGCTGGCGCGTCGCCTGCTGTCTGTGTGCGTGTTCGATGCGCCGGAAGACGTCGCCGACCTGGCTGTTGTTATGGAAGACGCGAAAACTAAACGGATCATGGTGGAGTGACGATGGGACTGCCGCAAGGATTGGTAACTGGTCACGTCGCTAGACTGCCTGGTGTGACCGGCGACCTCAAAAAACAAACAGCCACCACCACCTCGCGTAGTCAGAGCGGACTTGAGGAGGGCTTTTGGCGACTGTGGGTATCGCTAAAACCGGACCTACCAAGGCCGATCCACGATTACCAATTCGCATGGCCGGATAGAAAATGGGAGATTGACTTCTATTGGTGGAACGAAAAGGTCGCCGTGGAAATTGACGGAGGCGCACCGGGCGGCGGCAGGCATCAGCGACGGAAGGGCTTTGCTGCTGACGCCGAGAAAAAACGAGAGGCCGAGAAGCGTGGCTATACCGTGCTCTGTTATCCGAGCGACGAGTGGAAAGAGCGACCAGTACAGATCATTGAAGAGATAGCGGCGATACTGATACGAAAGGCCCAACCGTGAACAACACGACGCCGAAAAAATATCCGATTTTGTTTTCGTCGGCAATGGTTCGCGCGATTCTCGACAATCAAAAGTCGCAGACGCGGCGATTAGTGAAGCCGCAGCCGCCGGAAGATTGGAGTCCGATTGGATGCGAACGATACGAGCAGATGGTGGTCGGACGCGATGGCATGGAAAAGCCCGGTAAGGAAATCTTTGGGGCATACGATGAGGATTGGGGAGTCGCGTGTCCGTATGGAGGGCCGGGCGACGTGCTAGTTCCATTGACAACGTGGGCAACGGAAGCACGCTTTGATAGCGTGAAACCGACAATGGTTCCGACAATCAGTCACAGAAAGATTTGGACATTGTGGGACGGACTACAAAAACCCGAATGGTGTGGACGTTTGCGCCCAGGTCGCTTTATGCCGCTGTGGATGCGGGAGGTATTGCCGCGAATGTCGTCCATCTCCATTCGCGTACAGCGGCTACAAGACATCAGCGAAGAGGACGCGATTGCGGAAGGCGCGTTGCTTCCGATAAACTGGAAACACTGTCCTAGTGACTACATTCCGAAAGGACTTTCGACGCAACGGGCAATGGAAGCGACCTATTCCCACCGCATGTTTTTTGCAGCAATATGGGACTCTATCAACGCCAAGCGTGCGCCGTGGTTTGTCAATCCGTGGGTATGGGTCATAACTTTCTATAGGATCGGGAAATGAGCGACATGAAGATACAAGACTGGCGAGAGCGGCGCGAACTGATACCGACGTTCTCCGTTCATCCCGAGGCGGCGCGTATCTCCGACATTGTCAACATGGCTGCCGATTTGATGGAATGTCGGCACATTTTGTACCACCTTGGGTACATCGACCAAGCGACAAACGACATCTTATACAAGTCGTTGGCCCACGTTGGCAAGAGTGAGACTGCAACTGAAAGGCCACCCCAATGACGCCCCACATACCTACTGTTGACCTGCAAGCGTTGGCCGCAGAAGCCCGCCAAGAAGAGGCCGACACTAAGCTGAACGAAAAAGCGGCGATCATGCTCGGTCTCCATAAGGCGTGGGTGCAAGAATATCGCCACGCAGTAAATGGGCCGCATGGAGGGTGGGGCTGGTTCGATGCGACCGGTGAGCTTTTGTGGTTTATGGATGGCGCGTTCAACCCCTGCGACTCATACGACGACGTTCACCTGCTGCTGAAGGAATGCGTTCGGCGTGGACCGTGGGACAGATTTGAGCTAGAACTCGCCGAGGTGCTAGGCTACGCCCCCGGTATACCGACGGTGAATGCGGCACTGCTTGCCTCGCCACGCGACCTCTGTTTGGCGTGCGTCAAAACACTTGAAAGGAACGAAGCATGAAGCCGTGTCCATTTTGCGGCCATAACGTCACGTCAGTCGGAAGCGATCCCATCACCACGGATCACTACTGGATCTGGTGTTGTAACTGCGGCGCGCGTGGCCCAAGAGTCAATAGTGCCTGGCTTGCAACAAAAACATGGGACCAACGCCACGTACCCGTGGCCGAGCGTGACCTGGACGCGGAGATGAAGCGGCTACTTTCGGTTATACCCGAGTCATGCGTCGGACAGCAATGGGAAATCCGACTGAATGGACGGCATCGCTGCTATTGCGCGACACAAGAGGCGGTTCTGGCGACGCTCAGTAAACTGGTCCCGCCAGAGCCGACGCCAAAAGACAACTCTCGCATCGTTGCACAGTGGGTATTGGATATGGCGTTTTGCCCGCCGGAAGTGAAGGCGGCAGCAAAAGCGTTGCTGGAACGAGGAGAGAAGACGACATGAGCACCACGGCACTTATTGTGCTTGCTAGTGTTGGTTGGGGCAGCGCCATCTATCTGGCGATGGCAGCGAGGGAGTCGCACCGCGAATGGCTAAAAATATGCGACGGTTACGAGAAGATCATCGCCGATCTTGAGCGCGAGAAGCCAACGACATGAGCATTGACCCATATACAGGACGGCACGTATCCGACAAGCCCGAGGAAAACCATGAGCGAAGCACCAAGCGTGAAGCGATACTTGGGCATGAAAAAAGACTGGGGCTTGGCTGGCGGCAGTAGCTATGTCGCCTCGGAAGACTACGATGCTCTTGCCGCCGAATTTGAGAAACTAAAAGAGAGGATCGAGACACAGCAGAAGCGGATCACAAAGCTAGAAAACGCTCTGACGCTGTCGTATCAATCCCGATGGCAAGTGGAACGCCGACTTGGTGACCTTGTTTGCGCTGCAGAGGCGCGTGTGAGCAGAACGCATAAGCGTTGGGTCAAGTTGCGTGATGAACACAAACTGTCAAACAAGAAAATCGCTGAGTTGGAGCGGCAGGTGACAACCGCAAGGGTGGCGATTCGTGCGCACAACATTCCAGAGTCCGAAATAGATCAAGGAGAAGCGAAATGAAAATCCTATCGCGATTTGACGGCAGAACATGTTACGAAGACGATGCCGATTCGATGCTGAAAACGCTACAGGCTGGCGTGAAGGCCAGAGCCGATCTGACCGAAGCCGATCTGACCGAAGCCAATCTGACCGAAGCCGATCTGACCAGAGCCGATCTGACCAGAGCCAATCTGACCGGAGCCGATCTGACCGGAGCCTATCTGACCGGAGCCAATCTGACCGGAGCCGATCTGACCGGAGCCTATCTGACCGGAGCCTATCTGACCGGAGCCTATCTGACCAGAGCCTATCTGACCAGAGCCGATCTGACCAGAGCCCATCTGACCAGAGCCTATCTGACCGAAGCCGATCTGACCGAAGCCAATCTGAATTGGAATAGCCATTGGCTAATCGGTCATATTCTTAAAGTGGCAGCGGGTGACGACGTTGCTAGGCGATGCCTGGCTGGAGGAATTATCATTAGCGCAGATTGGTGCTGGGA